>Ga0134079_10000033_pt1 | contig 30786 bp, 31 predicted proteins | sample 15_taG_2_FD_119770 | JGI IMG/M metagenome (GOLD analysis project Ga0134079, IMG submission 119770) | Grasslands soil microbial communities from the Angelo Coastal Reserve, California, USA - 15_D_Rain_40cm_2_09182015 | ecosystem: Environmental > Terrestrial > Soil > Grasslands ...
AGCCAGCGCGGCGCGTAGCTCGATGTCGGCGCGCGCGCGGCGGGAAATTGCCCGGAGGCACGGCGCACGACCTCGCTCGCCGCGCGCTGCGCGAGCGAAGGAGTCAGCGTACCGTCCTCGTCGAAAGAGCGGTCCGTGCGCACGACGCCGTCGATGTCGGGCTCGAATAGGAGATGGCCGCCCTCTCGCCAGTCGGTTTTCTGTCGGCGCGCCTCGCCGCGCCGCACTCTGGTCGGACCGAGCACGAACGCGCCGTCCTGTCCGCCGGGCGCATAAGACTGCGTCGCGACGACCAACCGCGCCTGCGCGGCGCGCGCGAGGGAGACGATTCCGCTCAGCGCGTCGGGGTCGTCGCTGCGAACGAGCACGATGCCCGCCGGCGCGGCCGGCGGCGCGAGCTGCGACCACACGTCGAACAGCCAGCGATCGAGCCGGCTCGCGATCTGCAGCGGCGACACGAAAAGCGTCGCCGTAGCCAGCAGGCCGAGCGCTGCGGCTTCGAGGAAGCTATCGCGAAAGTCACGAACCCCATCCATGGTGGGCCCACCCCGGCGGTCGGGGAGTATGCCACGCGGACTTAAGCGAGCCCTGTGATACAGGCCCCCTTTTTCGCCGCCCGCAACCCGCGGAAAGTCTGACGTTGCCGGCCCGTATCGAGGCTCGCAGCGGGGAGCAATTCGGCTATTCTCGGCCGATGCCGAGAGCGAAAGTCGTGTTCGTCTGCGAGAGCTGCGGCGCTCAGCAGCCGAAATGGCAGGGACAGTGCCCCGACTGCGGCGCCTGGAACAGCTTGACCGAGGGTCGCGCGCCGTCGCGCGAGCTCGCGCGCGCATCCGCGACGACGGGCGAAATCGGGGTCACGCGTCTCGATCGGCTCGATGCGAGCCGCGTGAGTCGCGTCTCGACGGGTCTCGGCGAGTTCGATCGCGTGCTCGGCGGCGGGCTCGTGCCGGGCGGCGTCGTGCTACTCGGCGGCGACCCCGGCATCGGCAAATCGACGTTGCTGCTGCGCGCGCTCGCGAACCTCGCGGCGCGCGTGCCCTCGTGCTACGTCACGGGCGAAGAGTCGCTCGATCAGGTCGCGCTGCGCGCGAGCCGTCTCGGCGTCGGCGCGGCGCCGCTCGACATGCTCGCCGAGACCGGCGTGGAGCGCGTGCTCGCCGCGGTCGGCGCGAATCGCGGGCTCGGCGTGCTCGCAATCGACTCGATCCAGACCCTGTTCAGCGAGGAGCTGCAATCCGCGCCCGGGTCGGTGAGCCAAGTGCGCGACTGCGCGGCGCAGCTCGTGCGCTTCGCGAAGGAACGCAACGTCGCGACGCTGCTCGTCGGCCACGTGACCAAGGAGGGCACGCTCGCGGGGCCGCGCGTGCTCGAGCACATGGTCGACACGGTCTTGTATTTCGAGAGCGACGTCGGCAGCCGCTTCAGAATCGTGCGCGCCGCGAAGAATCGATATGGTGCGGCGAACGAGATGGGCTTCTTCCTGATGGCAGAGGACGGCTTCCGGGAAGTTAAGAACCCGTCCGCGATCTTCCTCGCGAGGCACGGCGCGCCCGTGCCGGGCAGCGTCACGCTCGTGACGCGCGAAGGCACACGGCCCGTGCTCGTCGAGGTGCAGGCGCTCGTCGATCCGAGCGCCGCGCAGAACCCGCGCCGGCTCGCGCAGGGATTCGACGCGCAACGCCTGAGCCTCCTGCTCGCTGTGCTGCACCGGCACTGCGGCGTTGCGCTAAGTGCATGCGACGTGTTCGCGAACATCGTCGGCGGATTGCGGATCGCGGAGACCGCTGCCGATCTCGCGGTCGCGCTCGCCGTGGTCTCGAGCCTGCGCGGAGAGGCCGTGCCGCAGGACCTCGCGGTGTTCGGCGAAATCGGCCTAACGGGCGAGGTTCGGCCCGTGCCGTTCGGCGAGGAACGACTCGTGGAAGCGCACAAGCACGGCTTCAAGCGCGCGCTCGTGCCGCGCGCGAACTCACCAAGGCGCGCGCTCGACATCGAGGTCGTGCCGGTCGACAGGGTTGGCGACGCGCTCAAGGAGCTGCGCGGCTGAGCGCCGCGGCGCCGCTACGCGGCCGCCTTCGACGGCGAGAGCGAGCCCGGCGGAAATACCCGCACGGTTCTGATGCCGTGCTCGCTCGCGTCGAGGATCTCGATCGGGTAGTCGGCGACGGTGACGCGAGTGCCGGTCTCGGGGATCGTCTCGAGCTGCTCGACGATCAAGCCGTTCAGGGTCTTCGGGCCGTCGGTCGGCAGGTTCCAATTCATCACGCGGTTCAGCTGGCGCACGTTCGCGCTCGCGTCGACGACGTAGCTGCGATCGCTTTCCTGCGTCACGCCGATGTCGACCGCGGTCGCGAGCTCGCCGATGATCTCGCGCAGGATGTCCTGCGTCGTGATGAGTCCCTGCACGTCGCCGTACTCGTCGATGACGAACGCCGAGCGGCGGCGGTGCTGCTGAAAGTTCAGCAGCTGCCTGCTGAGCGGCGTGCCCTCGGGCACGAAGTGCGGCTCGCGGATCCGTTCGAGCAGGATCGCCTGCGTGAGCTCGCCGCGGACGAGCTCGGGCAGCAGGTCGCGCACCCGCGTGACGCCGACGATGTTGTCGACGTCGCCGCGATAGACCGGCAATCGGTCGTGCTGGCTGTCCTGGATGATCGCAAGGTTGTCCCGCCAGTCGCGGTCGAGATCGAGGCCGATGACCTCTTGGCGCGGCACCATGACGTCGTCGACCGTGATCGCGTCGAGGTCGAGGATACTGAGCAGCATCCGCTGGTGGCGGCGCGGCACCATCGCGCCGGCCTCGGCGACGATCGTGCGCAGCTCGTCGGCGCTCAGCGAATGCGATGCGATCTCGTCCGGTCGCACGCCGAGCAAGCGCAGCAGCCCGTTCGTGGCCAGGTTCAGGGCCCAGACCACCGGGTAGACGATCTTGAGCAAGACGTAGTAGACGGGCGCGGAGGGCAGTGCGTAGCGGGGGGGATTGAGCGCGGCGAGCGTCTTCGGGGCGACCTCCGCGAAGATCAGCACGACGACGATGAGCACGAGCGTGCTCACAAGGATCGCGCGCTCGCCGCCGACGCGCAGCGCGATGATCGTGACCAGCGCGGACGCTGCGATGTTCGTACCGGTGTTGCCGAGCAGGATCACGCCGATCAGGCGGTCCGGCCGCTGCAGCAAGTGCTCGGCGATGCGCGCCGCGCGGTTGCCCGCGCGTGCCTGATGTCTCAACCGGTAGCGGTTGAGGCTCATGAGCGCGGTTTCGGTGCTCGAGAAAAACGCCGACAACGCGAGCAGCACGACCACGAGCCCGATCAGCACGCCCACAGGGGCTTCGTCAACCAACGAGCTTCGACTCCTCCCGAGATGGTCGGGCTAGATTGGCCGAACGCCAAAACGGGTGTCAAGAAAGCGCCCCCCCGGCGGCGCCCGGCGCGCGCGGGATGCCCGTTGCCGGGCCGTGCTAGGCTCTCGCGCACTCCGCGGAGAACGTTTCATCCATGTTCGATCAACTGACCGCGCGCCTCACCGCGGCGCTACAGCGCGTGACCGGGCGCGGCCGCATCACTGAAGAGAATGTGCGTGAGACCGTGCGTGCGATACGCATGGCGCTGCTCGAGGCGGACGTCGCAGTGCCGGTTGCGAAGGCGCTCGTCGATCGCGTGCGCGATCGCGCGCTCGGCGAGGAAGTCGCGCGCAGCCTGAACCCCGGCCAGGCCTTCACGAAGATCGTGCACGACGAGCTCGTGACGGTGCTCGGCGGCGACTTGCACCCGATCGCGCCGCACGGGCGCCCCGCGGTGATCATGCTCGTTGGCTTGCAAGGCGCGGGCAAGACGACGACGGCCGCGAAGCTCGCGCGCAGCCTGCTCGAGCAGCACGGGGGCGCGGCGCTGCTCGCGAGCACGGACGTCTACCGGCCGGCCGCGCGCGCGCAGCTCGAGAAGCTCGCGGGCGACGTCGGCGCGGGCTACTTCGAGACCGACTCGAGCTCGCCCGCGGCGATCGCCGAGCAGGCACTCGCGGCCGCGCGCCGCGGCGGCCAGCGCTGGCTCATCGTCGACACGGCCGGACGATTGCACGTCGACGCGCAGATGATGGCCGAGGCGCGCGAGTTGCACGCGCAATTGAGCCCGGCCGAGACGCTGTTCGTCGTCGATTCGATGGCAGGCCAAGACGCAGTCAACTCGGCGCGTGCGTTCCACGAGGCGCTGCCGCTCACGGGCGTGATCCTCACGAAGACCGACGGCGACGCGCGCGGCGGCGTCGCGTTGTCGGTGCGCGAGGTCACGGGCTTGCCGATCAAGCTCGTCGGCACGGGAGAGAAGGTCGACGCGCTCGAGCCGTTCGTGCCGGCGCGCTTCGCGGCGCGGATCTTGGGGCTCGGCGACGTCGTCGGGCTCGTCGAGCAGGTGCAGCGCCAGCTTGACCGCGAGGAAATGGAGCGCGTAGCCGACAAGGTGAAGAAGGGACGCGAGATCACGCTCGAGGACTTCCGCGACCAGCTTCGCCAGATCGTGAACCTCGGCGGCTTCGAGCAGCTGCTCGATAAGCTGCCCGGCGTGAGCTCCGAGCAGCTCGCGGCAGCGAGGTTCGATCCGAAGCAGCTTAAGCGGCAGATCGGCATCATCGACGCGATGACGCCGCGCGAGCGCCGCTTGCCCGCGATCATCGACGGGTCCCGGAAGCGCCGGATCGCGGCGGGCGCCGGATTGCCGGTCCAAGACGTGAGTCGCCTCCTCAAGCAGCACAAGAACCTCGCGAAGACGATGAAACAGATGCGCAAGGCCGGCGGCATGCAGAAGCTGCTCGGCGCGATGCGCCGCGGGGGCGGCCCGCCGCAGCGCGGGCGGCGCTGACGCCTTGGTTTTTCGGGGGGTTACGCCGGCCACGGCAAATCAGTAGAATGCCGCCTTTTCCGCGCGCGGCCCGGACGGCCGGCGCGGTCCAACACAGGTTGCAGGGTTTCGACACGCCATGGTTGTGATTCGTCTCGCGCGCGGCGGCACCGTGAAGCGGCCGTTCTTTCACATCGTCGTCACGGACCGGCGCAACAAGCGCGACGGGCGTTACATCGAGAGGATCGGCTTCTTCAATCCGATCGCGACGGGCGGCGAGGAGCGCTTCCGCGTCGACCTCGGCCGTTTCGAGTATTGGCTGGGGCAGGGCGCACAGCAGTCCGAGCGCGTGGCCGACCTGCTGAAGCAGAACAAAGGCGCCGCCGCGGCGGCCTGATCGCGCGCGCTCTGCGACCACGCAGTGAGCGCTACCCGCAAGCTCGTCACGCTCGGCCGCGTGAGCGGCGTGCACGGCGTCCGCGGTTGGGTCAAGGTCCATTCCTATACCGAGCCGCGTGCGAACATCGTCGACTACGACGTCTGGACGCTGCGCCGGCGCGACGGCGAGCGCACGATCGAGCTCGAGGACGGCCGCGGGCAGGGCGCGAACGTGGTCGCGAAGCTGCGTGGCGTGGACGATCGAGACGCGGCGCGCGAGCTCTTGGGTGCAGAGATCGTGGTCGAGCGCTCGGCGTTGCCCGAGTGCGCGCCGGGCGAGTACTACTGGACGGATCTCGAGGGGCTCGCGGTCGTGACGCCGGGCGGCGAGCGGCTCGGAGTCGTCGATCACTTGGTCGCGACCGGTGCGCACGACGTGCTCGTGCTCGCGGGCCCGCCGGAGCGGTTGATTCCGTTCGTGCACGGCGCGGTGATTCGGTCCGTCGATCTCGACGCGGGCTTGATCGTCGCCGACTGGTCGCCCGAGTTTTGAGGTTACGCGGATGTACCGGATCGGAGTCGTCGCGCTGTTCCCGGAGCTCGTCGACCCCGTGACGCGTTTCGGAGTCGTGGGCCGGGCGCGCGAGCGCGGCTTGCTCTCGCTCGAGCACGTGTCACCGCGGGACTTCGCGACCGATCGACACCGGACGGTCGACGACCGTCCTTACGGCGGCGGGCCCGGGATGGTGCTCAAGTACGAGCCGCTGCGCGACGCCGTGCGTGCGCTGCGGTCACGCTTGCCCGCGGGCACGCGCGAGATCGTGCTCACGGCACAGGGTCGTGCGTTCGATCAGGCGTTCGCGCGCGAGCTCGCGGCGGCGCCGGGATTGTTGCTCGTCGCGGGCCGCTACGAAGGGCTCGACGAGCGGTTCGTCGAGGCGGAGGTCGGAACCGAGCTCTCGCTCGGCGACTACGTGCTCTCCGGCGGCGAGCTCGCGGCCGCGGTCGTCGTCGACGCGGTCGCGCGGCTGCTGCCGGGCGTGCTCGGACACGAGGACTCGCACGTCGAGGATTCCTACACGGCCGGGTTGCTCGATTGCCCGCAGTACACGCGGCCCGAGGTCGTCGACGCCCTGCGCGTGCCCGACGTGCTGCTCGGCGGCGATCACGCCGCGGTTCGGCGCTGGCGGCTGAAGCAGGCGCTCGGGCGGACTTGGCTCAAGCGGCCGCAGCTGCTCGCCGCGCGCGAGCTTACGGCGGAAGAGAGCGAATTGTTGGAAGAGTTCCGCGAGGAGTGGTTTGCAGTGAACTCCGGCGACGAGCTCGCGTAGAATACGCCGACTCGAAACACGGCCGACCACCGGCGACCGGACGGCGAACGCAAGAGGATTGGCTCATGTCCAGACTGATCGACGAAATCGACAAGGATCAACTGAAGAAGGACGTTCCGGACTTCGCTCCGGGCGACACGGTGGTCGTGCAGGTGCGCGTCACGGAAGGCGATCGCGACCGTCTGCAAGCCTACGAAGGCATCGTCATCGCGAAGAGAAACCGCGGCCTCAATTCGTCGTTCACGGTGAGAAAAGTCTCGCACGGCGAGGGGGTGGAGCGCGTTTTCCAGACCCACAGTCCCGCCGTCGCGGAGATCAAGGTGAAACGACGTGGTGATGTGCGCCGAGCGAAGCTCTACTACCTCAGAGACCTCAGCGGGAAGGCCGCCCGCATCAAAGAAAAAATCTGATCGCGCGCGCGCTTCGCGAGTGCGCGCCCGCACGAACGCGTTGAGGCGCCTCAGCTGCGGCGCGCTCTGCGCCGCGCTCGTGGCCGGTTGCTCGATCATCGGCAAGCGCGCCGCGGACACGCTCTCGACGATCGTCCTCGATCAGAACGATCCCGAGCTCGTCGCGAGCGGCCTGCCCGCGTATCTGCTGTTCGTCGACGGGCTGATCGCCCAGCATCCCGACAACGTCAAGCTGCTCTCGGCCGGCGCGCAGATTTTCGCTCTGTACGGTTCGCGCTTCGCGACGAGCGAGCACGCCGTGGCGTTGACCGCGAAGGCGCGCCGCTACGGCGAGCGCGCGATCTGCCTGTCCTACAAGCCCGCCTGCAACTGGAGCGGGATCGAGTACGACCGCCTGGTCGCGGAGCTCGCGCTCGTGAGCGACAAACACCTCGACGCTCTCTACTCTTACGCGGTCGGTTGGCTCAGCAACCTGCAGGCGACGAGCGAGGACTGGGGCGCCGTCGCGGAGCTGCCTTGGCTCCAGGCGGCACTCGAGCGAGCGCTCGCGCTCGACGAGACCTATCAGCGCGGGGCGATCCACGGCTATCTCGGGATCTTGGATTCGCTGCGGCCCGCCGCGCTCGGCGGCAAGCCGGACGAGGCGCGCGCGCACTTCGAGCGCGCGATCGAGCTTTCGGGCGGGCAAGATCTGTCGATCAAGGTAGAATACGCGCGCCGTTACGCGCGCCTCGTGTTCGACCAGGAGCTGCACGACCGTCTGCTCATGGAAGTCTTGAGCTCCCCGACCGAGGCGCACCAGTACACGCTGTTCAACGCGCTTGCGAAGAAGGAAGCCGAAGGCTTGCTCGCAACGTCGAAGGAGTATTTCTGATGGACCGGGCCGCCGCGGGCCGGACTTTGCGTGTCGCGGCGGCCGCGCTGCTCGCGTCGCTCGGCTGCGCCGCGGGCGTCGCGGCGGCGGAGCTCAAGATCGCGACCGTCGCGCCCGACGGCTCGCATTGGATGCAGGAGATGCGCGCCGGTGCCGCCGAGATCAAGACGCGCACCGACGGCCGCGTGTCGCTGAAGTTCTACCCGGGCGGCGTCATGGGCACCGACTCGCAGGTACTGCGCAAGATCCGAGTGAACCAGCTCCAGGGCGGCGCGTTCACGGCGGGCGGGCTAGGCGACCGCTACGTCGGTCTGAATCTCTATGGCATCCCGCTGCTGTTCCGCTCGCTCGAGGAGGTCGACGCCGTCCGTGCTCGACTCGATCCGAAGCTCATGGCGGGCCTCGAGCAGGCGGGCTTCGTGAGCTTCGGGTTCGTCGAGGGCGGCTTCGCGAACCTGTTCGCGAACGAGCCAATCCGCAGCGTCGACCAGATGCGCCGCAAGAAGGTCTGGGTGCCCGACGGCGACGAGATCAGCTTCCTCGCGATGCAGGAGCTCGGGCTCTCGCCCGTGACCTTGCCCGTCACGGACGTGCTGACGGGTTTGCAGACCGGCCTCATCGAGATCACGTTCGCCTCTCCGGTCGTCGCGCTCGTGTTGCAGTGGCACACGAAGGTGAAGTACGTGACGAGGCTGCCCGTGTCGTACTCGTTCGGGGTGCTCGCGATCGAGAAGCAAGCGTTCGACCACCTGAGCGCCGAAGACCAGAAGGCCGTCCGCGAGGTCATGACGCGGACGATGAGCGGGCTCGATCACGAGGCGCGCGCGGAGAACGAGCACGCGTACGAGACGCTGCTGAAGGCGGGGCTCAAGCCCGTCGAGGTCAGCATCGGCGACGTCGACGCATGGCGGCACACGATCGAGCGCCTGTACCCGCAGATCCGCACGCGCGCGGACATCGACGCGCAGCTGTTCGACGAGGTCCAGGCGACGCTCGCCGAATACCGCAAGGCCCACCCGTAGGTGGACGCGCTGGCTCGCGCTTGAACGGCGGCTCGCAACGTTCCTGGTTGAGGCGCAGCGCACGCTTAGGGGTCGCGCTCGAGAACGGTCTGCTCGCGGCGCTGCTCGGCTTCTTGATCGTGTTCTCGTTCGTGCAGATCGTGCTCCGCAACGTGTTCTCGATCGGCGTCACCTGGGGTGACGGCTTGACCCGCGTCGTGGTGCTCTGGCTCGCGCTACTCGGCGCGCTCGCCGCGAGCCGCGACGGGCGGCACATCCGGATGACCGCATTGCTGCAATGGCTGCCGCCCAAGCTCCACTTGATCGTGGGCATCGGCTCTGATCTGTTCGCGGCGGCGGTGAGCGGCGTGCTCGCGTATCTCGCCCTCGTCTTTGTCCGTGATTCGAGAGCCTACGGCGACGTGTCGCTCGGCCAATTCCCGGCTTGGTGGTTCGAGGCGGCGATGCCGATCGCGTTCGCGCTGATCGCGTATCGCTTCGTTTTGCACGCCGTCGCCCGCGCGCGAGGCACCTGACGTGCCCTGGCTCCCGCTCGCTCTGGCCGTCATCACGCTGCTCGGCGCGCCGTTGTTCGCAGTCATCGGCACGAGCGCGATACTGGGTTTCCACAGCGAAGGCGTGGGCCTCTCCGTCGTCGCGATCGATTTCTTCCAGCTCTCCGAGACGCCCGTGCTCGTCGCGATTCCGTTGTTCACGTTTGCGGGGTTCATGCTGAGCGCGGGCCAAGCCCCACGCCGGCTCGTGCGGCTCTCGCAGGCGCTGCTCGGCTGGTTCCCGGGCGGTCTCGCGATCATTTCGCTCGTTTCGTGCGCGCTATTCACCGCGTTCACGGGCGCGTCGGGAGTCACGATCATCGCGCTCGGCGCGCTGCTTCACCCGGCGCTGCTTGAGGCCGGCTACCAAGAACGTTTCAGCCTCGGCCTGCTCACCGCGTCGGGGAGCCTCGGCCTGCTGTTCGCGCCGTCGTTGCCACTCATTCTCTATGGAGTCGTCGCCGAGGCGCCGATCGACGACCTGTTCGTCGCGGGCGTGCTGCCGGGCGTCTTGATTCTCGCGATGCTCACGGTCTACAGCTACTGGCGTAACCGCCGCGCGCGCTACGCGTTGACCGAGCGCTCGGCGCGCGAGGTCTGGGCCGCGATCAAAGAGGCGCGCTGGGATCTGCCGCTGCCGGTCGTCGTGCTCGGCGGGATCTACAGCGGCTATTTCGCGGTGTCCGAGGCGGCGGCCGTGACGGCGCTCTACGTGACGATCGTGGAGCTCGCGATACTGCGCGAGGTGCGGTGGCGCGCTCTGCCCGGGATCATGCGCGAGTCGATGGTCCTCGTGGGCGCCATCTTCATCATTCTCGGCGTGTCCCTCGCGTCGACGAGCTACATGATCGACGCGGGCGTCCCCCAGAAGCTGTTCGCGAGCGTGAGCCCGTTCGTCAACGGGCCGCGGACCTTCCTGCTGGTGCTGCTCGTCTTCCTGCTGATCCTCGGCTCGATCCTCGACATCTTTTCGGCGACCGTCCTCGTCGTGCCGTTGATCCTGCCGATAGCGTCCCAGTACGGCGTGAACCCGATCCACCTCGGGATCGTGTTCATCGCTACCATGGAGCTCGGCTATCTCATGCCGCCCGTCGGCCTGAACTTGTTCATCGCGAGCCACCGTTTCGACAAGCCGATCACCTCGATATATTTGGCGACTCAGCCGTTCCTGGTTGTCGCTATCGTCGCCGTCGCGATCATCGCCTTCTGGCCGGGCCTGTCACTGATACTGCTGCATTGATCCTAGAGCAGCGAGGACGAACATGAGCACGAACCCGAACCCGAACCCGAACCCGAACACTCGTAGTTGGCCCCTGCGCGCCGCCGTCGCGATCTGGCACGGCCTCGATCGGCTCCGGCGGGGGCTGCACCTGCTCCTGCTGCTCGGAATCTTGCTGCTCGTGCTCGTGAGCCTCATCGGCGAGCGCGTGTTCGTGCCGAGCAAGGCCGCGCTGGTGATCGCGCCCGAGGGCGCGCTCGTCGACCAACTGTCGGGCGACCCGCTGCAGCGCGCGCTCGCGCGCGCGCGCGGCAACCGCGTTCAGGAGACGGCGCTGCGCGACGTGCTCGACGCGTTGCGGGCCGCGCGCACCGACAACCGGATCAAGGGCGTCGTGCTCGATCTCGACGGCTTGAGCGGCGCCGGCTTGAGCAAGCTCCAGGACGTCGCGAAGGAGCTCGAGGCGTTCAAGCAGAGCGGCAAGCCCGTGACCGCGATCGGGGACGGCTTCACGCGCGATCAGTACTACCTCGCCGCGCAGGCCGACAAGATCTACATGCACCCGATGGGCCAGGTGCTGATCGACGGTTACGGCCGCTTCCTGCCGTACTACAAGTCGGCGCTCGAGAAGTTCTACATCGATTACAACGTCTGGACCGTCGGCGAATACAAGTCGTTCGTCGAGCCGATCACGCGGGACGACATGTCCGCGCAGGACCGGGAGGCGAGCTCGGTGTTCCTCAAGGCCCTCTGGGGCGCCTACCAGGTGGACGTCACGGCCGCGCGCAAGCTGCCCGCGGACGCGCTGCAGCGCTACGCCGACGACGCGGTCTCGCTGCTCGCGCAGGCCGACGGCGACACGGCGAAGCTCGCGGTCGACTACGGGCTCGTCGACGAGCTGCTGACGCGCGACGCGATGCGCAAGCGGATTCGCGACTCGATCGGCGCGTCCGGCCGCGGCAAGCCGCACGCGGACGACTTTGCCAAGATCGGCTTCGAGGACTACGTGCGCGCGGTGCGCAGGAGCGAGAAGACCGAGAAGGCGAGCAACGTCGCGGTGATCGTCGCGGCGGGCACGATCCTCGACGGCACGCAGCCGCCGGGCCCGATCGGCGGGGATTCGCTCGCCGAGCTGATCCGCCAGGCCGGCGACGACGAGTCGGTGAAGGCGCTCGTGCTGCGCGTCGACTCCGGCGGCGGCAGCGCGTTCGCGTCCGACGTGATCCTGCGCGAGCTACAGGCGTTCCAGGATTCGCAGCGTCCGCTCGTCGTTTCGATGGGCAGCGTCGCAGCGTCGGGCGGGTACTGGATCTCGATGGGCGCGAACGAGATCTGGGCGAGCCCGACCACGTTGACGGGCTCGATCGGCGTCGGCGCGACGATCCCGACGTTCCAACGGCTGCTCGACAAGCTCGGAGTGCATGTCGACGGTATCGGCACGACGCAGCTCGCGGGCGCTCTCGACCCCACGTTGCGCGGGATCAGGGGCAACGTGAAAGAGCTGATCGGCGAGTCGGTCCGATTCACTTACCGCGAGTTCGTCGGCAAGGTCGCCGAGCATCGCAAGAAGTCGTACGACGAGGTCGACGCGTCGGCCCGAGGCCGCGTCTGGGTCGGCACGGACGCGCTGAGCCGCGGCCTCGTCGACAAGCTCGGCAACCTCGAGGACGCGATCGAGTCCGCGGCCGAGCTCGCGGGCCTCGAGAAGGGCGCCTATGGCATCGAGTACATCGAGCCGCAGCTCGGCTTCAGCGAGCAGCTCGCGCTCGAGCTCACGACCGTGCTCCAGCCTGCGATCGAGATCCTGAGCGCGTCGCCCGCTTGGGCTGAGACGGCGTCGCGCTGGCTCGAGTCCGCTATGTCGCCGCTCGTGTTCCTCGAGCGGCTCAACGATCCGCGCGGCGTCTACGCGTACTGCTTCTGCGACACGCGTTGAGCCGATGAGCCGGGACGACGGCGACGACCCGGGGCGCCTCCGAATCGACCGCTGGCTCTGGTGCGCTCGGTTCTTCAAGTCTCGAAGCGCCGCGGCCGAGGCGGTGCGCGGCGGGCGCGTGCGGTTGAACGGGAGCCGCGTGAAGCCCGCGCACGACGTGAAGGTCGGCGATGCGATCGCGGTCGAGGTCGGCGCCGCGCAGCGCGACGTCACGATTGCCGCGATCCCGGCTCGGCGCGGTCCCGCGGGCGAGGCCGCGGGGTGCTACGTCGAGTCGGCCGAGTCGATCGAGCGGCGGCGCGCGGCGGCCGAGGCGCGCGCGCTCGCGCCCGCCTTCGCGCCGCCGACGCGCGGCCGGCCCGACAAGCGCACGCGCCGTCTTCTGCTGCGCGCGCGCGATCGCCGTTGAGCGGTCAGCTCTCCGCGCCGAGCTGTGCGGGGTTCTTCGGGTAGTCGTAGTAGGCGAGCTTCGCGCGCGCGGCGGCCGCGTCCTTCCAGCGCGTCGTCGCGAAGTCGATCGCGACGACGCCGCTCGTCGGCAGGTTGTCCAGCGCGAGGTCGGGCAGCAGGCGGTTCACGAGCTCAGTCAGGCCCGGGTTGTGGCCGATCAACAGCAGGCACGCGCACGCGTCGTCTTGGGCCGCCACGACGCTCAAGATCGCGTCGGGCGAGGCGAGATAGAGCCTCTTGTCGGTCCGCCGCTGCTTCAGCCCGACCCCGAGCGCGCTCGCGACGAGCTCGGCCGTGCGCTGCGCGCGCGCGGCGTGGCTCGCGAGAATCAGCTCCGGCTGCGCGTGCCGGGCCTTGAGGCGCTTGCCCATCCGTGGCGCGTCGCGTTGCCCGCGCGGCGCGAGCGGGCGGTCGACGTCGGCGACGTCCTCGTCCCGGCTCGATTTCGAGTGACGGAGCAGGATCAGTTGCTTCACGGGCGTGGTGCGCCTAAGGCGGTCACAGCAGTCCCGCTTCGAGCCGCGCCTCCTCCGACATCATCGACTGGTTCCAGGGCGGGTCGAACACGAGCTCGACGTCGGCGCGCGCGACGGTCGGAATCATGCCGACCTTCTCGCGCACGTCCTGGGCGAGGATCTCGCCCATGCCGCAGCCGGGCGCGGTCAGCGTCATCTTGATCTTGACCTCGCGCTCGCCGTTCGCCGTGCGCTCGACCTTGCACTCGTAGACGAGGCCGAGCTCGACGATGTTGATCGGGATCTCGGGGTCGTAGCAGGTGCGCAGCTGCTGCCACACGGCGGCCTCGATCTGCGCCTCGCTCGCGTCGTCGGCGACGTCCGGAGTCGCGAGCGGCTCCTTGCCGATCGCGTCGCCGTCTTTGCCCGCGATCCGGAACAGATTGCCGTCGATGTAGACCGTGAAGCTGCCGCCGAGCGCCTGGGTCATGAATCCGGTCATGCCCGCGCGCAGCGTGACCTTGTCGCCGGCCGGGATCACGACGGCCTCGCAGTCGCGCGAGAGCGTCACGTGCTCGTTCTGGGATTGGTACATCCGCGCGTCACTCCGTCGTCACGGGCTTGCCGTCGGTGCCCGTGACCGCGGCCTTGAGCGCGTGCCAGGCGAGGCTCGCGCATTTCACTCGCGTCGGGTATTCGCGCACACCGGCGAGCGCGGCGAGCTTGTCGAGGTCCTCGGGCGCGTCGCCGGCGCCCGTCAAGAGTCCGTGCACCTTGGCGAACAGCTCGAGCGATGCGCCGACGGTTTGGCCTTTGATGCGCTCGGTCATCAGTGAGGACGAGGCGACCGAGATCGCGCAGCCCGTGCCCTCGAAGCTGATGTCCTCGACGCGGCCGCCGCCGACCTTCACGTACAGCGTGAGCTTGTCGCCGCAGAGCGGGTTCACGGCCTCGATCACGTGATTCGCGTCGGACAGCGCGCCGAAATTCCGCGGCCGACGGTTGTGGTCGAGGATCACCTCGCGATACAGCTCTTGCAGCTCATCCACGGAACAGCTCCACGGCGCGCTTGATACCCGCCATCAGCCTGTCGACGTCCGACCGGTCGTTGTACAGCGCGAACGACGCGCGCGCGGTCGCGGGCACGCCGAAGCGCTCCATGACCGGCATCGCGCAGTGGTGACCGGTGCGTATCGCGACGCCCTCGCGGTCGACGATCGTGCCGAGGTCGTGCGCGTGAATGCCGTCGACCACGAACGACAGCACGCTCGCCTTGGCGCGTGCGGTGCCGATCAGCCTGGCGCCGGGGACCTCGCCGAGCAGCCGCTCCGTCGCGAGCTCGAGCAGCGCGTGTTCGTGCGCGGCGAGCGCCGCGAAGTCGATCCGCTCGAGATAGTCGATCGCGGCGCCGAGCCCGACGGCGCCCGTCACGTTCGGCGTGCCGGCCTCGAACTTGTAGGGCAGCGCGTTGTACGTCGTGCGGTCGAACGCGACGGTCAGGATCATCTCGCCGCCGCCCTGGTACGGCGGCATCGACTCGAGCAGGTTGCGCCTCCCGTACAAGACGCCGATCCCGGTCGGGCCGTACATCTTGTGGCCCGAGAACGCGAGGAAGTCGCAGTCGAGCGCGCGGACGTCGACGCGCAGATGCGGGACGGCCTGCGCCGCGTCGACGAGCACGACGGCGCCGACGCCATGCGCTTCGGCGACGAGCTCCGCGACGGGGTTCACCGTGCCGAGCGCGTTCGACACGTAGGTCAGCGCGACGATCTTCGTGCGCTCCGACAGCGCGCGCCGGAACGCCTCGCGGTCGAGCTCGCCGGAATCATTGATCGGTGCCGCGACGAGCCGCGCGCCGGTCTGCGCGCAGATCAGCTGCCACGGCACGATGTTCGAGTGATGCTCCATCCAGGTGATCAGGACCTCGTCGCCCGAGCGTAGGCGCTGTCGACCGAGGCTCGCGGCGACGAGGTTGATGCTCTCGGTCGTGCCGCGCGTGAACACGATCTCCTCGACTGACGGCGCGTTGACGAAGCGCCGGACCTTGGCGCGCGCGCCCTCGAACGCCGCCGTCGCGCGCTCGCTGAGCTCGTGCACGCCGCGATGCACGTTCGCGTGGTTCTGCCGTTGCTGCAGCGCCTCGGCGTCGAGCGCCGCGCGCGGCTGCTGCGAGGAGGCCGCGTTGTCGAGGTAGGCGAGCGGCTTGCCGTGCACGAGCTGCTGGAGAGCCGGGAAGTCCGCGCGCAGGCTCGCGATGTCCGTGAGCAGCGCGGGCGCGGTGGTCCGTTCAACTGCGCGGCTCATCGCGCGGTCTCCCCAACTGCGCGCAGGCACGCCGCGGCTGCGTCGGCGACTTCGGCGCGCAACTCGGGCGACGCGATCCGCTCGAGCACGACCGCGACGAACGCGCCCGTGAGGATCTCGCGCGCCTGCGCCTCGTCGACGCCGCGCGAACGCAAATAGAACAGATGCTCGGCGTCGAGCTCGCCGACGGTGGAGCCGTGCGCGCACTTCACGTCGTCCGAATAGATCTCGAGCTCGGGCTTCGTGTCGATCTCGGCCTGCTCCGACAGCAGCAGGTTGTCGTTGCTCTGACGCGCGTCGATGCCGTGCGCGCCCGGGTGGACGACGACCTTGCCGTTGAACACGCCGCGGCCGCGCCGGCCGATCACGCCGCGGAAAGCCTCGTCGCTGCGCGTGTCGGGCGCGAGGTGATCGATTCGCGTGTGATCGTCGACGTGCTGGCCCTCGCCCGCGAGCAAAAGACCGAAGAGCTCCACTGCGGCGCCGGGCTCCCTGAGCCTCACGTCGACGTCGTTGCGCACGAGACGGCCGCCGAGGTCGACGAGGCCGAGCGACGCGGATGCGCGCGCGGCCAGATCGACGGTGAGCAGCGACGTGTGAACCTGGCGACGCCCGTGCTGCTGAACGCGATAGAGCTTGAGACGCGAGTCGGCGGCCTGCTCGACCTCGGTCACGACGTTGACCCAGCCGTCCGCGTCCGCGGCGTCGATGAAGTGTTGCACGATCGCAAGTTCCGCGCCGCGGCCGAGCTCGACGACGACGCGCGGCTGCGGCGCGGAGAGCGGCGCGCCGCTCGCGACGAGCACGAGCCGCAGCGGCTCCTCGAGGCGCACGCCGTCCGCGACGCGGAGCCAGGCGCCGGACTGCACGTAGGCCGAGTTCAAGGCCGCGAGCGGGTGATCGGCGGCCGCGATCTCGCGACCGGGCTTCGCTGCCGGGCGCGTGCGGTAAGCGTCGACGTCGCGGACCTCGATGCCGGCGCGCGCGTCGAGCGTGCAGAGCTCGGGAGCGACGTGGCCGTCGACGAGCACGAGCCGGCGGCCGTCGTCCGGGATTGCGTGCGCGGCGAGGGCGTGCGCGGCCGCACGGATCGCCGCCGCGTCCGGAGCGCGCGGCGTGAAGTCGAACTCGATTTTCGTCAGTGGTTCGAGATCGGTGTAGCGCCAGTTCTCACGGCGCGTCGTCGGCAGGCCGACCGCGCCGAGCTCGGCGAGTGCCGCGGCGCGCGCGGGCCGCGACGCCGCGGAGCCCGGCAGGCTGTCGCGCTCGGCCGCGAGCGCCCGCTCGAGAGTCGTGACGCTCACGAGCGCGCGGCCTCCGTCTGCACCCACTCGTAGCCGCGCGCGTCGAGCTCGCGCGCGAGCTCGGGCCCGCCCGAGCGGCGGATCCGTCCGCCCGCGAGCACGTGGACGCGGTCGGGGACGATGAGCTCGAGCAGCCGCTCGTAGTGGGTCACGAGCAGCATCGAGCGGTGCGGGCTCCTAAGGCTGTTCACGCCCGCGGCGACGATCTTCATCGCGTCGACGTCGAGCCCCGAGTCGGTCTCGTCGAGCACCGCGAGCTTTGGCTCGAGCAGCAGCATCTGCAGCACCTCGTTGCGCTTCTTCTCGCCGCCCGAGAACCCTTGGTTCACGCTGCGGTTCAAGAAATCCTTAGGGATTTGCATGAGTTCCATCTTGGTCTTTATCAACTTCATGAACTCGAATGCGTCGCTCGGCTGCTCGCCGCGGGCCTGGCGCTGGGCGTTCAGCGCGGCCTTGAGCAGGTAGGCGTTGTTCACGCCCGGGATCTCGATCGGGTACTGGAACGCGAGGAACAGGCCCGCGCGCGCGCGCTGCTCGGGCGCCATCGCGAGCAGGTCCTCGCCGGCGAAGAGCGCGCGGCCCGCCGTGACCTCGTAGTCCTCGCGGCCCGCGAGCACCTGCGCGAGCGTGCTCTTCCCGGAGCCGTTCGGGCCCATGATCGCGTGCACCTCGCCGCTGCCGATCGTAAGGTCGACGCCGCTCAGGATCTCGCGCGCCGCGACGCGGACGTGGAGGTCTTCGACTTTCAACATCGTGCTCATGCTCCGGTACTCAGCCGACCGCGCCTTCGAGGCTCACGCTCAGAAGCTTCTGCGCCTCGACCGCGAACTCCATCGGCAGCTCTTTGAACACCTCTCGGCAGAAACCGTTCACGATCATGTTGATCGCGTCCTCCTCGGCGAGCCCGCGCTGCCGGCAGTAGAACAACTGGTCCTCGCTGATCTTCGACGTCGTCGCCTCGTGCTCGACGCGCGCGGAGCGGTTGCGCGACTCGATGTACGGGAACGTGTGCGCGCCGCACTCCGAACCGAGCAGCAGCGAATCGCATTGCGTGTAGTTTCGCGCCCGGTGCGCCGTCGGCAGCATCTTCACGAGCCCGCGATAGGAATTCTGCCCGTGCCCGGCCGAGATGCCTTTCGAGAGGATCGTGCTGCGCGTGTCGCGGCCGATATGGATCATCTTCGTGCCGGTGTCGGCCTGCTGATAGTTGTTCGCGACCGCGACCGAGTAGAACTCCCCGACCGAGCCCTCGCCGCGCAGGATGCAGCTCGGGTACTTCCACGTGATCGCCGAGCCGGTCTCGACCTGCGTCCAGGAGATCTTCGAGCGCGCGCCGCGGCACTCACCGCGCTTCGTCACGAAGTTGTATATCCCGCCACGGCCGTGCTCGTCGCCGGGATACCAATTCTGCACGGTCGAGTATTTGATCTCGGCGCCCTCGAGCGCGACGAGCTCGACGACGGCGGCGTGGAGCTGGTTCTCGTCGCGCATTGGGGCAGTGCAACCCTCGAGGTAGCTCACGTGGCTACCTTCGTCGGCAACGATTAGCGTGCGCTCGAACTGCCCGGTCTTCGCCGCGTTGATCCGGAAATACGTCGAGAGCTCCATCGGGCAACGCACGCCCTTCGGCACGTAGACGAACGAGCCGTCCGTGAAGACTGCCGAGTTCAGCGTCGCGAAGAAGTTGTCGCGATAGGGCACGACGCTGCCGAGGTAGCGCTGGACGAGCTCCGGATGCCTCTGCGCGGCCTCCGAGAACGAGCAGAAGATCACGCCCGCGGCCGCGAGCTTCTCCTTGAACGTCGTCGCGACCGATACGCTGTCGAACACGGCGTCGACCGCGACGCCGGCAAGCCGTGCGCGCTCGTGCAGCGGGATGCCGAGCTTGTCATAGGTCTCGAGCAGCTTCGGGTCGACCTCGTCGATGCTTTGCGGCGCGTCGGCGCGCGCCTTCGGCGCCGAGTAATACGAGATCGCCTGGTAGTCGATCGCCGGGTAGCGCACGTGCGCCCAAGTCGGCTCAGCGAGCGTGAGCCAATGTTTGTACGCCTTGAGCCGCCACTCGGTCAGGAACGCGGGCTCGTCCTTCTTGGCCGAGATGAAGCGAATCACGTTCTCGTCGAGCCCCGGCGGAACGGTGTCCTGCTCGATGTCGGTCACGAAGCCGTGCCGGTAGCTGCGCTTGACGAGGTCGTCGAGCCCTTGGGAATTGGTGACCATCGCGTTGTTGCCTAGTGTTGCTCGCGCGGACCGGCGGCGTCGCGAAGCCCCGCGCGCAGATCGGGCGTGTCGAGCGGTTGCCCTCGATGTCGCAAGTCCGCGAGGCTCACGCCTTGGAGCGCCTTGCGGATGCTCACATTGATCCTCTGCCACGCCATGCCGACGCGGCAGAACGACTCGAGGCTGCAGTCGCCGTTCACGGAGCTGCATTCCGTGATCGCGACCGGCCCCTCGAGCGCGTCGATGATCTCGGCGGCGCTGATCGAGTCCGGGGCGCGCGCGAGCGCGTAGCCGCCTTGGGCGCCGCGTGTCGAGACCACGAGGCCCGCGTGCACGAGCGACTTCAGGAGCTTGCGGACCGTCGGCTGCCCGAGATGCGTCGCGTGCGCAACCTCGCCCGCGGTCGACAAGCCTTCGTCCCTGGCGGGCAGCTCGGCGAGCACCATGGTCCCGTAGTCGGTTAGCTTGCTCATTCGCAGCATGGGCGGCGGGTCCTGATCTAAAGGGTACTATTCTAGTACCATTTTAAGCTTCGTCCAGTGGCGGCGCGGCGCGCTGGAAAAAAACGGGCGTCGGGAGCTCGGACGCGCGGCTCGGGGCGAGGGATTAAGGCGAGGCTCGGGCGGCCGCGCGACGCTGCTCGGGAGGCAGGTAGTCGATCAGCTCTTGGAGACGGGCTTTGAAGCGCTCACGCTCGATCGTATGCACGCCCGGAGTCTCGAGTGCGAGCCGGACCTGGCTGATAGCGAGCGGCAAGTTGCCGATCGCGCCGTAGTAATAGGACATGTAGTAGTACGCGTCGCCGACGTCGCCCTCGGCGTTCGCCGCTCGCGCGATCAGGCGCAGCTGCTCGGGCGTCGGCTCCACGTCGCTCGAGTTCAACAGGTCGAGCAGCAGAGAGTGCGCGGCGGCGGCTTGGCCCGCGGCGATCAGCGCGTCGGCGTAGCTGATCGTGAGCGGAACGTTGCGCGGGAACAGCCGCTCCGCGTCCTTGTAGCGCGCGAGCGCCTCGTCGGTCGACCCGCTCGCCATCGACGCCTCGGCTTGGCCGATTCGATACGCGATCACGGTCGGATACTGCGCCGCGAGGTCGCGCATGATCCGCTCCGCGTTGTCGTTCAAGTTCATCCGCATCTGGCTCAGCGCGAGGCCGTAACGCTCGGCCGGTACCTTGCTGTCGCCCTTGTCCTTGAAGAGCGCGAACGCGGCCTCCGGTGTCGGCGCGCTGAGCACCTGCATGCGCGCCTTCGCGAGACCATACGCGACGCTGTCCTCGCGCTTGGTCTGCGGCAGTTGCCGGGCGCGCGCGCGCGCCTCCGCGATGCGCTCGCTCGTGACCGGGTGGCTCTGAAGCAGAGCCGGGACGTACTGTTCCTGAGCGCCATAGCGCTTGCCGATCTCCTCGAAGAAGCTCGACATGCCGTTCGGATCGAAGCCGGCCGAGGACAGCACCTCCATTCCGACGCGGTCCGCCTCGATCTCGTTCGCGCGTGTGAAGTTGATCTGATGTTGCTGCACGAGCCCCTGCGTGCCCGCGACGACGCCGGCTAAGGTATCCCCATGCGCGTTCGAGGCTGCGCCGAGCAGGATCGCGGCGAGCATCGCGGCCATCGAGACGATGCTCACGTGCTCGTTGTCGTATATCGCGCGCGCGATGTGCCGCTGCGTCACATGCGAGACCTCGTGCGCGAGCACGCCGGCGAGCTCGTTCTCGTTGTTCGTAGCGAGAAGGAGCCCGGAGTTCACGCCGACGAACCCGCCCGGCAGGGCGAACGCGTTGATCTCTTTGTCCTTGACGAAGAAGAAGTGGAACTTGAAGTCGCCGTCGTTCGCGCGGCTCGAGAGCTGGCTGCCGAGCGAACCGACGTACTCCGTGAGCAGGGGATCGTCGACGACGACGCCCGCGTTGCGCAGCTCGAGCATCACGCCGCGGCCGAGCTGCGCCTCGCGGCTTTTGCTCAGAGCCACGTCGGCGGGACTGCCGAAGTCCGGCAACTTGTCGTTCGGATCGGCGGCCGCGAGGCCGGGCGCGAGCAGTGCGAGCAACACGAAGAACGATTTCACGATTCGCGAGCCTCCACGCGTGCCGGGCCGCAGGCGTATTGGACCCCGAACCCCGGGGTCCGTTCAATCACAACGTCTTGGCCGCGGCCAGCACCTCGTCCGCGTGGCCGGCGACTTTGACCTTGCGCCATTCGTTGCGCAGCACGCCTTCCGCGTCGACGAGGAACGTGCTGCGCTCGACCCCGAGCACCTTCTTGCCGTACATGTTCTTTTCCTTGATCACGTCGAACTGCCGGCAGAGCGTCTCGTCGGGGTCGGAAACGAGGTCGAAGGGCAGCGCGTACTTCGCCTTGAATTTCTCGTGCGAGGCGAGGCTGTCGCGCGAGACGCCGAGCACGCGGATGCGCAGCCGTTTGAACGCCGCCTCGCGGTCGCGGAAGTCTTGGCCCTCGAGCGTGCAGCCCGGCGTGTCGTCCTTCGGGTAGAAATACAGCACGTAAGCGGATCCGAGCAGGTCCCTGCTCGCGACCCGTCCGGCGGTCGATGGCGCGCTGAACGCCGCGACCTTCTTGCCGAGCGAAATCTTGGCCACTGGTTGCGACTCCGCGGGACTCGCGCTCAAGACTGCTTGACGGGCTCCATGATCGCGTCGACGTTCAATTGATCGCAGAAGTCCATGAACTCCTCGCGCAGCCCGGAGATCTGCACGCTGCCCGGGATGTTGATGAGCATATAGACGGAGAACATCGCCGCGCCCGTGTGCGTCGCGGCGTAGCTGCGCGTCGAAACTTCGGCGATCTCGACTTTGCGAGCCGCGAAGAAGCCGCTCAAGCTGTGGACGACCCCCGGCTGATCGAGCCCGACGACGTCGACCGCGTAGGGCAGCAGCTCTTTACCCAAGCGACGCGCTTCCGTGCGCTTGAGCTGCATGGTCACGCCGTTGCCGCTCGCGAAACGATTGAGCTCGCGCTCCATGCGGCTGATCGTGTGCCAGTTGCCGGCGACGAGCAGCAGCATCGCGAACTCCGAACCGAAGACGGCCATCCGGCTCTCTTTGATATTGCCGCCGCAATCCATGATCACGCGGGTCAGTTCCTGCACGACGGCGGTGGGCTCGCCGCCGACGGCGGAGACGACCATGAGTTGTTCCATCGGCGGGCGATCTCGCGCCTGAACCAGTCCGGCAGTGTACCTTGAACGTCCGGCCCTGCAACGTTCGGGTTGCGCGCGCCCGGGCCGCGTCGGTACTATCGTGCGCCTTTCGAAGGCCGCGGACGGTTCGACGATGTTAGCGGGAAGCATGGTGGCGGTCGTGACGCCGATGGACGCCGACGGAGCGGTGAACTACCGCGACTTCGCGCGCGTCCTCGACTTCCATGTGAGCGCGGGCACCGAAGCGCTGATCGTCGCGGGAACGACAGGCGAGTCGGCGACGCTCGAGCACGACGAGCACATCGAGGTGCTCGAACGCGCGTGCGAGATCGCGAACGGCCGCATTCCGATCATCGCCGGCACGGGCTCGAACTCCACGGCGCAAACGTTACAGCTTTCGCGCGCGGTCGACCGATTACCGATCGCCGGCTACCTCGTCGTCACGCCGTACTACAACAAGCCGCCGCAGGACGGAATGCGCCGCCATTTCGCCACGATCGCGGACGCGGTCCACCATCCGCTGATCCTCTACAACGTGCCGAGTCGCACCGGCGTCGACTTGAAACCGGAAACCGTCGCGAAGCTCGCGGTCCATCCGAACATCGTCGGGATCAAGGAAGCGACCGGGGAACTCGCGCGCGTCCGCGTGCTCAGAGAGACGTGCGGCGCGAAGTTCGTGCTGCTGAGCGGCGACGATGCGACCTCGCGAGAGTTCATGCTGCAAGGTGGAGACGGAGTGATCTCGGTCACGGCCAACGTTGCGCCGGCGGGAATGCGCCGCCTCTGCGACGCCGCGCGCGCTGGCCGGCGGGTCGAGGCGGAGCGAATCGACACCGACCTGCAGCCGCTGCATCGCGCGCTCTTTTGCGAGAGCAACCCGATCCCGGTCAAGTGGGCCTGCCACAAGATGGGCCTCATCGGCGCCGGAATTCGCCTGCCGTTGATTCCGTTGGCGCCGCAGTATCACGCCGTGGTCGCGAGCGCGATGGTCGCCGCGGGCGTCCAAGTCGCCGCCGCGTGATCTCGCGGGGCGGGGCAGCGTTCGCTGCGGTCGCCGTGGCTTGCGGCCTCGGCGCGTGCGCGCACGACAAGTCGGTCGCCTGCGAGCCGACGGGCCGGTACACGACGGCGACGAGCGCGGGGCCGGTACGAATCCCCGACGACTTGAATCCCCCCGACGAGACGGACTCGTTGCGGCTGCCGCCGGAGTCCGGGCCCGCGGTCGCCCGCACGAAGCCCTGCCTCGAGTCCCCGCCCGGCTTCTACGCCGACGGCGTGCCGGCCGGGGGCCGAAGCGGCGGCGGGACCGAGCGTAGGGGCGCGCAGGGCGGCGCGAGCCGGCCGGCGGCCGCCCCGCCGCCGAGCACCCCGGCCGCGGAGCCGCCCCGTCCGGCGGCCCCGCCGCCGGCGAGCGAGAGCCCGGCGCCCGGCGGCGATCGGCAGATCAGCAACTAAGCCGCTCGCTGCGCGAGGCGAGCGCTGAGGGCTGCGCTCAGCGAGTTGCCGAGCTCGTCGCGGTTCCCGCGTCGTTGAGCTTGCGCATGACCCGATCCTGGATCCATTGCGCGCTCCACCAGTCGATCGGCGTGATGGCATTGCCCGCGAGCAGCATCGTGAAATGCAAATGGTCGCCGCCCGCGAGGCCCGTCGAGCCGCTGCGACCGAGCTCCGCGTCGAGGTCTACGACGTCGCCGACTTGGACGCCGATCGACGACAGGTGCGCGTAGAGCGACATCAGCCCCATGCCGTGATCGAGGATCACGCAGTTGCCATAGATGCCGAGCCAGCCCGCATGCAGCACGCGGCCACGGTTAGCGGCTTTCACCGGCGCGCCGGCCGTAGAGGCTAGGTCGAAGCCGAGGTGGACCTGCTTGTCGACTTCCTGGCCTTTGTAGACGTACGTCCGCTGGTCGGCGAATCCGGCCTCGACCGCGGTGTTCAGCAGCTGCTTGAACGGTCCGCGCCAGAGGATCTCGGGCATCGTCTGCGTCGCGAGCTTGCCGATCGTCTCGTTGTTCATCCGCCGCAGGTCGCGGTTGATCTTGAGGAATGACGAGAGCAGGTTGCTCGGATCATCCACCTGCAGCTCCGGCGAGTTCTGCAGGATTGGCGGCACGACGCGCGCGAGGAACGAATCTTCGAGCGCTATCCGGCTCGAGCGGAACTGCTTCGGAAACACGCGGTAGTCGAAGCTGCCGCTGCTCTCGTTGCCGATCGCGTCGCGCGCGTAGACGCGGATCGGCGTGTTGGCGTCTTGGTCCCAGAGCAGCGCGAAGAACGCGACGTGCAACGCCGGGTCTGCGTTGGCGATGCCGGCTCCTGCCGCGGGGAAGCCCGGATACTCGTAGTTGCCGACTCTCACGCCGGACTGCGCGTCGGGCGGAGTCACGCGGTAGACGACCGCCTCCGAGCCGCCGTGGTTCACGTAGTGGAACGAGGATACGACGGCGATCTGCGGCGGCACGAGCCGCACGTCGATGCTTCGCGTCGCGCTCGCCGCCGACTCGCGGAGCCCGAACAAGACCGGCCGCACGGCCGTCACGCGGATCTCGGCGGCGCCCGACTTGAGCTCGGGCATGACCTTCTTGCCGGACGGGCGCGAGATCGAGACCCGGTCACCGGCGACCGTGAGCTCGGAGGCGTTCTCGCCCGTGAGCGTGAAGACCGGCACGGTCGCGCCGCCCTGCGCGAGCACGACGTCGAAGCGCTTGAGCGCCGCGCCGGGCACGGTCACGCTGACCGCGATCTCCCCGGTTTGACCGATGACCGCCGGGCCGTCGATGTCGATCGAGGGACCCGGGGCGCGCCCCGCGCCGACCCAGACCGCGACGGCGCCGACGATCACGACGACGAGGACGACGACTGCTTTCCACATTGCCCGGATTGTACCGGCAGCTCGGCTGATTCACACTGCCGTGCGCGTCCCGACCGAGTCGTCGCAAAAGAGATACGCGTGGCGATCCGAGACGAGATGATCCCAAGCGACCCGCGAGCTCGCGTTCGCGCGAGGAGCGAGGCAGCCATCAAAAACCGACCGATCTCGGCCGTCGTGCTGCTGCTCGGCGCGCTCTGCGCCGCGACGGCGGCGCTCGCGCAGACGGAGGAGCCGCGTTCGTCCGGCAACCACGCGCTCGAGACGACGGCGCCCGTGCTCTGGCAGCCGTCGATGAACGTGTTCCGGCGCTTCGCGGCGCCGCGCGAGAAGATGCTCGAGTTCTACGGCACCGTGCTCGGCTTCCGGCAGCTCACGACTTTGAACGTCAATACGAGCGCGGGCGGCGTCGCGCGCTTTCAGGCCGGCGCGCAGGAGCTCAAGCTCACAGGCCGAGTCGCGGGCAAGCACTACCAGCCGGGCGGCGTTGCCGACGCGACGGGGCTGCGCCTGCTCACGTTCGTGTTCGCGGACGAAGCCGCGCTCGCCTCTCGCTTCGTCGCGGCGGGCTACGCCGCGCCCGTGTTTGCCGCGGCGCACGGATCGAAGCGCCGGAGCGCTCTCGTGAGCGACCCCGACGGTCAAGCCGTCGAGCTCGTCGTGGTGCCCGACGCGACGCCCGAGCAGCTCGCCTCGATCGAGGTCGGGCTCACGGTGGCCGATCTTTCGCGCAGCCGCGAGTTTTATCGGCGCTTCGTCGGGCTCGAGGAGCTCGCGCCGGTGGACGACCCGCGGTTCCGGACCCAGAAATATTCGTTTCGCCACGGCGCGACGACGATCAGCTTGCGCAGCTTCGGCCGCACGCTGCCCGCCGACGACGGCAGCGGCGGGATTCAGTACGTCGTGTCCGACGTCGACGCGGTCGCGGAGCTCGCGGCGGCGCGCCGCGTAACCATCGAGCAGCCGCTGAGCGGCCTGCCGAGCTTCGCGCTGCGCACGATCTGGCTCGCCGATCCCGACGGGATCACGAACTACTACGCCGAGACCGCCGCGAGCCGCGCCGCGCGCGCGACCAGGAATTGACCGGTCCACGCGCGCCGGAACGTTTCAGCGCGCGGGCCGTCGTCGTACACTGCGGGTGCCGATGGGAGCCTACCGCAAGATTCTGCTCGCCGTGGATCTCACGGCCGATACCGCCCAGGTCGCGGCGCGCGCCAAGGCGTTGGCCGCGAGCCAGGGCGGCGCCGAGCTCGCGCTCCTGCACGTGATCGAGCCCGTGCCCGTCGTGTCGCCGCTCGACATCCCCGAGGTCATGACGCCGGCCACGCTCGAGGCGCAGGAAGTGATCGCGGCCGGCGCGCGCGAGCGGCTCGCGAAGCTCGCGGCCGATCTCGGCGTGCCGGCGAAGCGCGCGGAGGTCGTCATCGGCAACACCAAGGCCGAGATCGTCCGCGCGGCTCGCGAGAGTCGCGCCGACCTGATCGTGCTCGGCAGCCGCGAGCGGCACGGGCTGTCGTTGCTCGTCGACTTCACCGAGGACGCCGTGCTGCACAAGGCGCCGTGCGACGTCCTCGCGGTGCGCGTGAAGCCGTCGGCTTGACGGCCGCCTTCAGCCCATCGCGGGCAGGATCGCGTCCTTCTTCTTCGTCACGAACTGCTCGAACGTCTGCAGCGCGGGGTTGAGCTTGCGCGCGGTGTCCACGCTGCGGGCCGCGAGCATCTGCTTCTCGAAGTCGCGGTAAGCCTGGAACATGTTGCCCATCTCGTCCGCTCCGGGGAAACCGAAGCCGCGGTAAACGTCGGGCTCGACCGCGTTGTACTTCACGGGGCCGACTTTGAGCACCTTCGTGAGCGTCTTGCCCATCTGCTCGAGCGTGAGCGCCTCGCCGTAGATGCCGACCGTCTTGCCGACATACTGCGAGCCGGCCTTGAAGATCCCGTACGCGACCTTGCCGATGTCCTCGGCCGCGATGCCCGCGAGCTTCGCGTCGCCCATCGGGAACGTCCACGAGAGCTGGCCGTCCTGACCCTTCTTCGGGGCGAGGCCGAACATGTAAAGGTTGTCCCAGTAGAACGTGGTGACCAGGAACGTCGTCGGCACGCCGGAGAAATACGCGTTCGCTTCGGCCTTCGCGTCGAAGTGCGGCACGCGATACTTCTGCTGCAGCATCGGCATCCGCTTGTCGTCCGGTTTCATGAACTTGCGGATGTCCTCGAGCGTCGACCAGATCGCGTGCTTCACGCCGGCGGCCTTGGCCGCGTCGGCGATGTTCTTCGCCTGCGTCTTTTCTTTCTCGCCCGAGAAGTGTTCCCAGAAGTTCGTGACCGCATAGACGCCGTACGCGCCCGCGAACGCTTTCTTCAAGCTCTCGACGTCGTCGAGATCGCCTTTGACGACCTGCGCGCCGGTAGCGGCGAGCGCCTTGGCTTTGTCCTTGCTCGGATCGCGAGTCACGCCGCGGCACGCGAACCCGCCCGCGGGATCCGCGAGAATCGCACGGCATAGTCCGCCGCCCTGCGTGCCGGTCGAGCCTATTACAGCGATGATCTTTTTGTCGGCCATGTGAGTCCCTCGATCAGTCGTTTCGGTAAGAAGACGCGAAGCATAAACGCGTTTGCCGAGGGAGAGTAGTGGCCGACGTGATGCCGCTCGATCGTCGCCGAGCTCATGCGTTGCTTGCCGCTGCGCGGAGCGCGCTCCGAGACGAATCGATCGTGCAGAGGCGTATGCTAGCGGCGCGCAAAGGGGAGGAGGGGATATGCAGCAACTGCTCGCCGAGATTCGCCGCACGCCGCTTCTCTGGCTGCTCGTTTTTGTCCCGATCGTGCTCATTGCCGAAGTGCTGCGCCCGGGCGCGCACACGGCGCTGTTCCTGCTATCGGTCCTCGCGATCGTGCCGCTCGCCGCGCTGCTGAGCCTCGCGACCGAGTCGGTCGCGGCCAAGACCGGCGACACGATCGGCGGCCTGCTGAACGCGACGCTCGGCAACCTGACCGAGCTCGTGATCGCGCTCGCGGCGCTCGGCGCCGGCCAATACATGCTCGTCAAGGCGTCGATCGCGGGCGCGATCGTGACGAACTCGCTGTTCATGCTCGGCGCTTCGTTCCTGCTCGGCGGCTTGAAGCACCACGTGCAGGAGTTCAACCGCAGCACGGCGCGGCTCCAGGCCGGGCTGCTGTTCCTCGCGACGGTCGCGCTCGCGATCCCGTCGGCGATCAGCCGCGCGGACGCCGCGCCCGAGGCGGCGTTCACACACAAGCTCAGCGTCGGCCTCGCGGTGCTCCTGATCGTCGCCTATGCGCTCGGCCTCGTGTTCTCGCTCAAGACGCACCGCGATTTCTTCGGCAGCGCCGAGCACGGCGAGGAAGAGGAGGCGCACTGGCCCCTCCGCCTCGCGCTCGCGACGCTCGCGGGCGTGACCGTGCTCGTCGCGCTCGTGAGCGAGGTGTTCGTCGCCTCGGTGCAGGGCGCGGCGGTCGAGCTCGGCCTGACGCCGGCCTTCGTCGGCTTCGTCGTCGTCTCGCTCGTCGGCGCAGCCGCCGAAATGGCCGCGGCATTCGCCGGCGCGCGCAAGAATCGCCTCGACTTGAGCGTCGGGATCGCGCTCGGCAGCGCGGCGCAGATCGCGTTGTTCGTCGCGCCCGTGCTCGTGCTCTTGAGCTACGTGATCGGCCCCGAGCCGATGAGCCTGCAACTATGGCCCGGCGCCGTCACGATGATCGTGGTCGCGACGCTCACGGCCGCGCTCGTGACGACGGGCGGCCGTTCGGCGTGGTTCCTCGGCGCGCTCGTGCTCATCGTCTACGCGACGCTCGCGCTCACGCTGTATCTCCTGCCGCCGGCGAGCTGATTCGCGCCGGGTACCCGACGGACGTCCGCCCCGATCAGGCCGCGCGCGGCGAGCCCGCGGCCGCCTGTGATCGCTCGTACTCCTCGACGGCCGTCTGGAGCTTGAAGAACATTCGCTCCCGTCCGAGCGTCGCGCCGAGTGATGAGCGCTGGACGACTTCGAGCACGTTGGGATTCAGCGCCGTGAGCCAGAGCGCGATGCCTTCGCCGCGGAGCTTCTTCTCGGCGGCCTCGAGCATCATCAGCGCCGTGTACTCGATGTCGAACACGGCCCGGCAATCGAGCACGACGACCTTCGGCTTGGCTTCCTGGATCAGAGCCGACATCTTGTCGCCCAGACGCTCGGCGTTCGCGAAGAAGATCCGGCCTTCGGGCCGCAACAACAGCAGGCCGGGCCAGGTCTCGTCGTCCGGGTGCTCGGCGGACCTCGCGCGGAAGACTTGCGTGCCGCGCTTGCGCACGATCGCGTTCAGCGGCGGATTATTCGCCTGCTGCGCGAGCGCGAGCAGCGAGACGATCACGGCGACGACGATGCCCTTGAGCGTGCCGAGCAGGATCACGCCGAGACACGCGACGGCCGCCCAATAAAGCTCGGTCCGCCGGATGCGCGCGATCGCGCGGAACTCCTCGGGCCTGACCAGCGGCACCGAGTACACGATGACGACGGCCGCGAGCACCGCGTTCGGCATCAGCGCGATCAGCGGTGCGAGCAGCAGCAGGGTCGCGAGCGCCGCGGCCGCGGTCACGAGCTCCGCGAACTGCGTGCGCGCGCCCGCACTCCGGTTCACGGCCGTCTGCGACGTGCCGCCGCCGGCCGGCATCGCGCCGAACAGCCCGCCGCCGACGTTCGCGAGCCCGATCGCGAGCAGCTCGCGGTTCGCGCGCGGCCGCGGCTCGTCGGCCGCCGAGAACGCGCGCGCGGCCGCGATGCTCTCCGTGAAGCTCATGAGCGCGATGCCGACGGCCGCCGGCCAAAGCTCGGCGACGAGCGCAAGCTGCGGCCAGACCCAGCTCGGCAGCCCGCGCGGCACATTGCCGATCGTCGTGATGCCCGCGCTCGGCAGATCGAGCAAGCCGCAGATCGCGATGCCCGCTGCGACCGCGATCAGCGGGGCCGGCGCGCGCGGCGCGAAGCGCTCGAGCGCGAACAGCAGAACGACGATTCCGACCGAGAACGCGAGGGTCAGCAACGACGTTTGCGGCAGGTGCTCGGTGATCGACCAGAGATCCCTGAGGAACCCGGCCTTGTCGATGTGAATGCCGAGCAGCTTCGGGATCTGATCGACGACGATCACGAGCCCGATCCCCGACTTGAACCCCGTGAGCACGGGGTCCGAGATGAAATTCGCGACGAACCCGAGCCGCAGCGCCGATGCGAGCACGAGCATCGCGCCGACGATGATCGCGAGCGTCGCGGCGGCCGCGACGAGCTCCGTTGCGGAGGCGTTTGGCACCGCCTCGCCGAGGGCGGCCGCGGACAGGATCGCGATCGTCGTCGTCGTGCTCACGCTCAACGGGCGCGACGTGCCGAGCACGGCGTAGATCACCATCGGCACGAGCACGGTGTAGAGGCCGACCTGGACCGGCAAGCCCGCGATCGTCGCGTACGCCATGGCCTTCGGGATCACGACGGCCGC
>Ga0134079_10000035_pt1:2500-30477 | contig 30477 bp, 23 predicted proteins | sample 15_taG_2_FD_119770 | JGI IMG/M metagenome (GOLD analysis project Ga0134079, IMG submission 119770) | Grasslands soil microbial communities from the Angelo Coastal Reserve, California, USA - 15_D_Rain_40cm_2_09182015 | ecosystem: Environmental > Terrestrial > Soil > Grasslands ...
GCATAGCTTGCGCAAAGCCTTCATCCGCGCGCCATTGAACTTCAGCCGGGTAAGCTCGAACTTCGCCTCGAGCCGTCGGCATCCCATCCTCAACACCATTCGGTCGCATCAGGGCGTCGACTACGCCGCTCCCGTCGGCACGCCGATCCGCGCTGCCGGCGACGGCAAGGTGATGTTCCGCGGCGTCCAAGGCGGGTATGGCAACGTCATCATCTTGCAGCACGGCGGGAACATCACAACTCTCTACGGGCACATGTCGAGGTTCGGCAGCCAGAGAGTCGGTAGCCGCGTGGTGCAGGGCGAAGTCATAGGCTATGTCGGTCAGTCCGGGCTCGCGACCGGCCCGCACCTACACTACGAGTACCGCGTCAACGGTGTGCACAGGAACCCGCGCACCGTGTCGCTACCCCCGGCCGATCCCGTTCCGGCCGAGTATCAGGAAGATTTCCGCGCCGCGACCGCATCGCTTTGGCGGCAGCTGGACCTGTACGACGACAGCACATCGACGGCGGCGGTGAACTGACGCCGGGCGCCTACGAAGGCGCCAGTGTCAGCAAGGTTCTTGGCCGAACGCGGTGCGCATCCAATGAATGACCTGTACCTCGGCATGCTTTCCGGAACGAGCGTCGATGGCGTCGACGCCGTCTTGGTAGAGATCGGCGATCACGAGTGCCGCATCGTCGGCGCTAGCACGACGCCGTTCCCTCCGTCGTTGCTCGCACGCGTGCAGAAGCTCATCGAGACGCCGCGCACCTCGCTCCGGGAGCTCGGAGCGCTCGATGTCGCCATCGGCCGCTTCTTCGCCGAGTGCGCTCTCGAGCTGATCGCGAGTGCACACTTCAAGCCGGCGGACGTCGCCGCGATCGGCAGCCACGGACAGACGGTCTATCACGATCCGCATGGTCCGGAACCGTTCAGCCTGCAGCTCGGCGATCCCAATTCGATCGCGGCCAGGACGGGAATCGCGACGGTCGCCGACTTTCGTCGGCTCGACATCGCCCTCGGGGGAGAGGGTGCGCCGCTCGTCCCGGCGTTTCACGCTTGGCGATTCGGCCACACGAGCGAGCAACGGGCCGTCGTAAACGTCGGCGGCATCGCCAACATCACGGTCCTCGCTCCCCGTCGAGACGTTAGGGGGTTCGACACGGGTCCGGGCAACACACTGTTGGATCTGTGGATCCGGCGCTGCAAGGGGCAGCCGTTCGATCGCGACGGAGGCTGGGCGACGAGCGGGAAAGTCAACGACCGGTTGCTGGACGCGTGTCTCGCCGAGCCCTTCTTCCGTGCGCCGGCGCCGAAGTCGACGGGCCGTGAGCTGTTCAATCTCGCCTGGGTTGAGCGCCGGCTCGAGCACGCGGGCGAAGTCTCGGACGTCGACGTCCAAGCGACGCTCGCGGAGCTCTCCGCCATGACGATCGCCGCAGCGATACGCGCGGAGTTGCCAGCCGGCCGCGAGGTGATCGTCTGCGGTGGCGGCGCGCACAACGTCGACTTGTTGAACCGGCTGCGACGCATCACGGGCGCGCGCGTCACAACGACCGAGACCTATGGCGTCGCGCCGGATTGGGTCGAGGGGGCCGCGTTCGCTTGGCTCGCTCGCGCGAGAATACGCGGACTACCGGGCAACATACCGACTGTGACCGGCGCCCGCCGTCCCGCCGTGCTCGGCGGCGTATACTTGGCCAAACCATGATTCATTGGGCCGTCGATCGACGCGATTCGGCGTGGACACGATCAATCTCAGGCTGCCGGACTATTACATCAACCGCGAGCTCTCGCAGCTCGCGTTCAACGTGCGCGTCCTGCATCAAGCGAAAGACACGACCGTCCCACTTCTCGAGCGCCTGAAGTTTCTCTGTATCTCGTCGACCAATCTCGACGAGTTCTTCGAGATCAGAGTCTCCGGGCTCAAGCATCGGCTCGAGGCGAGCGCAGCACCGCTCGGACCTGACAGCATGGGCTCCGCCGAGGTGCTGCGGACGATCACCGAGCAAACGCGCACGCTCGTTAACGAGCAATACCGAGTGCTCAACGACGAGCTCATCCCCGCGCTCCTTGACCAGCGAATTCGCTTCGTCCGCCGCGACGACTGGTCGAGCGCGCAGCGCGAGTGGCTCGAGCGCTACTTCCGAGAGGAGATCGTCCCCGTATTGAGCCCGACGACGCTCGACCCGACGCGACCGATTCCGCGGATCCTGAACAAGAGCCTGAACTTCATCGTGAGCCTGCACGGACGCGACGCCTTCGGCCGGCCCTGCCATCGCGCGATCGTTCAAGCGCCGCGCTCGCTCCCACGGCTGATCCCGTTGCCCACGACGCTCGGGGGAACCGGCAAGGCCGATTTCGTTTTCCTCTCGTCTGTGATCCACGCCTTCGTGGATCAGCTGTTCGCCGGCATGGAGATCAACGGCTGCTACCAATTCCGCGTGACCCGCAACAGCGACCTGTTCATCGACGACGAAGACGTCGACGACTTGAAGCACGCCCTCGAAGGCGAGCTTTTCGAGAGTCGCTACGGCGCGGCGGTACGCCTCGAGACCGCGCACGACTGCTCTGACGAACTCGCCGCATACCTGCTCCAGCACTTCCAGCTGTCGCAGTCCGATCTCTATCAAGTCCCAGGCCCCGTGAACCTGAACCGGCTGCTCGCCGTCTACGACCTCGTCGATCGTCCGGATCTCAAGTACCCGCCTTTCACTCCTGGCGTGCCGAAGCAGCTCGAGAACACGAGCATCTTCGAGGCGATCTCCAAACGCGACATATTGCTGCATCACCCGTACGAATCGTTTGCGCCCGTAATCGACTTCATCTATCGCGCCGCTAACGATCCCGACGTGCTTGCGATCAAGCAGACACTCTATCGAACGACGCCGGATTCGCCGCTCGCCGACAGCCTCGTCTCGGCCGCCAGGTCCGGCAAAGAGGTCACCGTGCTGATCGAGCTGCGCGCTCGCTTCGACGAGGCCGCGAACATCGCACTCGCGAGCAAGCTGCAGGAAGCGGGAGCGCACGTCGTATACGGAGTCGTCGGCTACAAGACGCATTGCAAGATGGCGCTCGTCGTGCGCCGCGAGGGCGGGCGACTGAAGCGCTACGTTCACCTCGGCACCGGCAACTATCACCCGCGGACGGCGCGCGCGTACTCGGATTACGGATTGCTGTCGGCGAACGAAGCGCTCGGCGAGGACGTTCACCAAGTCTTCATGCAGCTCACGAGCCTCATGCGGACGCCCGCACTCACGCTGTTGTCGCAGTCGCCGTTCAACCTCCACGAGCGACTTCTAGCGCTCATCAGGCGCGAGACACGCAACGCGACGGCCGGCAAGACGGGGCGGATCATTGCCAAGATCAACGCGCTCGTCGAACCGGAGGTCATCCGCGCGCTGTACGAAGCCTCCAACGCCGGCGTGCGCATCGACCTGATCATTCGAGGCATGTGCTGTCTACGCCCGGGCGTGCCCGGTGTGTCGGACAACATTCGCGTGCGCTCGATCGTCGGCCGCTTCCTCGAGCACAGTCGCTGCTATTGCTTCTACAACGACGGGCACGAGGAGATCTACTGCGCGAGCGCCGACTGGATGGACCGAAGCTTTTTCCGTCGCATCGAGCTCATGTTCCCGATACGCGACGAGAGCCTGCGGAGTCGGATCATCGCTGATCTCGCCGTCTATCTCGCCGACAACGTTCAAGCCTGGGAGTTGCTCGCGGACGGCCGTTACGAGCGGCTCGCTCCGAAGCCCGGCAGCGAAGCGAAGGCCGCGCAGATCACCCTGCTCCGGCAGCTCGCCGAGATGTCTTAAGAGGTCCCGCCGGCCAGGCGCAGGGCAAAGCCGCGCGCCTTGAGCCAAGACTGCTCCTGCTCGAGATCGGCTGCGGTCAACGGGTTGCGGTCGAGCCACCCGGCGGGAAACTTCACCTCGACGGCGTCGTCGCCCGGGTCGAGTGCGATCTGCGGCAACTCGTCGGGACTGCGCGTCCGATTCAACAGGACCGCGAGCCGCAGCAGCACGATGAGCTTGAACAACGGCCCACGCCACGCGGGCGGAACGTCTTCGAGAAACGGATCGTCGAGCTTGCGTCGATGGAACGTCACGAGCGCCGCGAGCAACGTCTGCTCGAGCCGCACGAACCCTGGCATGTCCGCGTTCGCGAGCAAATATCCGCCGTGGTTGTGATAACGCGCGTGGGCGATGTCGAGGCCGACCTCGTGCAGGCGCGCGGCCCAGACCAGCAGTTGACGGTAGCGCTCGTCGCCGAGCTTCCAGCCGCGCCGAACCTGATCGAGCAGGAGCGCCGACGTCGCCTCGACTCGTTGCGCCTGATCGGCATCGACGTGGTAACGGCGCTGCATCGCCTGAATCGAGCGCTCGCGCGCGTCCTCTTGATGCAAACGGCCGAGCATGTCGTAGAGCAACCCTTCGCGCAGCGCCCCGCTACTGATCTCCATCCGCTCGATCTTCAGCGTGCTCATGACCTCCGCGAAAATCGCCACACCGCCGGCGAAGACCGGCGCGCGTTCGGCGCCGAGACCCGGGAGATCGAGCTCCTCGACACGACGGGCTTCGCTCATGTTCGTGATGATGGTCTCAAGCGCGCCTCGGGTGACGCCGGTCTCCGCCAGACCGAGGCCCTGAGCGACATCGCCTGCAGCGCGAACCGTTCCGGAAGAACCGATCGCCCGCGCCCATCCACGGCGCCTGAACGCCGCGGCGACCGGCCGCAGCTCGAGACGAACGGCGAGCCGCGCGCGGTCGAAGCGCTTCTGACTGAGGCGGCCGCCTTCGAAGTGCTGCCGGCTCAGCCCCACGCAGCCGATGGCCAAGCTCTCGAGATACGTCGGCTCGTAACCCACGCCGATGATGAGCTCGGTGCTGCCGCCGCCGATATCGAGCACGAAGTTCGAGCCTTCGGTGGTATCGGTGTAGTGCGACACGCCGAGGTAAATCAGCCGCGCCTCTTCGATACCGGAGATCACCTCGACCGGGTGACCCAACGCCTCCTCGGCCGCCGTGAGAAAGGCCTCCGCGTTGCGCGCGCGGCGCAGCGTGTTCGTCCCGACGACGCGCACCTGATGAGCCTGCATGTCGCGGAGCCGTTGGCCGAAGCGCCGGAGGCAAGTGAGCGCGCGTTCCTGGCTCGCGTTGTCGAGCTCGCCCCTCTCGTCCAAACCGGACGCGAGACGCACCATCTCGCGCAGGCGATCGACGATCACCGGAGGCCCTTGATCGACGCGCGCGACCACCATGTGGAAGCTGTTCGAACCGAGGTCGACCGCGGCCAAGACCTCGGCCGGCTGCTTGGTGGCCGCTGGCTTCGGCTCGGGGAACCCCGCGGTCCGCAACTGCACCGAAATCTTAGACGGAGAACGAGGAGCCGCAGCCGCAGGTCGTCGCGGCGTTCGGATTGCGGATGATGAATTGGGCTCCGGAGAGGTCTTCGCGGTAGTCGATCTCGGCGCCCATCAGATACTGGACGCTCATCGGATCCACGAGCAGCGTCACACCGGCCTTTTCGATCTCGGTGTCGCCCTCCTGGACCTCCTCATCGAACGTGAAACCATACTGAAAGCCGGAGCAGCCCCCGCCTTGGACGTAAACGCGAAGCTTCAGCGCCGCGTTACCCTCTTGCTCGATGAGTTGCCCGACCTTGTGAGCGGCCGCGTCCGTGAAATTCAGCGGCGGCGCCTGCTCCGCTACGGGTTGTTCGGTCATCATGACTCTCCAACGCTGGTCAGTTTACGCACCTCGATTTGGGGGCGCCCACCCGCGTTTGCTACTGCTGCGCTGCCCTCACTTTCATGAATGAGCTTGCCGTTGACCTCCGCGCCGATCGACATCTCGATGAGCTTGTATTGAACGTTGCCGATCACCCGCGCCTTCTGGCCGAGCTCGATTCGTTCCGTCGCGCGCACGTCGCCCTTGACCGTGCCGTTCAGCAACACGTGCGGAACCAAGACGGACCCCTCGACGCAGCCCCGCTCGCTGATGCTGAGCACCGCGCGCGCGTCCTTCGTCGCCTTCACGTTACCTTTCACGTAGCCGTCCACGTGGCAGCCGCCCGCGAACTCGATATCTCCCTGGATCCGCGTGTCCGCGCCAACCAGCGTTTCGATCGGTGCCTGACTCCGCGACTTCTTACCCAGCATGACCATCCCCTTCCCTCACTCCGTGACGTCGGACCACTCGAAGCTCTGCTCGACCTTCTCGGCGTGCGCTTCGCCCGGTCCAATCTCGACGCGAATTCGCCCGGGCTCGAAACCCAACGGCAACGTCAACTCGCATTCGAGGCCCTGAAAATAGCGGAAATCGTACGCCATGTCATAGCTCGCCCGGTCGGCGACGAGATCCGCGGCGTCCAAGAGCGTCATTTTACCGTCCTGCACGCCTTCGACCTGCAACTTTACAGTCCCCGACACGCGGCGACTGTGAACGACTGCCTGGACCAGCACGAGCCTCACGACATAGTGCCGCTCGCTGTCGGTCGGCGTCACCGACAGACTCTGGATCCTGAGGCCCTGGACTCCGTCGTGCGGGGACAAGATCCCGCGATAGACCATGAGCTCCTCTTCCTGCGCCTGGATCTTCGCCTGTAGATCGGCCAAATTGGCTTGGATCTGCGCATAGGTCTCGTGGTCGATCTCGCGCGACGTGTTGAAGATCGCGAGCTGTCGACGCAGCTCGTCGGACGTAGCGCGCTCCTCGGCGAGCTGCTCGTTCGACTTCGCGAGCGTGCGCCGATAATCGAGGAGCGAATAGCCCGCCTGGAAGCGTCCGAGTTCGAACACGAGATAGGCGCCCGCGAGCACGAGGACGGCGGCGGCGCCCAACGCGAACCATGATCTGTCGCGTTTCATATGTCTCGATCAGCCATCGTTCAGCGAGCGCTGCCAGCGACGCGGCCACCACGAAGGCGGCGGCGGCGGCCCCGCATCGGGGAACGCGAGGGGTGCGAGCTCTCGAAGCGCGCGCACGTAGACCGGGCGCTTGAAATACACAACCTCCTTCACGGGCTGCCAGTAGTCGACCCAGCGGCAGCGGTCGAACTCGGGCTCGTCGCTGCAATCGAAACGCACTCGCTGCGCGTCGGTCGCGAGATGCAGCAGGAACCAGCGCTGCTTTTGCCCGATGCAGAGCGGCTTTCTCTCGCGGCGGATGAACCGCTCGGGCAGACGATAGCGGAGCCACCCCTCCGTCGCGCCCGCGATGTCGACGTCAGTCGGCTCGAGCCCTACCTCCTCGCGAAGCTCGCGGTACATCGCGGCCTCGATCGGCTCGTCCGGCCCGATTCCGCCCTGCGGAAACTGCCAGCCGCCGCGGCCGCGCCGCCCGCCGATCAGCACGAGGCCGGCCCCGTCGATCAAGATGATGCCGACGTTCGCACGGAAACCGTGTTGGTCGATGAAGTCCATGGCTCGAAATCAATTCTTTCACATCCTCGGGACGGGCTCCAAAAGCCGTCCGCCGGTTTGTGACCGACTTGGCGAATGCGGCTCAGGCTCGACTCTCGAGGTAGCGCCGGCCGGCCGCCATGAGCTCGACGAAGCCCGGCTCGTCGCCGCTTTGCACGAGCCGCCGGATCCGCTCCGCGGCGGCGGTCAACGCGTTCAGCGACGCGGCGCCGTAGTCGTTCAGCGCCTGAATCTCGAAGTAGAGGTGGGGATTGTCGGTCGCGACCAAGCTCGCGACCTTGAGCTGAGCGTCGAACGTCGTGCTCGACATCTTTTGCAGCCGTGGCACGAGCTCGCCGCTCTCCGCGAGCGCGGTGAAGAACGCGAGGTTCAGCGCGTGCGACAGGCCGAGCACGTAGGCCATCAGACGATCGTGCTCGTCGATGCTCATGTCGAGTTGCTCTGCCATCGTCGAAGCGAACAGCGCGCGCGCCTCGCGCGTCGCTTCGGGCACGCCGACGTCGCAGAACACGACGTGTCGCCCCGACAAGAGACGCGTATCGGGGCCGAACATCGGGTGGATCGACGTCACCTTGCAGCCCGCGGCGACGAGGCGCTGCAAGCCCGGACGCAGAGGGCTCTTCAAGGAACCGATGTCGACGATCAGCCCTTTCGGTTTGCGTTCGGCGAGCTCCAAAAGGACGCGTCCGGCGACTTTCATCGGCGTCGCGACGACGACGATGTCGTGGTCCAGCTTGCCGTCCGACCAGCTCGAAATGCGCGGGAACGGCGTCGAGGCCTCGCTCGGGTCCGCGACCTCGATCGCGAAACCTTGCGAGGACAGGAACTGCGCGAACCAGGCCCCCATCTTGCCCGCGCCGCCGATGATCAGCACGCGCTTGCCCGCGCCGCTGGTCTGCGCGGCGACGCGAGTCTGCTCTTGATGCGCCAACGAGTAACGGATCAAGATCGCCATGATCTCTGCTGCAAGAGCGGGCTCGAGCCCGAGAGACCTCGCGTGGTCCTGCGCGCCTTTCAACACTTCACGCTCGCGCTCATAATCGCGCGTCGGCACCGCGTTGCGAATTTTGTGCGTGCCTATCTCGGCGACGATCCGTTGACGGGCGGCGACCAATCCGAGCAGCTCGCGATCGACTTCGGATAGGCGTTTGCGCAATTCTTCAAGCGTCATGGTCACCTCGTGAGGGCGGTTTGTACCCCTCGACAGGGTGACGGTGCAAGGTTGGCAGTCGTGTCCGCCCGACCGGGCACGTCTCGATTGCGATGGCAAGAGAGTGCTCAGCGATGACAGCGTTAGAGATCGTCAGCGAATCGCGGTGCTTCGAAGGACGCCAGATCACGTACAAGCACCGCTCGGAAGTTTGCGACTGCACGATGCGTTTTGCCGCGTACTTGCCCCCGGCGGCCGAGCGCGGGCGCGTGCCCGCTCTGTACTGGCTCTCCGGTCTCACGTGCACGGAGGAGAACTTCAGCGTGAAGTCCGGCGCACAGCGCTACGCGGCCGAGCTCGGCATCGCGCTGATCATTCCCGACACGAGCCCTCGCGGCGTGAACATTCCGGGCGAGGACGCGCAGATGGACATCGGCACCGGCGCCGGCTTCTACGTCAACGCGACGGAACGGCCCTGGGCGGCGCACTACAGGATGTATGACTACGTTCGTGACGAGCTCGTCTCGCTCGTGAACGCGAATCTGCCGCTCGACCCTGCGCGCAAGTCGATCAGCGGCCACTCGATGGGCGGTCACGGCGCGCTGCTGATCGGCGTTCGCAACCCCGATCGCTATCGCTCGATCTCGGCGTTCGCGCCCATCGCGGCCGCGAGCCAGTCGAGCTGGGGGCAGCCTGCGTTCACCGCTTATCTCGGCGCGGATCGGCGCCGTTGGCTCGACTACGATGTCGCGGAACAGATCCGCAGGCGCCCGTGCCAGCACGAGCTACTCGTGGACCAGGGCGCGGCGGATCCGTACCTCGACAAGCTCCGCCCGGACGACCTCAAGCGAGCGTGCAGCGAGTCGGGGCAGAAGCTCGACTATCGCGAGCGGCCGGGCTACGACCACGGCTACTTTTTCGTGAGCACGTTCATCCACGAGCACTTGCGGTTTCACGCCGCAGCGCTGCGCTCGGACTCGAGCAAGCGTTGAATGACGAGCCTACCGACACCCGCGCCCGAGGATCCGCTGCCGGTCGTCGCGAGCTGGTTAGCCGAGATCAGCGCGAGCGGGCGCTGCAAGAATCCGAACGCAATGGCGCTCGCCACGTGCGGCCGGACGGACGCGCCCTCGGTCCGAATGGTGCTCGTGAAGGGAATCGCGCCGGCCGGCTACGCCGTGTTCTATACGAACTATGAATCCCGCAAGGGCACAGAGCTCGAGCAGAACCCGCACGCGGCCGCCGTGCTCTACTGGGAGCCGCTCGGCCGCCAGGTCCGCTTCGAGGGTCCGGTGGTTCGGTCGCCCGCGGCCGAGAGCGACGCGTATTTCGCGACGCGCCCGGCGCTGAGCCAGCTCAATGCGTGGAGCAGCGCGCAAAGCCGCCCGCTCGAGTCGCCCGCGGACATCGAGCGGGCGGCGGCACGAGCCGCGCGCGAGCTCGGCATCGCGCCCGACGGCTCGTCCGCTTCGCGGCCCGTGCCGCGGCCCGCGCATTGGGGAGGCTACCGCCTCTGGTTCAACACGCTCGAGCTCTGGGCCGAGGGCGCGAACCGGTTTCACGAGCGACTGCTCTATCGGCGCGCGCTCGAACGAGCCGACGCGTTCACCTTTCGCGCGACCGCTTGGAGCGTACAGCGGCTGCAGCCCTGAACGAACGCCGGCCTTGCTGAACCAGCGCGAAACCATCACCTGCCCGTGCTGCTGGGAGACGATCGAGATCACGATCGATCTGTCCGGAGGGAATCAGCAGTACGTCGAGGACTGCTCGGTCTGCTGCCGACCGCTCGTGATCGCGTTCGAGACCGACGGCGAGGCCTTGACCGCGATCGGGGTCACGGCGGAGAACGCCTCGTGAGGCCGCTCGTCGCACACTTCGTCGCGTTCGGGCTGGCGGTGGCCGCCGCGCCGCTCTCCGGCCGGTGCGCCGAGATCGCGGAGCTGCTCCAGGGGACGAACCTGACCTTCGCGCTCGCGCCGGATCGCGCGACGCTCGTCGTCGGGCTCGCCGATCAGCTCTGGCGGCTGCCCGTGAGCGGCGGCGGCGCGGAGGCCCTAACGCCCTCCGACGAGCCGGCGCGCAATCCGCGGTACAGCCCTGACGGCGCGATGATCGTCTACCAGCGGTTCGTGGCCGGCCAGTGGGACATCTGGCTGCTCGACCTCACGACCGGCGAGCGGCGCCCGCTCTCAATGACGCCGAACGACGAGCTCGAGCCCGAATTTTCTGCCGACGGCCGCGGGGTCGTGTTCGCGTCGAACCGGACGGGGCATTTCTGCCTCTGGTCACTCGACTTGGCGAGCCGCGTCGAGACGCAGTTGACCGAGGAGCCCGGTGACGCGTTCTTTCCGACCGCGTCGGAGCTCGGACCGATCGCGTATTTGCTGAACAACGCGTCGCGCTCGGAGATCCGAGTGCTGTTACCGAGCGGAGTCACAACGCCGATTGCATCTCGCAACGAGCCGCTCGGCCCGCCGAGCTGGCGTCCCGGCGGCGGCGTCGTGTTGTTCAGCGCGCGCGATAGCGGGAGCGGCAGCCGCCTCAGGATGCTCGTGCTCGGCGACCCCGTCGTCGAGAAGCCTTTGACCGAGCCCGAGGACATTTTCCGCTCGCGTCCGGGTTGGCTCTCGGCGTCCGAGTTCGTCTACGCGGCGGACGGCCAGCTCTGGCGCCGAGCGATCGCCTCGCAGAGCCGGCAACCCGTGCACGTGTTCGCCGCGCGCGCGGTCGAGGCTCGGCAGCCGCCGACGGATCTGCCCGCGCTCGACGACACAACTCCGCAGATCGCCCACGGCATCGCGGGCCTCACGGTCGCGCCCGACGGCCGCAAGGTCGCCTTCACCGCGCTCGGGGACCTCTGGCTCTCGGAGCGCGGCGTGCTGCGCCGGCTGACCGACGACGAGGCCGTCGATCTCGATCCGGCTTTCACACCGGACAGCGAGTCGGTCGTGTTCGCGAGCGAGCGCAGTGGCCAGTTCGAGCTCTGGCGCATCGGGCTCAAAGGCGGCGCGCCGAGCCAAGTCACTTTCGGCGCGCTGCAGCCGCGCCGCCCCGCCGTGAGCGGCGACGGCCGGCGTGTCGCGTTCATCGAGACCGACGGCCGCGGACAGGGCTCGATCGAGCGCCTCAGCGTGACGGACTTCGCGCAGCCCCCACGTGTGTCGACGGTTGTGACCGGGCTCCTCGGCGCGCGACCGAGTTGGGGCGCGGACGGCAGGACTCTCGGCGTCCGCGTCACGGCGACGACGTCGGCGGCAACCAGCGGCTTGCCGGTGGAGATCGCCGTCGATGCTGCGCCGCAAGGCGAGAACGCGGCGACGCGCCGCGCGCGGGCCGGCGTCGCGCAGCTATCCGAGATCGACCTCAAGTGGGCGCCCGCGAGTCCCTCCGAGGACTACGTCGTACAGGTCGGGCGATTGTTCGATGGCGTGCGCGCCGAATATCGGCGCCACGTCGACGTCCACGTGTCGAACGGGCGCATCACGGCGATCGTGGGCCGCGGCCTGCTGCCGACGCCGCCAAGGGTGATCGACGCGCGCGATGCGACCGTGGTCCCGGGACTCGTCGACGTGCACGCCCACGCGTCGGCGCTCGCCGGCGAGCGGCTCGGGCGAACCTGGCTCGCCTACGGCGTGACCACGGTGCGCGAAGTGGCCGCGGACCTCGCGGAGGCCGTCGAGCGCGGCGAGTCGTGGGCGAGCGGTCGTCCGCTCGGGCCGCGGCTGGTCGTATCGCCGGCCGATGGCGCACCCGCGCCGGCTCCGGGTTTGAGCGCGTCGACGGTCGTCCCGGTTCGCGCGTATCCCGGGATCGCCGACGGCTTCGGTCACGCGTTCGCGCGCCTCGCTCGGGAGTTGCCGGCGGGCACGCTCGACGTGCGCCTCGCGCGCGCCGAACCGCGCGACGTCGGCTCGGGAGCGCACTACGAGCTGCAGCTCTCGCCCGAGCTCGCGAGTTACCAGGACACGCTCGGCACGATGATCGCATCGCTCACGGTGCTGCCGTCCTCGCTCGGCGCGGTCGCGGGTCTGCGTGGCTGGCCCGAATCCGGCCAGCGTACCGGTCACGGCGACGCGGCCTACGCAGCATTGTTCACGTCGGCCGAGCGCGCGAGCTGGGCGGCAGCGGGTCCCTCGGCCGAGGCGCTGCCGACGCTGGAGCAGACGGTCGCCCGACTCGTGCGCGCGGGCGCTCGGGTCGCGATCGGGACCGATGCCCCGGCTGTCCCCTACGGCCTCGGCGTCCACTACGAGCTCGAGCTGTTGGCCGCCGCGGGGCTGCCGAACGACCAGGCTCTGCGGATCGCGACTGCGGGGGGCGCGCTCGCCCTCGGCCTCGAGCGGCAAATCGGGACCCTCGAGGAGGGCAAGATCGCCGATTTCGTCGTGATCGACGGCGACCCGCTCAACCGCCTGGCCGACACGCGTCGCGTCACGGCCGTCGTCCGCGGCGGCGTCTGGATCGACCGTGCGACGCTGCTCGCACCGGGCCGATGAGCCCCTGTCAGACGGTTTTACGTGAGGTGCGGATCGGCCTTCGAGTCGCCGCCGGGTGGCACGAGAAAACGCGCACGATCTGGAAACAGAGACTTACGCCGATCTCCTAGCGTGTCGGTTTAGGGTTGTTATGTAACAAATCTGTCGGCGCCCTTTACAAGAGCGTGTCTAAACTCGAAGCAGCAAGCGAGTCTGGACGACTAGCACGATGATTCGAAAAACAAATTCGCTCGTGGCATGCGTCTTGCTTTTCTAGCCGGTCCCTGCCCAGGGACGAGTGAGTGCGCAAACCGACAGAAATCGATGCGAAATTCGCAAAGGCTTCTGTTAAATTTGGAACGTAACCGAAGAACAAGAAAGTAGAAGAAGAAGAAAAGGACATAGGCTGTACAAGAAAAACAAAACCGATTCGCCGCTCTTGAGCGGATGAACGGCAGCCAGGCCGCATACTTGAAACCGTAAACTCCGATAACAACAAAGTCTGACCCGGCGTTCCCACCGCCGGGTTTTCTTTTTTGGGCGTCCGTTCGACGCTCGAAACGTGATCGAGCACGACGCCGACCGCCTCGCGAACTGGTTCACTGGCCCCGGTGTCTCGAGCGCCTTCGATGTTCAAACGCCTGCGCATCGCACTGCTTCTCTACATTCTCCTGTTCGTCGCGGTCGGGGAATTCCTCGCGGCCCGCCGCAGCACGGATTGGCACGACACGCTCTGGGTCGACGTCTATCCCGTGAACGGCGATCGGCTTGCGAGCACGGAGCGCTACATCGATGACATCGACCCGAAGGAGTTCGACGGTGTCGAGCGATTCTTCACGGCCGAAGCCCAACGCTACGGCCTCTCGCTGGCGCAGCCGTTTCGGTTGCGCGTCGCGCCGGAGTACCGAGGCACGCTGCCGACCCTCGCAACGCCGACCTCCGCGCTCGCGACGCTGTGGTGGAGCCTTGAGATGCGCTGGCTCGCGATGAAGATCGGTTGGCAGAGCGCGGGACCGAAGCCTGACATCGTCGCGTTCGCCGTCTATCACGACTCCACGCAATCGGCCGCGCTCGACCGTTCGACGGCCCTCCGCAAGGGGCTGATCGCGGTCGGCAACTTGTTCGCGGCGCGCGATGCGCGCGGCTCGAATCAGATGGTCCTGGCGCACGAGTTGCTGCACACGCTCGGCGCGACCGACAAATATGCGCCCTCGTCGAACCTGCCGCGATTCCCGGAAGGCTTCGCGGATCCGAACGCGAAGCCGCTGCTCCCGCAATCGAAGGCGGAGCTCATGGCCGGCCGAATTCCCCTCGACGAGCGGCGCGCGAAGATCCCGGATAGTCTGCACGACGTCGTCATCGGCCAACTCACGGCGAGGGAGATCGGTTGGACTCACGAGTGACCGCCGTCGCGGGAGCGCGGCGTCGGCGTCGTGTCGTATGATCGGCGAGCCGCCGGCCGCTCGGCCAGTGAGAAGCCCATGGGGAATCGGCTCAGCAAGATCTACACCCGCACCGGCGACGACGGCACGACGGGATTGGCGGACGGCACACGCGTCGCAAAGCACGACGTACGCGTCGAGGCCGGCGGCGCGATCGACGAAACCAACAGCCTGATCGGCCTGCTGCTCACGGAGCCGGGCCTCCTCGACACGATCGCAACGCCGCTGCGGCGGATCCAGCACGAGCTGTTCGAGATCGGCGCCGAGCTCGCGCTACCGGGATACAGCAAGATCGTGCCCGGGCACGTCGACCGGCTCGAGCGAGAGCTCGACGCGTTGAACGCCGAGCTGCCGCCGCTCGAGGAATTCGTGCTCCCGGGGGGGAACCGCGCGGCGGCCCTGTGTCACGTCGCGCGCACCGTCTGCCGGCGAGCGGAACGTTGTGCCTGCGCGAGCGCGAGCCGCCACGCGCTGAATCCCGACGTGCTCCGCTACCTGAATCGCCTGTCGGACCTGCTGTTCGTGATGGCCCGGCGCCTCGCGCGCGAGGGCGGCGCGAAAGAGGTCCTCTGGCAAAGAGAGGCTTAAGCCTCGCGCCCATGCGCGAGCGCCGGCGACGAGTGCGCCGATCACGTGGGCGCGTCGCCGAGTAAGTCTCGCAAGGCGCTCCAGTCGAACACGGCGCCGGGGTCGGACTTCCGGCCGGGCGCGATGTCGCTGTGACCGACGATGTCCGCGCCGCGGAGCGACGGATAAGCGCTGCGCAGCGCGCGAACGACGGCAGCCAGCGACTCGTACTGGGCACGAGTGTATGGCGAGTCGTCGGTCCCTTCGAGCTCGATACCGACTGAGAAATCGTTGCAGGCGGTGCGCCCGCAGTACGACGAGCGGCCCGCGTGCCACGCGCGCCGATTGAACGAGACGTATTGCGTCAAGGCTCCGTCGCGCCCGACGAGGACGTGCGCCGACACCTTCATATCGGCAATGGTCGCGAAATACGGATCGGCGGCCGCCGGCAGCTCGTTGCAGAAGAAGCGATCGATCCATCCCTCGCCGTAGCGCCCCGGCGGCAGGCTGATGCCGTGCACGACGATCAGGTCGAGATCCGTGCCCGGCGGCCGCTCATCGCTGTTCGGCGACTCGACTCTGCGCACGCCCTCGAGCCAGCCGGTCGTTGCGTCGACGATCACGATGCGGGGACTCACCTGCTAGAGTGTTCCTCGGTTGCGAGGGCTCGAGGATACACCAGCGCGCCGCGCAGCCGGGCGACGCGCGGCGCAGACGAAGATCGATGGCGGCCTTTAGACGCGTACCGCGACTCTACCTCGAGCGCGATTTGAGCGGCGACAGGCTCGCGCTCGATGCGCGCGAGGCTCACTATCTCGGCCACGTGCTGCGGCTCAAGCGCGGCGACGAGCTCGTCGCGTTCAACGGGCGCGGCACGGAGCGGCGCGCGAGCATCGGCAGCCTGCAGCGCCGCGGCGCCGAGCTCGAGCTCTCGGGCGTAGTGAACGCGCTGCCGGCGTCGCGCCTTACGCTCACGCTGATCCAGGCGCTCCCGAAATCGGACGCGATGGACCTGATCGTGCAGAAAGCGACGGAGCTCGGTGCGCGCGCGATCGTGCCCGTTTACTCGGAGTTCAGCGTCGTCAAGCTGGACGCCGAGCGCGCCGAGCGACGCGTCGAGCATTGGCGCAAGATCGCGCAGAGTGCGTGCGAGCAATGCGGGCGGCACGTCCCGCCGGCGATCGCCGCTCCCGTCGAGCTCGCGGGCGGCCTCGATGCGCTCGCCGATGCCGACGCGCGCCTCGCGCTCGACCCCGACTCGACTGCGCGGCTCGGCGGCGCGGCCTTAAGCCCGCGCCGCGTCGCGTGCGCGGTCGGGCCCGAGGGAGGGTTCGGCGCGAGCGACTGGCGGCGCCTCGACGCGGCGCGCTTCGAGCGGGTCGGACTCGGGCCGCGCGTGCTGCGCACCGAGACGGCGGCGCTCGCCGTGTGCGCGATCGCGCAATCGCTCTGGGGGGACGTCTGAGTCGTTAATGCCGAAGCGGGATCTCCGCGATCAGCCGCTCGATCCGCTCTAGGTCGGGGATCAACGGATACTCGTGGATCATCCGCGCGCGGCATAGCACGGGTTGGCGCGGCGGCAGCGGCTGCTCCGTATCGACGCCGAGCACATCCGGGTTCACACGGACGAGCTGCGGGAAGCCCTGCGTGAGCAGGCCGTAATAACCGCCCTTGAGCTCCGGCGTGATCCCGTGGAACACGACGACGCGCGCGCGGCCGCGCTTCGCGCGCCGCTCCTCGTGCGGATCGTCGAACGACACGACCGGCAGACGCTGCCCGTTCCACTCGATCGTGCCGAGGAACCACTCGGGGTGCTCGTCGAGCCGGTCGCGCCCCGCTTCCGCGAACGCGATCACCTCCGCAACGCACATCCGCGGGACGAGCAGTCGCTCGCTCTTGAGCGGAATCAACAGGGCGTACAGCTCGTTGTTCTCTTTGCTCACGACAGCGTGCCTCGTCGCCGCCGACACGCGGCACTCGCGCTCACAGCGTCCTCCCGAGCAGGGCCTCGATCGCCGTGACGAGCTGGGCTTCTTGATACGGCTTGCTCAAGTAGTCGTTCACGCCGATCTCGATCGCCTTCGCCCGATGCTTCTCGCCCGAACGCGACGTGATCATGATGATCGGCACGGCCTTCAATTTCGCGTCGTTGCGCACATGAGTCGCGAACTGATAACCGTCCATTCGCGGCATCTCGATGTCGAGCAGGATGATGTCGACCTCGTGCTCCTGCAGCACGGTGATCGCGTCGAGGCCGTCCCGCGCGGTCAGCACCTTCACGCCGCGCCTCTCGAGCAGCCGCTGCGTCACGCGCCGCATCGTGATCGAATCGTCGACGACGAGCGCGGTGAGCTGGCGCGCGGCGACCCGTGTCGCGACCGGGGCGACGGGCTCGACACCCCTGTGCGCTCTCACGAGCGTGCCAGGATCGAGGATCATGATCACGCGGCCGTCGCCTAAGATCGTCGCGCCCGTGACGCCCGCAACGCTCGCGATGTGCGGCCCGAGCGTCTTCACCACGATCTCGCGGCTGCCCTCGAGCGAATCGGTCAGCAGCGCCGTCGAGCTCTCGCCCGCGCGGATCAGCACGAGGGAAACCGCGTTCTCGTCGTCGGGCAGCGCCGAGGGCGCCGCGCCGACGAGGCTGCCCAAGTGCTGGACTCGGTACGTGATTCCGCCGTAGTCGAGCTTCGGCTCGTCCTCGGTCAGGTGCTTCAAGATCTTCTCGCGCGATAGGCGAGTGATGCCCTCGACGGTCGGCAACGGCAGCGCAAACGTTTCGTCGCCGACGTTGACGATCAGCGCGTGCGTGATCGCAAGCGTGTAGGGTAAGCGGATCAGGAATCGGCTGCCCTGTCCCGCAGTCGACTCGATGCGCATCGAGCCGCCGAGCTTCTTGATCTCGTTGTCGACGACGTCCATCCCGACGCCGCGTCCGGCGGTCTGTGTGAGCTCACCGGCCGTGCTGAAGCCGGGTTGCAGGATCAGCTCCATCGCCTGATCGTCCGTGATCTTCTGGTTCTCGGCGAGCAGCCCCTTCTCGTACGCCTTGCGGCGAATCGCCTTGAGGTCCAATCCGCCGCCGTCGTCGGCCACGCCGATCAACACCTCGGAGCCCTCGCGCTTGATCGTGAGCGAGACCTTGCCGACCTCCGGCTTGCCGCGCCTCTTGCGCGTAGCGGGATCCTCGATGCCGTGCGCGACCGCGTTGCGCAGCAGGTGCTCGAAAGGCGGCAGCATGCTCTCGAGCACTTGGCGGTCGATCTCGTTGTTCTCACCCTCGACGACGAGCTCCGCGGACTTGCCCGTGTCGGCACAGGCTTGACGGACGATCCTCGCGAGCCGTGCGACGTGCCGTTGGAACGGCACCATCCGCGTCTGCATCAACCCGTTCTGGAGCTCGGCCGTGACTCGCGCCTGCTGGGTCAGCAGCGTTTCCGTCTCGTTCGTGAGCCCGCCGAGCAGCTCGTTGATGCTCGCGACGTCGTTCGCGGACTCGGCGAGCGCGCGCGACAGCTGCTGGATCGTCGAATAGCGGTCGAGCTCGAGCGGATCGAAGCCCGTGTCGCCGGCGACGTCGTCCTGGTGGCGGTGCAGGATTTGCGCCTCGGTCTCGGCCTCGAGCTTGCGGAGCTGGTCGCGGAGCCGCGAGACCGTGGAGCCGAGCTCGCCGAGATGGAACTCGATCGAGTGCAGCTGCTGCGTGAGGCGCGATTGGAAGATGTTGATCTCGCCGGCACCGTTGAGCAGCAGGTCGAGGAGCGCCGCGTCGACGCGCGCCGTCTCGGCGCGCTCGCCGCCGCGCCGCTCCGCAGCGGCCGACTGCGGCGCGGCTGCCGCGGCCGGGCTCTGCGCGGGCGGCTCGGGCGCGGCCTCGGCCTCGAGCTCGAGCTCGATCTTCGCGGCGATGCCGGCCGCATGGATGTTCGTCGGCTCCTCGGCGATCGCTTCTTCCTCGACCGTCGGCACTTCGTCTTGATCCGCGGCAGGCGACGCGGCGTCCGACGCGTCGTCCTGCACGGGTAGGCCGATCGCCTCGAGCTCCTTGAGGTGCGCGGCCGTGAGCTGGAACTCGCCCGTGGCTTCGTCGAGCACGGGCTCCGGGCGTGGCGTCGGCGCCGCGGCTCGGGGCGTCGGCACCGGCGCGGCCGGCGGCACAGGGACGGGACCGGCCGCCGCGCGCGCCGCCGGAGCGGGCGCCGTCGCGCGCCGCGCGCCGCCCGCGCGCTCGAGCTCGGCGACGAGCCCCGCGGCCGGCGCCGACGAGCGTCCCGCGTCGACGACGTCGCGCATCTGCTGGAGCTGGTCGAGCGAGCGCTGCACGAGATCGAGCGTCTCGGCCGCGGGCTCGACGCGGCCGTCCGCAAGCCGCTCGAGCAGGGTCTCGAGCGCGTGGCTCAATGCGCCCATCGAGCTCACGCCGGCCATTCGCGCGCCGCCCTTCAGCGTATGCAGGAGACGTTGCAGCTCCACCGTCGCGGCCGGCGACGGCTTCTCGCGCAACGCGCGCAGCGCGAGCTCCGCGTTGTCGAGAATCTCGGCCGCTTCCTCGGCGAAGATCGCGGCGACCTCGGGGTCGAAAGTCGCGTCGGCGGCCGCCGGAGGCAGCGCGTCGGCCGCGGCCTCGCCCGCCGGCGCGGCGGCGCGCTCGGCATGCGGCGCGGCTGTGGGCGCGGGCTTCGGCGCGGCCGCGGGCGTTGCCGCGAGCGCGGCGAGCGCGCCGGGTATCGCGGGGCTCAACGAATACTCGCGCCCCGCGACGAGCGCGCCGGCCATCTTCTCGATTTCGGCGGCCGCGACGCGCAGAGCCGCAAGACCCGCGTTCGTGAGGCCGGTGCCGGCGTCGAAGTGGCGACGCAGATACGCGGTGAGCGGCGTCGCGAGCGCCATCGCGGGCTCGAAGCCCGCCATCCGTCCGCTGCCGAGCAGCGTGTGGCACGCGCGATAAACCGGCTCTTGGACGACGTGCGGCTCCGGCCGTCCCGCGGCGGCGTCGAGGAACGCGCGTAGGACCTTGACGTGGCCGAGCATCTCCTTGACGAAGATGTCCGCGAGCACGGAGTCCATCGCCGGCGCGGGGCTCGGCGCGGGCGCCGACGCGGGCTCGGGCGGCTCGACGGTCGGGGCGCGCAACGACTGTCCCGCCAAGGTCTCGGCGTCCGCTTCGCCCTCGGCGAACGCTTCGGCCTGCTTCATCAAGAGCTGCACGTCGGTCTTCGGCACGCGGCCGATCTCGAGCTGCTCGATGAGCTCGGGCAAGACTTTCGCGGCCGCCTCGATGAACGCGACCATCGGCGGCGTCGGCTCGATCGTCTGGTTGATCACGCGATTGAGCAGACTCTCGATGCTCCACGCGTACTCGCCGATCAGTTGCGCGCCGACCATGCGGCCGCTGCCCTTGAGCGTATGGAACGAACGCCGGACCGCGATCAGCGCCTCGGAGCTGTGCAAGTCGGCCGCCCACACAGGCAGTTGCCGCGCGATGTTCGCGACTTCCTCCTTGGCCTCCTCAATAAACAACTCGACGAGCTCGGGATCGGAACGCTCTTGGTCCACCTCCATCACGCTCGGCCGCTTCGCGGCCGGCTTCGGCTGGGGCGGCGGGGCGAGCGCGGCCGCCGGTCGCGGCGCGCTCTTGACGACAGGCAGCTTCTCGAGCAAGTCGAGGCAGCGCTGGGCGTTCTCGAGCATGTACCACGGGTCGCTGCGGCCCGCGCTCACGGTCTCCATGTAGTACTCGACGCTCACGATCGCGTCGGCGAGCCGCTCGAGGTGCTCCGGCTTGAACGCCGCGCCGCTCGGCGCGAGGCGCGTCGTGACGACTCCGCCGATCCGCTCGACGACTTGCAGAGCCTTCGTCTTGTCGAGCATCAGCAGGCCCGCGACGATCCCGCGCAGCTGCGGCTTCACCTGGTCGAGAGCGCGCGCGTCACCGCGCTGGTCGACGAGTTGGATCACGGATTCCTTGACCTTCGCGAGGTTCACGATGCATTCGCCCATCACGGCCTGCGTGACGTGGCGCTGCTGGGTGTCGGGCGCGGCCTCTCCGGCCGGCGACTCGCCGTCGCCGGGCATCACGGCGCTCACGAGCTCGCGATCGAGCGCGTCCTCGACTTCGAGCAGCGTCGCGGCGATCCGCTCGAGCACGGCGCGATCGACGGCCTTGTTGCTCGCGACGATCCCACCGAGCTCCTGCGTCTCGCGCTGAATCTTCACGCGCGCCTTCTCGAGGCCTAGCACGCCAAGCGTGTCGCCGATCTTCTTGAGCAGGTCGAGCTGCGGCCCGACTTTCTCGATGTCCTGCATGCCCGTGCGCACGAAGATGTCGAGGACGTCCTTGACCGCGCCCAGGTCTTCTTTGATGGCCTGCGCGACCGTGCGCATGAGCTTGACGCTCGGGCCCGCGAGCCCTTCGCTCGCCTGCTCGATCTGCTCCTCGCCCGGCTGCATCTCGGCGAGCCCATAGGTCTCGCGGAGCTTCTGGATCCGCGGATCGTCGGAGGTCGCGCGCGCGCCGTAATACAGGAGGCCGTTGATGAGGTCGATCGGCGGCGCGTTCACGAGCGCGGACTCCCCACCGTCGATCAGGCGCTTGAGCTGCCGATCGGCCTGGCCGATCAGCCGCTTCAGCGTGACGGTCGCCTCGAGGCCGCCGGCGCGGATCGCGGTCAGCACGGCGGACATCACGGTCCAGAGCTGCTTGACTTGGTCGGTCACGGCCGCGCGCTCGAGGCCGAGGCTCACGCGCAGCAGTTCGTCCAAGTGGCGCTCGACGTCTTTGCCCTTGATCCAGCCGAGCAGCGCGGTTTGGAACGCGGGCCGCAGACGTTGCGCGGCTTTCTCGAAGCCGCGCGCGATCTCGGGCTGCGGGCGGCCTGCTCGTACCTCGAGGTGGCGCTCGAACGGTCCGGCGTTGAGCAGCACGAGCGTGCCTTCCGACAGCGACGGCTTGTCCCGGGCCTGGCGTAGCTCGTTCAGCAACGGCAACAAAACGAGTGCGACGTCTTTGCCCCCGCCGAGCACCCGTTCGAGATACGCCGGCAGCTGCACCATCGCGCGCGTGAGCGCCTCGAGAGCCTGCTCGCCGTTCTCGTGATCGCCGGGCTCGGCGAGCGCTCGGCAGGTCTGCTCCATCTCCTCGGCGAGCAGGGCCGCGCCGTGAATCTCGACGATCTTCAGGGCCCCGCGCGCGAGGTGCAGCAAGTCGGCGGTGCGCAGCAGCGCGCCGCGCTCGGAGTTGCCGTCGACGTACTCTTCGAGCTCGCGACGCGCGTTGTCGAGCGTGCTCGCGAGCTCGCGATTGACCAACTCGAACGAATGCGCCGCGAGATCGTCCAGGTTGCTGACCGCCATACCGGGGGACCTAAGCTAGCCGGACGACCGGCGGCGCTCGGCCACCTGACCGACCTCATCGGCCGTCGGCCGCGCCGGCTCGGGGGGCTCGAGCGCCGCCGCGACGCGCGACTGGCTCAGCACGCCGGTGCTGCCGCCCTGATCGGGCAGCGCGAAGCCGGACACCGACTTGCGCAGCTCGGACGCGAGCTCCGCGAGCTTGCTGATCGCGCTCGACGTCGCGGCCATCGACTCCGTCGTCTTCCCGCTGATCTCGCGCAGCGCGTGCATGTTCTTCGTGATCGCGCCGGCTACGCCCGACTGCTCCTTCGACGATCCCGAGATGTTCTGCACCAGCGACGCGATCTGGTGCGAGACCTGCTCGATCTCGTCGAGCGCGGCGCCCGCGTTCTCGGCGAGCAACGCGCCGCCGACGACGTCGGTCGTGCTGCGCTCCATCGACACGACAGCCTCGTTCGTGTCCGACTGGATCGTGCTCACGAGCACCTCGATCTTCTTGGTCGCGTTCGTCGAGCGCTCCGCGAGCTTCTGCACCTCGTCCGCGACGACTGCGAAGCCGCGGCTCGCCTCACCGGCGCGCGACGCCTCGATCGACGCGTTGAGCGCGAGGATGTTCGTCTGCTCAGCGATCTCTTCGATGAGCTCGACGATGTTGCCGATCTCTTGCGAGCTTTCGCCGAGGCGCTTGATTCGCTTCGACGTGTCCTGGATCGTCTCGCGGATCGTGTTCATGCCCGCGATCGTGCGCCGCACGGCCTCGCCGCCCTTGTGTGCGACCTCGACCGAGTGGCGCGCGACGTCGGAGCAGCGCTCGGCGTTGCCGGAAACCTCCTCGATCGACACCGCCATCCGCGCTGTCGACTCGGACGCGGCGGCGGCCTGCTTCGCCTGCTGCTCGCCCGCGCGCAGCAGCTGGCGGGCGGTGGCCTCGGTCTGCTTCGACGCGGCGTCGACGAGGATCGAGGAGTCCTTGATCGTGGTGACGAGCTCGCGCAGCGCCTCGATCGCGTAGTTGATCGAGTCCGCGATCGCCCCGGTGATGTCCTCGGTCACGGTCGCCTGAACCGTGAGGTCGCCGTCGGCGAGGTTCGACAGCTCGTCGAGCAGCCGCAGGATCGCTTGCTGGTTGCGCTCGTTCTGAGCCGCCTGGCTCTCCGCCGCGCGCCTGAAGCCGCGCGACTGGTAATAGAGGAGCACCATCAGGAGCACGAGCAGGCCCGCGGCGCCGAGCAGGATCGACGGCCCGTTGCCCTGACCCGCGCCGGCAACGGGCGCGCCGTGATCGAGCCGCCGATAGTCCGCGAGCAGCTCGGCCGCCTCCTTGTCTATCGAGCTCGCCGCGGACCGGGCCGCCGCGAACTGACCCGCGCCCGCGACGATCTTGCCGATCGCGACGCGCGTCTCTGCGAACAGCCGGGTCGCCGATTCGAGGTTCGCCCGCGCCCCCTCGCCGCGAACCGGCGTCAGCCCCAAGCTCGTGTCCTCGCCGCGCAGCCCGCGAATGATCTGGCCGAGATATTGCTCGGCGTCGTTCAAGCGTCCCAGCGACTCCTCGTCGGCCGTGCCGGCTGCGAGCGCGCGCATGGTCTGCTGAATCGTCTCGACCGTGAGCTCGAAGCGGTCGAGGTGCGGCTGGTCCCTCGCGAGATCGGCCGGTGCGAGCGCGCTCACCGTGTTGCCGGTCGCGGCGAGCAGCTTCGGCGCGACCTCGAGCAAGCGAGCGCGCGCGCCGTGCATGTCGAGCAGCGCCGCCCGCGCGCCGGCGAGCGCGTCGAGTTGAGCCTCGAGAGCCGTCCACGCGCTCGCGCCCGCGAGCGAGCCCGCAACCGCCGCGCGCGGCCGCGCGATCTCGGCACGGCTCGTCGCGAGCCGGTCGAACGCGTCGTCCTCGCCCGCGAGCGCCGCGCGCGCGTCCGCGCGTGCGGCCTGCGTGGTCGCGATCAGCCCGCCGAGCCCGGCATCCCCGGCATCCGCGCCGCCGCCGTTGCCGCGGAGCCAGAGCATCGCGGAGGCAACGAGCACGACGATCGCGACCGCGATCGCGAGCGGGGGCAGCACCTTCGGCCAGGGACTCGACTTGATCATGTTTGTTCTTCTATGCGTTAAGCCCGCGCCTTCGGCGCCTCGCCGGCCTTCAAGAACTGCTCGTCGGCGAGCAGCTTGAACAAGCTGAAGCGCGGCCAAACTTCGCCGCCGCGACGATAACACCCTTCGAGGTAGTGCTCGCAGCGGATCACGCCGGCCGGCGTCTCGTCGCGGAACTCGTTCGCGCCGAAGCGCCGGAAGCCGAGCACCTCATCGATCACGAGCCCGGTCGGCACGTCGCGGCTCGCGACGACCAGAACCCGTGCCTGGCGCTCCGCGGCCGCACTGCCCGCCCCGAGGAACGACTTCAGGTCGACGACGGTGAGCAGCTGGCCACGGAGGTTCGCGATCCCGCGCAGCCATGGCTTCGCGCCTGGCACGCGCGTGACCTGCTCGGGCAGCGGCAACACCTCGCGAACGTCGCCGCGCGCGGCGACGAAGCGCTCGGCACCGAGTCTGAATCCGATGCCGACCCACTCGTCGGCCGCGGCCGTCGCGCCCTCGCGCGCGGCGATCGCGGCTCGGGCGCGGCGCTCCAACTCAACCAGCAGTTCGAACGGCCGTGCTGCGAGGGCTTGAAGGCTGCTCAAGCGCCTTGCCCCTCGGCGCGATCCAGCACCTCTTGCGCCTTCGCGACGAGCACGGCCTCGCTGACTGGCTTCACGAGGTAGTCGACCGCGCCTTGGCGCATGCCCCAAACGCGGTCGCTCTCTTGGTCTTTGGTCGTGATCATCACGACGGGGATCGATTTCGTCTGCGGATCGCGCGTGAGCGAGCGCGTCGCCTGAAAGCCGTTCACGCGCGGCATCACCACGTCCATGAAGATCAGGTCGGGCCGGACCTCGCGGGCGAGGCTCAGGCACTCCGACCCGTCCGACGCCGACACGGTGTCGAAGCCGTGCTTCTCGAGGGCCGTTTTCAAGACGTGCACCTCGGTCGGAGAGTCATCGACGATCATGATCAACGCCATATGTCCGACCCTATTCCGCTCATTTGACCACGTGGCTGTGGATCGCTCCGAGCAGCTCGTCTTTCGTGAAAGGCTTCGTCAAATACTGTTCCGAGCCGACGAGGCGCCCCCGCGCACGATCGAATAGGCCGTCCTTGCTCGACAGCATGATGACCGGCGTGTCCTTGAACGTGCGGTTGTGCTTGATCAAAGAGCAGGTCTGATAACCGTCGAGCCGCGGCATCATGATGTCGACGAAGATGATGTCGGGGCGATGGTCCGCGATCTTCGACAACGCGTCGAACCCGTCGACCGCTGTGAACACCTCGCAACCCTCCTTGGCCAACAGCGTCTCCGCCGTCCGGCGGATCGTCTTGCTATCGTCGATGACGAGGATCTTCAGGCCTGCGAGGTCGCTCTTCGGTCTAGCCGCGCTGGACACCTGCTTGCCTCCGCCTTGGGATCTCTCCGGACCTTTCACGCAACCCCCGGGATCAACGCGCCTTTTAACATATCGGCCCCGCGCCTTCCATCGACGATCTCACGACCGCAAGGGCCGCTCGCACAGAGCGTCCTTAAGCCCGAGCGCGGGAAAATCGGGGTATCGTAGCGGCCCGCGTTTCCATGAAACTGCGAACTCGCGCCCAAAAAAGAGGAACGGCGATGACCGAGGCTCGGCCCGTACTGGGCGTCGTGATGGATCCGATCGAGACGATCAAGCCGAAGAAGGATTCGACGCTCGCCATGCTGCTCGCGGCGCAGAGGGCCGGTTGGTCCATTGTCTACTTGCGACAGCAAGACCTCCTGGTCCGGGACGGCGCCCCGCTCGGGGCGGGGCGGCACCTGACGGTCCGCGACGACCCGGACAGCTGGTTCACGCTCGGGGACGCCTGGAGCCACGGGCTCGAGCGCCTCGACGCGCTGCTCATGCGCAAGGATCCGCCGTTCGACATGGAGTACATCTACACGACCTATATCCTCGAGCTCGCCGAGAATCGCGGCCTGCTCGTCGTGAACAGGCCGTCGAGCCTGCGGGACATCAACGAAAAGGCCTACACGTCGTGGTTCCCGCAGTGCACGCCGCCGACCCTCGTGACGCGGTCGCGCAGCGAGCTGCTGTCGTTCCTCGGCGAGCATGGCCGGATCGTGCTCAAGCCGTTCGACGGCATGGGCGGCCGCTCGATCTTCGTCGTGACCGCGGGCGACCTCAACGTGAACGTGATCATCGAGACGCTCACGGACCACGGCGAGAAATACACGCTCGCGCAGCGTTACATCCCCGAGATCGTGCACGGCGACAAGCGGATTCTCCTGATCGACGGCGAGCCGATCGAGTATGCGCTCGCGCGGATCCCGGCCCCGGGCGAGAGCCGCGGCAACCTTGTCGCGGGCGCGAAGGCCGAGGGGCGCACGCTGACCGAGCGCGACCGCTGGGTCTGCGCGGAGGTCGGCCCCACGCTCCGGGACAAAGGCGTGATGTTCGCGGGGCTCGACGTGATCGGCGACTACTTGACCGAGATCAACGTGACGAGCCCGACGGGAATACGTGAACTGGATCGCCAATACGGCGTCGACATCGCTGCTAAGCTCATCGCCGCGATCGGCCGGAAGCTCGCCGGCAAGGAGCGAGCGGCCGCGGGTCGCCGCTGACTCGAGGGGGTATAATCCCCGGCCGACGCAATCGGATGGAAGCTCCACTGAACAGGACTTCGGTGCGCCCGGCGAGCGGCGCGTCGACGCGACCGTGAAGATCGACGATCGCCTGAGCTCCACGCTGTTCCTCGCCGCGCTCGTGCACGGCGTAGTGATTCTCGGCGTCACGTTCACGGCCGTAACGTTCGACGACGACCACGCGTCCCCGTCGCTGAACGTCACGCTGCTCGTCGATGGCCGCGACGAGGCGGCTCCCGAGAAGAGCGACTTCATCGCGAACCGCAACGAGCAGGCCGCGGGCCGCGCGGCGGCCGGGCCGCGCGCGACGAGCACGCTGTCGGCCGCGGAGCCGATCGCGCAGCTCGGCAGCCCCGTAGGCGCGGACCTCAAGGACGGCGCGCCGCGCGAGCTCGTGCCGAGCGCCGAGGAGCTCGTGAGCCGCGGGAGCTCCGCGCAGCGGGTGCTCGCGACGCCGCAGCCGACCGACGCCCCCGCGGCGACGCGCGAGAAGGCGGCCGCGCTGATCGACGAGGTCGTGCCGCAGACGGCCGCGATCGAGCTCGACGCGCGCGCGGAGCTGCCGAACGGCGAGGACGCGACGCGCACGCTGGTCGCGACGCCGAGCGCGCAGAAATCGATCCTCGCCGAGTATCTTTACGAGTGGCGCCTGCGCGTCGAGCGGATCGGCACCGCGAATTATCCCGCGCGCTTTCTCGGCGGCCCCGACCACGGCCGGCCGACGCTCGAGGTCGTGATCCGCGCCGACGGCACGCTCAAAGACATCGTCGTGCGCCACTCCTCGGGAGACCAGGCGCTCGATCAGGCCGCGCTCAAGATCTTGAGGCTCGCCGCACCGTTCGACCCCCTGCCCGCGAACGTCCGTAAGGACTACGAC
>Ga0134079_10000036_pt1 | contig 30375 bp, 22 predicted proteins | sample 15_taG_2_FD_119770 | JGI IMG/M metagenome (GOLD analysis project Ga0134079, IMG submission 119770) | Grasslands soil microbial communities from the Angelo Coastal Reserve, California, USA - 15_D_Rain_40cm_2_09182015 | ecosystem: Environmental > Terrestrial > Soil > Grasslands ...
CGTCGGTCGAGATGTCGTCGCGCAGCTTGGTCGTCGGCGTCCACGGCGGATCGTTCCCCTCGAGCTGCGCGCGCACGAACGCCGGATCCTCGGCGAGATAAAGAATCCGACCTTTCAACCGGACGTTCGCGTCGCGCATGCGCGAAGTATCTTCTTGGACGCTCATGTTCGCAACCGCAATGCTCCTGCTGCAGGCAGCGTTTCAAAGCCCGCGCGTCGTCGAGAGTTCAGGCGTGGCGGTGAGTCGTACCTATCCCGATGTGTTATGGACGCACAACGACTCAGGCGATGGGCCGTACCTCTACGCAACCGATCTCCGCGGCACAGATCGCGGCGCGCTGCTCGTGCCAGGAGCACAGGCCCTCGACTGGGAAGACATGTCGCTCGGCCCCTGCCCGGTCGCGTTTGAGCAGCAGCCCCCCGAGCCCCGCCCCCGGGCGAGCTGTATCTACCTCGCCGACACGGGCGATAACCTCGAGCTCCGTCCGTACGTCACCGTGTATGCGATTCCCGAGCCGCGGCCGCCCGAGCGAGCGAGCGACACACTCGGCACAACGAGAGCGCCCGCTGTCCTGAACCTGCGCTACCCCGACGGCTCACATGACGTCGAGGCAGTCTACGTGTCGCCGCGCGACACTGCCCTGTATCTCGTCAGCAAGGGTGCGCGACGCGGCAGCGCGATTCGGTTATTCCGCGTCGATCGCAAGGCGTGGCGCGCGCCGTCCGATACGACGAGCGAGATCGTCCTCGCGGCGCTCGTGCAAACTTTAGACGTGAGGCCCAATCCGGAAGCCGGCCGTGTCGTCACCGCCGGTGCGGCCCGGCCTGATGGGCGGGTCGTCGCGATCCGGACGTATTCAGAGATCTACCTTTTCTATCCGGGAGTCGGCGGCCGCTTGCTGCCGGCGCGCGCCCGGCCGTGTGACATCGCAAGACTCGAGATCGGGGGAGAGGCGATCGACTTCCTGGACGATTCCACGTTCGTGTTGACGAGCGAAGCAGGAAGGCACCGGCCCGGGACCATCGACACCATCAAATGCCGTATTTGAAGGAGGCAACGCGTCTCATGGCCAACAGATGCGTGCTCACTGTCCTCATGTTGGTGCTTGCAACAACGGGGAGGGGCACCGCCGCCCAGGGAACTTCGCCGATCGCGGTCGACACGGGCGCGATGGACGCGCACCTGCGGTTTCTCGCGAGCGACTTGCTCGAGGGCCGAGCTCCAGCGACGCGCGGTGGCCGCCTCGCGACGGAGTACATCGCCGCACAGTTCCAGGCCCTTGGCCTGCAGCCGGCCGGAGTGAACGGAACGTACTTCCAGCCTGTCAATCTCGTGGGGATGACACCGCAACCCACATTCGCATGGGGGGGGGGCAAAAGCGGCAGTCCTTCAGAAGCGCTGGCGTACCTTGCCGATTTTGTGGCCTGGGCCGAGCGCCCTGAAGCCGATATCTCGGCGGCGGGCGACGTCGTGTTCGTCGGATATGGCATTCGCGCAAGTGAATGGCAGTGGGACGACTACAAGGGCACCGACCTGCGGGGGAAGATCCTGCTGATGCTGGTCAACGATCCGGGGCTGGTCGATTCAACCGTGTTTCTGGGAAAGACGCTCACCTACTACGGCCGGTGGACCTACAAGCTCGAGGAAGCGGCGCGGCAGGGGGCGGCGGGTGCAATTCTGATTCATACGACAGAGAGCGCCACGTATCCCTGGGAGGTCGTGCGCGGATCTTGGTCGGTGGAGCAGTTCAAGCTCGACCAGCCGCACTCGCCGAGCCTCGCCGTGGCGGGCTGGGTGCAGGAGACCAGTGCTCGCACGGCGCTTGCCAAGGCCGGACTGAACCTCGATTCCCTCACGCGTGCCGCGGCCCGCCGCGATTTTCGTCCGGTTGTGACCGGCCTGCAGGCGCAGGTGAGGGTCCAGAGCGTGCTCCGGCACGTTGCCTCGGAAAACGTCGCTGCGCGGTTGACCGGTCGCAATTCACGCCTGGCCACGCAGGCAGTGTTGATCACGGCGCACTGGGATCACAAGGGGATCGGCCCGGCAATCCGCGGCGACTCCATTTACAACGGGGCAGAGGACAACGCCTCAGGCGTAGCCGCGATGCTCGGAGCCGCCAAAGCGCTCACCGCGCTGCCCCGCCCGGCGCGGTCGATCGTCTTCCTCGCGACCACCGCTGAGGAGAGCGGCTTGTTGGGAAGCGAAGGGTACGTCCAGCAGCCGCTCCTGCCCCTCGCGCAAACCGCGGCGGTGCTCAATCTCGACGTCACCAATGTGCGGGGCGCCACGCGCGACATCGGCGCGCGGGGCGCCGACCGATCCACGCTCGGTCTTGCGTTCGAAGCGGCCGCGCGAGCTGAGTCGATGACGGTGACATCACAGCCGGACCTGCGTGGCGCATTCTTCCGCTCGGATCACTTTCCATTTGCACGCGCAGGTGTGCCGGCGCTCTCGATCTATCCCGGAGACAACTACGTCGGGCGTCCCAAGGGCTGGGGAGAGGAACAGAAGGACCTCTACAATCAGCAGCGCTATCACCAGCCGAGCGACGAATACCAGCCCACCTTTCGGTATGCGGGGATGGCGCAGGAGGTGCGCGTGACGGTGCGGACGGCGCGCGCCATCGCGAACGATCCTGCGCTGCCGAGGTGGTTGCCGTCGTCTGAGTTCCAGCGACCGCAGCCGTAGTGCAAGTAGTTGCACGGTGTGGGGATTGCCGGAACGTCTTGGGTGACAATGGGTTAATCAGCGGCGATTGCCTATTGGCCGGGTGGCGCGTAAGTTTGCGCCCGTTTTTCAACCCGCAGCACCAGCTGTTCCGACCTCATACCATTGGAGCGGCGGTTGGAGATTCCCTCCACGCATACCGTGCCTCTCTCGTGGCTGTACGAGGCTGCCAGTCTTCCCATTCAGTATCGGACGTTGATCGAAGTCGTGCCCGAGCCGGCGCGCGACTTCGAACGGGTCACCGCGTTGCGCGAGGCGGTCCTGCGTTACAAGGAAGCGCTCGCGATTGTCCGCAAGCAGAAGGACACGGGCCTGTGGGGAGGCAATCTGCTCGCCCCGGCGCCCGTCAGCGCGTTGGGATGGAAGGAAGTCGGGACAATCTTCCAGTACCGGCGGCTGCTCGAGCTCGGCTGGCCGGGCGACGCGCGCGTCTTCCGGTTCGCTGATCGATTTCTGTTCCGGCTATTGTCGCGCGACGACGATCCGGCACTCCTCGTCGAGTTCCAGCGCGCCGCGAAGACCGATCCGGGTCTCGGGCTCTGGGCACGAAGCATGAGTGGTCAGGGAGCCGCAGCGGCCCTCGCGCGTGGCGCTCACCAGGATGATCCGCGCCTGCGCGGCGCCGCACACCGGATCGCGAGCGACATCTCGATGTATCTGCGCAGCGAGCTGGCGCAGAAGCCGTTCAAGAAGGCGCAGGGGAAGACCGTCCTCGATCCCCTGACCTACCCACCCACGGTCTTCGCGATCGAGATGCTCGCGTTCATGCCGGCGGTGCAGCGGGAGCGCGCCGGCTTCTTGGAGCGCCTGGCGGCCTATTTCTCGATCCCGACGCCACGGCGGGCGTTCTCGGTTCTTGCCGGCAAGAAAGTCATTCGACCGCTGTTCGAACTTCTTGGCGATCCCTTGCACGCGGACGCGCAAGGCCGAGTGGAGGACGTGCCGTTCGCATTGTACTGGCTCGAGCTCTTGACCAGGCTCGGCATCGTGCGGCAGGTACCGAGCGCCGCCAAGGTCCTGGCGCGGCTGTTCAGCGAGACGGACGATCAAGGGATCTGGAGCCCCGCCGGCCTGCGGGTGATGCCGAAGTCCAATAACCTCGTGGTATCTCACTACTTCCCGCTCGAAGGCCCGGGCAAGAGTCCGGCGCAGCGGCAGACCGACGTGACTTTTCGTCTCGCCTTGATCGCGCGGCTGCTGGGTCTCCCGCTCAACGTCGTTTGAGGATGGCGATCAGCACTACGAAGTAGTAGTATCTGCTACTACAATGGCGACGCTCGACCTGACGCCGTTTGGCTTCACGCCCACTGAATCGCTCGTCTACGCCACGCTGCTGCGGTCAGGTCCCACGACCGGCTATGCGGTCGCGCGGAGCGCCCGCCTGGCTCGCGCCAATGCCTACAGTGCGCTCGAGGGCCTCGTCAGTCGCGGGGCCGCCACGAGAACCCCGCCGCGCGAGCGACCCGCTCGCTACCGGCCCACGGATCCCCAGGCGCTGCTCGCGCATCTCGCTACGCTGCAGGGCGAGGCGTTGGATCGGCTGGGGCGCGAGCTGCAGGGCCTCTCTCGGCCGAGCGAGCCTGTGACGCGCGAAGTCGCAGGCAGTCGCGCCGTGGCGAACCTGCTGATGCAGTTGGTCGCGCGCGCGGAACGAAGTGTACAAGGTGTGATGGCATTCGAGCTGTGGCGACCCACGCTCCCCGCCTGGCGCCGCGCCGGGGAGCGCGCCGCGATGACGGTGCGCATGCGCGGCGGCATGCCCGCCGACCCTCCCGCTTGGCTCGAGCCGGCTGCTGAAGACGGCCCCCCCCCCTCCCTCCCCCCCAATGCCACCATGCTGCTGATCGATGACTCGCAACTGCTGCTCGTGTCCGGGGAAGGGGACGCACTCGCGGGGCTGTGGTCTTCACACCCGCTCATCGTGCTGATCGCGCAGCGCGCCATGCAAACGATTCTGTGAGCCCGCACCGAGCGCTCGTCTCGGTCATGCTGTTCGTGTCGGCATGCCGTGCCGCGCCACTCCCCGAGTCGCAGCGCTATCCCGCCGGAACTCCCTTTCGCGCGCAGTACCGCACCATCGATGGCACGCGGCTCCGGCTCATCGACTCGGGAGCTGTAGGGGCAACCGCAGTCGTCTTCATTCATGGCCTCGGGGCGTCGATGTACTCGTGGCGGTACCAACTACCCGCGACGCTGAGCGCGGGGTATAGAGTTGTGGCATTCGACAATCGCGGGTTTGGATTCTCTGACAAGCCGGAGCAGGGCTACACCAATGCCGAGTACGCGCACCTCGTCGTCGCCCTCCTCGACTCGCTGCGCATCGCGAGCGCGGTCCTGGTTGGGCACTCGATGGGAGGCGCGATCGCCGTCGAGGTCGCGCAGGCGCACCCCGACCGCGTCCGCGGGATGGTATTGATCGATGCCGCGGGATTCGGGATGAGGTGGCCCGGCGTACTCAAGATCGCGCGCTGGCCGTACCTCGGTGCCGTCGCGACGGCGCTTCGCGGGCGCTGGATCACGGGCCGGATTGTGCGCTCCACGTATGCGGATCCGCATAAAGTCACAGACGCCGACGTCGATCAGTACTACGCGCCCGTTCCCGACCCGGACTATGGGCGCGCCTTGCGGGGCGTGTTACGAGAGTTCAGGTTCGACACCCTCGGGGGACGCCTCGCGAGTGTCCAGGCGCCCACTCTGATTGTGTGGGGAGCCGCGGACCGGTGGATCGGCCTCAGCGAGGGCAGCAGGTTCGCGCGCGAGCTGCCGCGCAGCGAGTTCGTCTTGCTCGAGCGCACCGGACACGACGCGCCCGAGGAATCACCCGATGACGTGAATCGTCTGTTGGTGGATTTTCTCAAGTCAGGTCTGTCCCGCATTCCGGAGAACGTCGCATGGTACACGCCGTCCTTGCGGTCCTCGCCTTTCAGCAGCCGGTAGACTCGACTTACACCGCCAAGATCCGGGAGCTGACCACGGAGCCGCAGTTCAACACCGAGCTCACCGATCACCTGCCCGCCGATGCCAAGGTTCCCACGCCGCTCAAGGTGCTCGGGTATGTCCCGGGGACGACGGGGCGCCTTTCATACGTCGCCGACATCACGCGCTATTTCCGTGCGCTCGCCGAGGCGTCGCCGCGTGTGAAGGTGTTCGATCTCGGCACGAGCGATGAGGGCCGGCCGATGATCATCGTGGCGATCGCCGATTCGGCCACGATCACACGGCTCGAGCATTATCGCGACATCACGGCGGCACTCGCCGATCCACGCCGCCTGAACGGCGATTCCGCGCAGCGCCTGATCGCGGCGGGGAAGCCGCTCTACTACCTCACCGGATCCATTCACTCGCCCGAGACCGGTTCGCCGGAAATGCTGATGGAATTGGGTTACCGGCTGGCGGTCGAGGATACGCCGCTCATTCGGCAGATTCGCGACAGCGTCATCACGCTCATAACGCCAGTGACTGAGGTGGATGGCCGTGACCGGATGGTGGACATCTACCGCTATCGGAAAGCCAACAAGAACATCGGGCCTGGTCTCATCTATTGGGGGAAATACACCGCGCACGACAACAACCGGGACGGCATCGTGATGTCCCAGGTGCTGACCCGCACCATGATGAAGGCGTTCTTCACGTGGCATCCCACGGTGCTCCACGACCTGCATGAGTCGGTGCCTTTCCTCTATACGTCGACCGGGACCGGCCCCTACAACCGCGAGCTGGATCCGATCGTCATCAGCGAATGGAACGAGCTCGCGTTCCAGGAAATCACCGCCCTCACCAGTCGCGGCCTGCCGGGTGTCTGGACGCATGACTTCTACGACGGCTGGACGCCGAACTACATGTTCTGGGTGGCGAACGGCCACAACTCGATCGGCCGGTTCTACGAGACCTACACGTCGCGCGGCGCCGACTGCCATACCGTCAAGCTCCCCGACCGCCAGACGTCGGTCGAGTGGTTCCGCCCGAACCCACCGCTGAACGGTGTGCGGTGGTGCATCCGCAACAACATCAACTACCAGCAATCGGCGCTGCTCATTGCGTTGAACTACATGGCGCGCAACGGGCATCGCTACCTCGATCAGTTCTACCGGAAAGGCGTGCGCGCGATCGAGCGCGGCCGCGCCAAGGACGGGCCGAACGCCTTCCATATTCCGGCGAGTCAGGCCCGCGCGGTCGAAGCGGCGAATCTCGTGAACCTGCTCCGCTTCCACGGCATCGAAGTCTCGCGCGCCACGCAAGGCTTCAAGGCCGGTGGGATGGACGTCAGCGCGGGTGATTACATCGTCCCGCTCGATCAGCCGTATGGGCCGCTCGCCAAGAGCTACTTCAGCCGGCAGGACTATGGCGCCAACGATCCCACGCCATACGACGACACGGGCTGGACGCTCCAATACGTGCGAAACGTCGCCGTCCATCCGATCAACGACACGACGGTACTGCACGCGCCGCTGACGCTCATGAGCGCGGATGCTCGTGTCAGAGGTCACGTGTCTGGCGCCAAGGGGGGGGGCGCGACGACGTATCTGATCGCGCCGACGACCGAGTCGGGACTGATCCAACTCCGCTTCGCATTGCGGGACGTGCGGATGTTCGCCAGCGAGGACTCGTTCTCGATCGACAAGCAATCCTGGGGGCGGGGCACGACGATCATTCCCGGCGCCGCTGGCGTCGAACGGCGGCTCACTCAGGCGGCAGAGTCGCTGGGTCTCACGGTCGTCGGTGTGTCCAAGCAGCCGCAGGTCGCGCGACACGAGCTGGATGTGCCGAGGATCGCACTGGTCCACTCGTGGTTGAATACGCAGAACGAAGGGTGGGTGCGCTACGCATTCGATGTGCTGAAGATTCCGTACACCTACATGAGTGTGCAGCAGCTCAACCGGCGGGAGTTGCTGCGGCAGTTCAACGTGCTGGTGTTGCCGTTCGTGTCGAACAACCCACAGCAGATCGTCAACGGACTGCCGATGAACGGTCCACCGATCCCATGGCGGCGCAGCGCGTTGACGCCCAACCTGGCCGGCGTTGACTCCACGGATGACGTGAGGCCGGGTATCGGCCTCGAGGGAATGGCGTCGCTCAATCAGTGGCTTGCCGCGGGCGGAGTATTGATCACCGAGGGCGGGACCTCGGGGATCTTCACCGAGTATGGGGTGACGCGCGGCGTGGACATCACGCCCGCCAAGCAGCTACGCGCATCGGGCGGGATCTATCGCGCCGTGATGAAAGATGCCCGCAGCCCGATTGCGTACGGATATGCGGACACGCTCGCCGTCTATTTCAACCAGGTGCCGCTCTTCCAGGTCGACACCAGCACCGACATCCCGGAAGATCAGGACGCCGACCTCACCGCTCAGCAGGCGCGCACCAGGCCGCGGGTCGTGATGGCGTTCCACCAGAAGCGCGACTCGCTCAGGCTGTCGGGGTTGCTGGTGAACGGCGAGGAGTTGGCCGGGCGTCCGGCCGTGCTCGACGCGCCGGTCGGTCAGGGCCACGTCGTCATGTTTGCGATTCGGCCGTTTTGGCGGTGGGAGACGCAGGGCAGCTTTGCGCTGGTCTTCAATACCATCCTCAACTGGAACGATCTAGGGGTGGCGTGGCCAGCCTTGCCCCAGCCGAGCCCGCGGGCAGTGGCGGCGCCCGATGAAGGACCTTAGATTTCGTCAACCAAACGGTTGATGAAATCGCCACATGCAACCCAAGCTTAGCAATGACAGGGCGTTACGAATTGTCGCGGCAGCCCGTGAAGAGTTCGCCAAGCGCGGCTTCGCGGGCGCGCGTGTAAACCAGATCGCGACTCGTGCGGGCGTCAACAAGCAGCTCCTGTTCTACTACTACCACTCCAAGCGGGGGCTCTTCCAGGCAGTCCTGGCGCATTGCGCCACCGAGCTGGATGGCGCTCTCGCAAGTCTGACACCGCCGTCAGGCGGGGCGGGGGGGGGGCCGCTCGAGCGCCTACGGCTCACGCTCCTGGCGCAGTTCGAGCTTCTGGAGCGGAATCCACAGATGGTTTCGCTGATCGGGCAGGGCGCCCGCTCGGGCGTGGCGTTTCAGCCCGCCATCAACCGTCTGGTAGTGCTGCTGGCGGAAGGTCAAGGCCGGGGCCAGGTACGGGACGATGTCGACCCGCACTTGACCGCCGCCCAGGCGTTGATGCTGATGGTTGGCTACCTCAGTATGGAAGCCGTAGTCGCGGCCAGCGCTCGCCCGCTGGGTGCGGATGAGCCGTCGCTGCGCGAGCGCTGGCGGGACGCCGCCGTCGAGCTAGTTGTGGCCGGCGTGAGAGCGAGCTAGGAGCGGAGCTTCCGTCTCGAAGATCAAGTGTCCCGACTCGAACCGCGCCCCTCGCAACGCCAGGCTCAACACGTCGCCCAGCTCCTCGACTAGATGGACATCGAGCGTCTTGCGAACCTCGTCCGGCAGATCCTCGAGGTCGGGCTCGTTTTCTTTGGGCAGAATCACCGACGTAATGCCGGCGCGAACGGCGCCGAGGACCTTTTCCTTTACGCCGCCGATCGGGAGCACGCGACCCCGCAGGGTAACCTCACCGGTCATCGCGATGTCGTGCCGCGCCGGCCGCCGCGAGAGCGCCGAAACCAAGGCCGTGGCCATGGTCACGCCGGCCGATGGACCATCTTTCGGAATCGCGCCCGCGGGAACGTGCACGTGAATGTCGGTATCGACAAACGCGCTTTCCGGAATCCCTAGCAGATCGGCGTGTGACTTGGCGTAGGTCAGCGCCGCGCGCGCCGATTCCTTCATGACGTCGCCCAATTGGCCCGTCAGCACCAATTCGCCCTTCCCGTGCATGACGCTCGCTTCGACGAACATGATGTCGCCGCCAACGGGCGTGTAGTACATTCCCGTCGAGACACCGACCTGGTCCTCGCCCGCCATGCGCTCAGGGTGGACCTTGGGCCGGCCGATCAGATCGGGAATGTCCTTCTCGCTAACCGTGACTTTCTGCGCAGCGCCGTCGGCGATCTTCCGTGCGACCTTGCGGCCGAGCTTGCCGATCTCGCGCTCCAGCTGGCGGACGCCGGCCTCGCGCGTGTAGCTCGCGATGATCTCCTCCAGCGCATCCTCACGCAGCTCGAACTGATCGGCGCGCAGTCCGTTCTCCCGGACCTGCCGTGGCACGAGATACCGCTTGGCGATCTCGAGTTTCTCGCGCTCGGTGTAGCCGGCAAAATTCACGGTCTCGAGCCGGTCGAGCAGCGGTCCAGGAATGCCCTGAATGAAGTTCGCGGTCGCGATGAACAGCACCTCCGACAAGTCGAACGGCACGCCGAGATAGTGATCGGTAAACGTGTCGTTCTGGGCTGGATCGAGGACCTCGAGCAGGGCCGCCGCGGGATCACCCTGGAACGAGACGCCCAGCTTGTCGACCTCGTCGAGCAGGAAGATCGGATTCTTGGCCCCCGCCTGCTTCATGCCCTGGATGATCCGTCCGGGCATGGCACCGACGTATGTCCGCCGGTGGCCGCGGATGTCGGCCTCGTCCCTGGCGCCGCCCAGTGAGATGCGCACGTAGGGTCTGCCCATGGCTCGGGCGATGGACTTGGCGATCGACGTCTTACCGACGCCCGGCGGTCCGACGAACAGCAACGTCGGCGCCCGAGCGGCGCGATCGTCCTCGTTCCCCGGTGCCTCCTCTTTCGGCTGCTGCTGGCGGAGCTGGCGGACGGCCAGAAACTCCAGCACCTGATCCTTCACGTCCTGCAACCCGTAGTGGTCCTCCTCGAGGATCTCCGCGGCGCGCTTCAGGTCGAGCGACTCCTCCGCCCGCTTGTTCCACGGCAGCTCGGCGACCGTTTCCAGGTACGTGCGGATCACCTGCGCCTCCATCGATTCGCGGCCGGCACGCTCCAACCGCCCCAGCTCGCGATCGACTTCCTTCCGGGCGGCTTCCGGCAGCTCCAGCGCATCGAGGCGCTTCTTGAGGTCATCCGCCTCAGCCACCTCTCCCTCCTCGCCGAGCTCCTTGCGAATCGCCTTCATCTGCTCGCGGAGCAGCATTTCACGCTGCCGTTCGCCGAGCTCTTCCTGGACCTGGGACTTGATGTCTTCCTGAGCGTCAAGCACCGCGATCTGACGCTGGACGTGGACCAGCACGCGGCGCAGGCGATCCTCAACCGCGAGGGTCTCCAGCAGCTGCTGGCGCTCACCGGACTGAATGTCGAGGTGCCCGGCGACGAGATCCGCGAGCGCGCCCGGGTCACTGACGCCCTGAAGCACCTGCTGGACGACCTCAGACGGAAGCCCAGACTTCTGGCCCAGCTCGCCCGCGCGCTCGCGGACTTCGCGATGCAACGCGACGAACGCGGCGTCTTTCTCATTGAGAGGAGGGAGGTCGGGCGCTTCACGGACCGTAGCCTCGAGATAGCCACTGGTCTCGGTGTAGTGCACCGCGCTGCCCCGAGTTTCGCCGTGCAGGATCAGCTGGACCCCGCCCAGATTGCGCTGGACCTGGCTAATGCGCGCGATCGTCCCCGTGGTGTACAGCACGCCCGGGGAGACCTGATCGATGTTTTCCTTCTGGGCAACAGCGAAGACTTTGCGGTCGGACTGCTTGAGAGCGGCTTCTATGGCACGCAATGTCGCAGGCCGGCCCGCGCCGATCGGCGTCGCGACGCCGGGAAACAGCACAGCATCGCGTAGCGGCAGGACAGGCAAGCTCATCCGGTCTGACATGGATTCTCCGATGGTAGGTTTCGTGACATTGAACTAAGACGCGGAATGCAGCGTCTATGCCACGAAAGAACGCCGTCTGCGGCAGGCCCGTTCCGAAAGGAGCCGCCAAAGCGGCGCTGGGGCTGCCAACTCGACGCTGCCCGAGTGTGTTGCACGGCCGCTTCTTGGCGGCTAAATCTTAGTGCTCGAATGGATTGCAAAACGGCATGACCGATCTGTTGGCGCAGCGGCTGAGCCAGGCCCTTGGCTCTTCCTTCACGCTCGAGGGGGAGATCGGCCGCGGCGGCATGGGCGTCGTCTATCACGCGCGCGACGAGCGGCTCAAGCGGAAGGTGGCAGTCAAGGTGCTGCCGCCCGACCTCGCGTTCCGGGAGGAGATCCGCATTCGGTTCCTGCGCGAGGCGGAGACCGCTGCCCGGCTGTCGCATCCCCACATCGTGCCGATCCACTCCGTCGGTGAAGGTCCCGACGGGCTCGTCTATTTCGTGATGGCTTACGTGGATGGTGAATCGCTCGCGGCGCGCCTGAAGCGCCGCGAGCGACTACCTCCCGAAGAGGCCCGGCGCATCATGATGGAGACGGCCGACGCCCTCGGCGCCGGGCACGCGCTTGGCATCATCCACCGCGATGTGAAGCCGGACAACATCCTACTGGAGGGAAGTCGCGGCCGGACGGTGCTGACGGACTTCGGCATAGCCAAAGCGTTGACGTCGACGACGGGGCCCGGCACGCTGACGGCGACCGGCGTGGCGATCGGCACGCCGCACTACATGAGTCCCGAGCAGGCCGCGGGCGATCGGGAGATCGACGGCCGCTCGGACATCTACAGTCTGGGTGTCGTCGGATACCAGATGCTCGCGGGCGAGCTGCCCTTCTCGGCGCCGACCGTCCCAGGCATTCTGCTGAAGCAAATCACCGAGCACGCGCCGAACCTGCAGGACAAGACGCCGACCTGTCCGGACGACCTCTCGGCGTGCGTGATGCGTTCGCTCGAGAAAGAGCCCGAGGCACGCTGGCCGACGGCCGACGCGCTCAGGCGCGCGCTCGAGTCGCGCAGCGCACCGCCGTATCGGCCCTCGCGCCGAACCAGTGGCGGTGCAGCTCAGCGGGGGGAAACGCGACTCGGCGGTGGGAGCCCACCCGCACGACTCTCGGGCGGCGGCCGCCCCGAGCGTCGCCGGTCGACGCGCCCCATACCGCGCAAGGATCCCAAGAGCGATCTGACGCCGAGCGGGGAGTCGCGGCTGGTCGCGAAATTCCGCGACAGCTTCGTCTCGTGGGCCTCGGTGTGCGGCGGTCTGATGTTCATCGACCTGATGATGGGCAATGGTCTCGGTTGGTCGCTGTTCCCCACGGCGATCTGGGGCGGCTTCAGCCTGCTGCCCCAGTACATGAAGCTGTGGCAGAACGGGTACTCCTGGCGTGACGTCCTGAACCGGCCTGCGGCGCCCGACGCGCAGGAAGCGCTACTCGGTTCGCGCCGCGCGCTGCCCGCGCCGAAGGCGGATGAGTTCGGCCGTCACGTCGATACGATTCGCATGGCCCGCAACGATCGGGAGGCGATCCTCAAAATCATGGAGCGCGTACCGACGTCCGAGCGGAAGCTCTTGCCCGACGTGGTCGTGACGGTGGACGCACTGCTGAAGCGCGCTGAGGAGCTCGCCAAGATGCTGCACGGCATGAGCGCCGACGTGGACGATGGGGCGCTCGCGCGCATCGAGGTGCGAATCGAGGCCGTGAGGCTTCATGAAGAAGGGACGGAGCGCGAGCGCCAGCTCAGTCTGCTCGAGCGGCAGCGGCAGGCGCTGAGCGATCTCCAGACGCGCCGTAAACGGGTGGACGAGCAAATCGAATCGTGCGTCCTCGCGATGCAGAATGTCCGGTTCGACTTGCTGCGGCTACGTTCGGCGGGAGTGGCCGCGGTGCTCAGCGATCTGACAAATGCGACTCAGCAGGCACGCGCGCTGTCGCGCGACGTCGATCACGTCATCGCGGCAGCTGGCGAAATACGCGATGTGCTCAGTGCCTCACCGGCGCCCGCGTCGCCGGCCGTGCCGAACCCGAACCCCCCACCCCAGCGGCCCCGGTCCGCGCGCTAGAATCCTGAGACCCCCAGCACTCGCGCACGAGTGCGGGGCCGTTGTCTCGCTGCAGGGCGAAGTCCAGCAACTCCACAAAGCTCGCCGCGGCAGCTTCACAGCGTCCCGCGCGTAGCGCCGCGACCGCCGCCATCTCACGGTAGCGAGCCGAACCGGGCCTGCGCCCCGCCGCGTAGGTCAGCAGGCTGTCCGCCACGCCCGGCGGCGCGTCCAGCGCAATCCGTTCGAGGGCCTGGTTGAGAAACTCGCCAGGGAAGGGGTGACGGAACGTGCCTCGCGCCGCCTCCAGCGCACCGCGCGCCTGGGTTGCCGCCTCGCCCCAACGCGTTCCCCGGACGGCAAGCAACGACATGGCGGCGCGTATCTGTGCCGTGTCCGCGCCGGCTGCGAGCGCCTCGCGGAGAGCCATCGGCGCCAGCGGTTGGCTTCTGGCAGTCGCAAGCAGGCCGCGCATTTGCAAAGCATCGGCGTTGCCCGCCCGCGCCGTCGCGACACCGAGCAGCGAGTCGGCCTGGGCCGTATCTCCCATCGCCAATCGAATGCCCGCGCTCCTGACCGTCCACTCGGCATCATTGGGTTGCGCGCGGCGCGCCGCATCGAGATACGGAAGGATGCCGGCGTCGCTGCGCCGAGCCCCCAGAATCCGCAGCTGTGCGAAGGGCGATGTGGCGGCGTCGCGATTGCCCATCTGGATCAGCGAATCGAAGACGGCGTAGGTCACGGCCGTCGGATCGAGAAAGCGGCGCGCGGCGACGAACTCGAGCCGCGGCCGGTTATCGGTATGGTCGAATGTCGCGCGCGCGACGAGCCGCGTCACTCCGGAGTCGCCGAGCAGCAGCCTGCCGAAGTAATCGTCCGGTGATTCGAGGCTCAGCCATTCCCGGCTCAGCGCCTGCATGGGTCCGCCAGGACCAAGCAGCTCGCCCAACCACTGCCGGTCGTACGTCAGCGGCCGCGGCGACGCGAGGACGACGAGATCCGCCGTCCCGCCAAACCAGACATGCACGTACGGAAACACCGCTTGCAAGCTCCGCACGATGCCGGCGACGACCGGCAGCGGCAGCTGGTAGAGCTGGATCCACTGGCAAAAAACGCCGTCGTTCGAAAGCCGGGAACGCGCGATGCGGAAGAACTCCGGCGTGTAGAGTGTCGCGATCCCTGCCACCCAGGGGTTCGAGGGCTCGGATACGATCACGTCGTAGCGGGTCCGGTCGAGCTGCAACGCGCTGCGGGCATCGTCGAGGACGACGCGCACGCCGGGCCTTTCAAGCACAGACTCATTGACGCCCGTGAAGAAGCGGTCCATGGCGACAACGGCGGGCTCGATTTCCACGACCTCCAGCTGCTTCATGCCAGGCGCCGTGGCCAGGACGTGGGCCGTGGCGCCGGTGCCATACCCAATGAGCAGGGCGGACGCGGCGCCACGACGGGCGACGACGGGCGCCAGGCCAAGCATGATCTGAGTGTCCATGTCGCCGCGGTCGGATCCGTCCACCTTCCCGTTCACGCGCAATGACCGTCCGGTTTCCCCCTCCCAGACGCTGACGGTGGCATTGCGGCCTTCCTGAAACGCGAGCTGGCGCACGCCGCGATGCGCCAGGAACCTGGCGCGTGCGGCCTTATCCATGGGCTGACGCGCGTAAATCGTCGGGCCGAGGTCGATCAGCCGCGTGCTCCAGCCAGGGGCGACGGTCGCGGCGAGCAACGCAAGAGTCCCCATTCCACCCGCCGTCAGCACGCGTCGACGAATGCGCCGGTCCTCCGCCGAGCCCTCGGCGATGCCGCGGGAGGCGACCACGGCGAGCGCGAGGGCGGCGATGCCGTTGATGACGAGTCCGAGGCGGAGCGTTGTCTGCGTTCCCAACGCCGCGATGAGGACAAACCCCGTGAGCACGGCCCCGAGAATGCCGCCGACGGTGTTGAGTGCGTAGGCGCCGCCCACGTCGGCACCGCGCGCCGTGCGAGCTCGCGCCGTGAGATCGGTCAGCAACGGAAACGTCATGCCCATGCCGAGGGCGGGAATGAGGATAACCGCACCGACGGCGAGGCCCATCAACGCGAGACGCGAGGCGGCGCTCAGGTCCCCGATCTGGAAGACGGCGATGATATAGGTCGGCAGGAAACCGAAGAAGACGAACAGCAGCGCGGCGCCGATGCCACTGATGCCCTGAGCGAGCGCAGCCGTTGCGGCGGCTTCGATACGAGGCTCGCTGCGACGCGCGACGATGAGGCTGCCGAGACCAATGCCGAGCAGGAAGACCAGGAGGACCAGCGTAAAGGCATACGTCGATCCACCGACGATCATGACCAGCACGCGAGTCCACGCGATTTCATCGAGCAGCGACGCGAAAGCCGTGAGGCCGAGGAGCACGAGTGCGACCTTCGTGAGCTGATCGCGAGCGGTGGGCGTGTCTTGGTCCTCCCCGGGCTTGCGCCCGGGGTCAGCCGAGCTCCGCTCGCGACCCAGCGCGATCGCCGCCGCCCCAATCGCCAGGTTGGTAGCGGCGGTCGCCCACAGCGAAGCGCGCACGCCCGCCAGCTCGATCAAGAGGAAGCCCGCCAGCGCCGTGCCGATCATCGCGCCGAGCGTATTCAAGCCATACAGGCGTCCGAGCGACGGCTTGAGCAAGCCACGATCGTCGCCCATCAACGCTCGCGTCAGTACCGGCAGCGTTCCGCCCATGAGCGTGGTGGGGATCAGCAGGACCAGCGCGGCGAGGCCGAACCGCAGCGCGACGCTTGCGCCGCCGCCCAAGGCCAGGGCCCCGGCCGTTCCGATGTAAACCCAATGCGCCAGGCCGAGCACGAGGGGCGAGAGGATGCCAAACACACCGATGGCGATCTCGAGGCGGCCGTACAGCACCGCGGGCCGTTGCGACCGGTCGGCGACGCGGCCCAACAGCCAGGCGCCGAGGCCGAGGCCGCCCATGTAGGCCGCGACGACGGTGGCGACGGACTGAATTGTGGAGCCGAACGATTGATAGAGAACGCGGACCCAGAGCAGCTCGTAGATCAGGCCGGTGGCGCCCGAGAGGAAAAACAGAACTCCGTATGTGAGGCCCGGCTTAAAACGCATGCAGCTCGCGGATCGCCCGCGCGAGATCCTCCACCTGGGGCAGGATGTAGTCCTCGAGGTCGGGAGCGTACGCCACGAAGGTGTCGGTGGACGCGACGCGCTTGACGGGCGCGTCGAGCCAGGGGAAGCACTGATCCGCGATGCGCGCGGCGATCTCGGCGCCGTAGCCCCAAGACTGCGCGTCCTCGTACGCGACGATCACTTTGTTTGTCTTTTGGACCGATTGCTCGATCGTCTCCCAATCAACGGGCGACAGCGACCGCAGATCGATCACCTCGACGCTGATGCCTTCTTTCTCCTCGACTTCCTTGGCGGCGACGAGCGTCCGTTGGACGACGGCGCCGTAGGTGACGACCGTCAGCCCCGTCCCTTGCCGGACGACTCTCGCCTTGCCGAACGGGATCATGAAGTTAGGACCGGGATTTGGTGCTTTGTTGTAGGTCTGGCGGTAGAGGTGCTTGTGTTCGAGGAAGAGCACGGGGTCGTCGCAGCGAATGGCGGTGCGCAGCAGGCCATTGGCGTCGAGCGCTGTCGCGGGGCAAATCACGCGCAGTCCGGGGACAGAGGTGAAGATGGTGGCGCCCGTCTGCGAGTGGTACACCGAGCCGCCCTTCAGATAGCCGCCATAGGTCACACGCACCACGACCGGCGCGCTGAACGCGTTGCTCGAGCGCCACCGGATGGTCGCCAGCTCGTTGCGGAGCTGGTGATAGGCGGGCCAGATGTAGTCGAAGAACTGGATTTCGACGACCGGCTTGAGCCCGCGCGTAGCGAGTCCGATCGCCCGGCCGACGATGTTGGCCTCAGCCAGCGGCGAATTGTAGACGCGGTCGCCACCGAACAGGCGCTGCAAGCCCCACGTCACCTTGAAGACGCCGCCTTTCCCTTTCACGTCCTTCAAGTACTGCTCGCGACTGACATCGGCGACATCTTGTCCGAACACGAGGATCCGTGGATCGCGCGCCATCTCGTCCTTCATGCAGGCGTTGAGCAGATCCACCATCGTCGTAGGCTCGCCGCTAAAATGGGGATCGTCTTCGGTGTCGAACTGCTCCGACGTCGGATCCGCGTCCGGCGAGTAGACCCAGAGCGTGGCCGTCTCCGCCTTGGGCTGTGGCGAGGCCAACGCCATGTCGGCGGCAACCTGGATGTCCTCGTCCACCTGCGCCTTGATGGCTTCGATTTCCGTTGCGGTGGCGACGCCATCCTCGATCAACCGTTTCGGGAAGTTCGTCACCGGGTCGCGCTTCGCCTCTTCTTCCCGTTCGCGCGGCGGCTTGTAGAGGATTTCGTCGTCGGAGAGGGAATGCGAGTACGGGCGGGTGACGTGCGCATGCACGAGCGCCGGACCCTTCCGCTGCCGGCACCACTCCGCAGCGCGCATCATGGCCTGGTAGGACGCGACGGGGTCACAGCCATCGACTTCTGTGACAAGCAGATTCGGGAAGTTCGAAACGAGCTTCGAGACTGATCCCCCGGCTGTCTGCACCTCGATCGGCACCGAGATCGCGTACTTGTTGTCTTCGATAAGAAACAACACCGGCAGCTTGAGATTGCTCGCGCTGTTCAGTGCTTCCCACCATTCACCTTCGCTGGTGGTGCCGTCGCCCGCCGAGCAATAGACGACTTCATCACCGTGAATCGGCTTTTCTTTGAGCTCGTCGATGCGGCTATAGCGCAGCCAGGCTTCCGCGCACCCGACGGCCTGCAGAAACTGCGTCCCCGTCGGGCTCGATTGGCTGACGATGTTGAGATCTTTGTGCCCCCAATGGGACGGCATCTGCCGTCCACCCGAATTCGGATCGTCGGCGGCACCGACGCCGGCGAGAAACATCTCGGTGGGCGTCATACCGAGCGTGAGACAAAGCGCGCGATCGCGGTAGTAGGGATAGAACCAGTCGTAGGTGGGGCGGAGGGCTTTGCCGGCGGCGACGAGGATGGCTTCGTGACCAGCGCCGGAGATCTGGAAGAAGATCTTGTTTTGGCGCTTGAGCTGGATCTCCCGATCGTCGATCCGCCGCGAGGTCAACATCAGCCGATAGATGTCGAGCAGATCGCCTTTCGACAGCGTCGCAGGGGCCTTTGCGAGCTTGGCTACGCGGGTGCGGGAGGGTGTCGCCATGATAGAGAGAAAATAGCTTACGGTTTTTGGTAGACCACCCGGCCGCCGACGATGGTGTAGCGTGGCTTGATGGTCCCGAGCGATTCTGGCGCAACCGCGAACGGGTCCCGATCGAGCACAACCACATCGCCAAACCGACCCGCCGCCAGCGTGCCCCACTTCTGCTCGTTGAACGTCGCCCAGGCGTTCCCGTAGGTGTAGGCCCGCAGCGCCTCGCCCACGTTGATCTTTTGCTCCGGCACCCAGCCGCCCGGGTTCTTGTCGTCCAGCGTGCGTCGAGTCACCGCGGCATAGACACCCATCATCGGATCGAGCGAGGCGACGGTCCAGTCGGAGCCGAACGCGAGGGGCGCGTCGGTGTCGAGCAAGGTACGGAATGCATAGGTCGTCTTGATCCGCTCCGGCCCGATGCGCTGCTGCACCCAGCGGCCGTCATCGATCGCGTGATAGGGCTGCATCGAGGCGACCACGCGACGGGCCCCGAACAGCGGGATCTCCCGTGGGCGCAAATGCTGCGCATGCTCGACGCGGAAGCGCCGATCCCGCGCGCCGTGGGCGTGCGTCACGCTGTCGTAGATCGCGAGAATGATCGCGTTGGCCCGATCGCCGATGGCGTGTACGGCGATCTGCAGCCCGGCGGAGTCCGCGGCCCCGACCCAGGCACGCATCTGCGCCTCGGGCTGGTGCATCAGGCCGTAGTAGCCCGCCGAGTCCGAGAAGGGCTCGAAGAAGTACGCGGTGCGTGACCCGGCCGAGCCATCCATGTAGCCTTTGACGCCACCGATGCGCACCCAATCGTCTCCTCCCCCTCCGCCGCGGCCGACACTCTCGGCGACAGCCTTCCACTCATCGATCGGCAAGTAGAGGAACACCCGCGCGGTCATGCGGCCGGCGTGCTCCATCCGCCGATACGCGGCGAGATTCGCCCACGATGCCGACATGTTCGCCGTCGTTGTCACGCCCAGTGACGCGGCGTACTTCAGCGCCCGCGCGAGCGCCGAGTCCTCCTGTTCGGGCGACGGCGCCGGGATAGCCGCGTCAACCAAGCCCTCGGCGTTGTCCTTGAAGATCCCGATCGGGTCGCCGCGGGCATCGCGAGGCATTTCGCCGCCGACGGGGACGCGCGTCTCACGCGACACGTTCGCCGCGCGCATGGCGGCGGCGTTTGCCAACGCCATGTGTCCATCCAACCGGCTGAGGAACAGCGGGTTGTTGGGTGTGACCGAATCGATCCAGTCGTGGCGAGGCAGAGGGGCACCGCGCCAGAGGGTGTGATCCCAATCGCCGCCGAGAATCCATTCACCCGGCTTCAAATGAGCAGCGTATTCCTTGATACGCCGCACGAACTCCTGCGGGCTGGCGGCATTTCGCAGATCGATGGAGGCGAGCTGGAAGCCGCCATCGACAAAATGCGTGTGCCCGTCCGCAAACCCCGGCATGATGAGTCCGCCTCGGGCATCGAGCACCTGCGTCCTGGAACCGATGTAGCGCGCCAGCTCAGCCGAGTCACCCACCGCGAGGATCTTGCCGCCCGCAATCGCGACGGCGCCGGGCTTGCCGCGGCCTGTGGACAGACCCGTCCAGACCGGTCCACCCTGGATCACGAGATCAGCTTTGGAGCCACAGGCGGCGATGAGCGACAACGCGACTACGTACGGCGCACGGCGCACGATGAACCTCCTACCGGAGTTTGGTGATGCGGCGAATGGTATCGAGGGCAGCGAGCGGATTGGTGCCTGAGTCCTGCTTCGGAGGCGCCGACGGCGGCGGGGAGGGGGGGGGGGCACGCAAACCATCCCGAATGTCGAGCAAGACTTCGAGCAGCAATTGCTCGCGCTGATAGGCGGCGTCCAGATCGGCCATGCGGCGCTCGTCGCCCGCTTTCTTGGCCCGGTCGTACGCCTCGCGATACACGCTGTCGAGGTTGTCCAGAATCTGCTGACGTAGCCTCACGACACGCAAAGATATAGGTTCCGCGCATGTCTCTCAAAGGCAAACGCATTCTCATTTTCGCGGCTCCTCTGTACGAGGACCTCGAGCTCTGGTACCCGAAGATCCGCCTCGAGGAGGAGGGGGCCAGTACGACCGTTGCAGGAATGGGCGAGAAAACCTACCCCGGGAAGCGCGGCTACCCTGTCACGGTCGACACGAACGTCGATCAAGTCGAGTCCTCGGACTTCGACGCGCTGGTCATCCCCGGCGGCTTTGCGCCGGATCAACTCAGGCGCTCCGACAAGGTGCTCCGGCTGACGCGCGAGATCTATCAGGCCGGGAAGCCGGTCGCGTTCATCTGCCATGCGGGGTGGGTGCCGATTTCCGCCAAGATTCTCAAGGGCAAGCGCGCCACCAGCGTCCGCGCGATCAAGGACGACATGGAAAACGCCGGGGTCGTGTGGGAAGACAGCGCAGTGGTGGTGGACGGCAACCTCATTTCCTCGCGTACGCCAGCCGATTTGCCGCAGTTCTGCAAAGCCCTGATTGGCGCGCTACGTCAGGGGCCGCAGGACTAGTCCGCTCGGCACCTTGGGAATAAAGTAGGTCGATTTCGGCGGCATCACGTCGCCCGCGTCCGCGACCGCAAAGACCTGCTCCACTTTCGTTGGATTGAGCAACACCGCCACCGCCGCCCCGCCGTGCCGTACCATGCTGAGCGCTTCCTCGGCGTCGGGAACGTAGCGAACGATCGGCGTGGTCGTGCCCGCACCCAGGATCTCCCTGACCACGAGCGACTCGATCTGCGCGACATCGAGCTCGCGCACGGCGGCGCTCTGCGCGAGGCTCGGCAACCGGTCCGCCAGGGCACCCGGCTTGAGCAGGAGGACGAAGCTGCGCGAGCGATCCGCGACCAGACAGGCGGTGCGATCGCGACCGAGCGAGGCCAGGGTGCTCGCGGGATCGCTCGCCGTGGCGAGCGCCTGCACGTCGAACCACTCGCGCCAGCGCGGCAGCAGGCGCTCGAGATCCCGGCCCTGCCCAAAGATCACGCGATGCGTGGGCAGCACGGCGAGACCCGGATCCCGCGCGGACACGATTAGTGACAGGACGCGATCGGCGGCGGGGTTCTCAAGCGCATAAGCGCTGGCCGTTTCGTAGCGGTGGTGACCGTCGGCGATGTAGAGCGGCGCGGCGGGGAGCGGGAAGCGGGTGGGGGGAAGGGACGCATCCCGGACAATCCACAGCCGGATGCCGACCCCGTTTAGCTCGGCCGTCGCATCGGGTTTGCCCTGAGACACACCGGCAATCGCGTTGGCAAGCGTTCGATCGTGATCAGGCGCGAGCAGGAAGATCGATTCGATGTTGGTCGCGGTGGCCTGCATCAGCGCGAGGCGATCGGCCTTGGGCCCCGCATGCGTGCGCTCGTGGGGGCGGATGCGCCGCGGCTCGTACCCTTCCGCGGCGACCGCGGCGAACACACCGCGTCGCGTGAGCCGCTCACCTGTTGGCAGCGCGAAATCCTGCGCCATGACGTACAGGGCTGGCTTGGAATCGCGCGCGAGCACGCCGTTCTGTCGCCACGTTTTCAACAGCGCCGCGGCGACGCGATAGCGGTCTTCCTCAGGTTTTCCGGGCGGTGCTTCCGGCAGCATCACGTGCACGATATTGTCCGGGTCGCGTGCCGCATACCGCGCCCGCTCCGCCGGATCGATCACGTCGTAAGGCGGCGCGATCAACGAGCTGAGCCGGTCCACCGCGGCGTACCGCTCACCCTGAAAAGGCGCGACGAGGTCAGTCATGAGTTTTCGCGAGGCGCAAGCAGCCGTCGATCGATGGGTGGGGCAATTCGAGGAAGGCTACTTTCCGCCGCTGGTCAACGTGGCGCGACTCGCCGAGGAAGTGGGCGAGCTGGCTCGCGAAGTCAATCACCAGTTTGGTCCTAAAAAGAAGAAGGCCGACGAACCGCCCGGCTCCATTCCGATGGAGCTGGCCGATATCCTGTTCGTGGTGATTTGCATCGCGAACTCGCAGCACATCGACCTCGATGACGCCTTTGCGCAAATGATGGCCACGGTCACCTCCCGCGACGCCGGCCGCTGGACCAGGAAGGCTCGCTGACTTCTTCGTAGATCCGCGCGTAAGACACCAGTCGATCGGGATCGATGGTGCCGGCCGGTGCGCCGCGCACGGCGCAGCCTGGCTCGGCGAGGTGGCGGCAGTTGTCGAAGCGGCACTGATCGAGGTACGGGCGGAATTCCGGAAAGCAGGCGCCCAGCTCGTTGGGATCGATGCCCCAGGCGCCGATTTCGCGGAGGCCAGGCGTATCGACGACGTACCCGACGCCGGCAACAGGCACCAACTCTGCGGCTGTGGTGGTGTGCTTGCCTGTCCGCCACTTCTCGCTGATCGCGCCGACGCGCAGTTTCAGGCCGGGCTCGAGCGCGTTGAGCAGGCTCGATTTCCCGGCGCCCGATGCGCCCGTGAAGACCGAGTGCCGGCCCCGCAGCAAGTCGCGCAGCGCGGGGAGCCCTTCATCCGCCTTCACCGACGTTCCCAGCAGTTGATAGCCGGCGGTCTTGAACCGGCGGCCCAGAGTCTCCTCGATCGCGCGGTCGAGCTCGATCTTGTTGAGGACCACGGCTGCCGGAAGGCCATTCGCTTCCGCGATCACCAGGAAACGGTCGATCATTCTTGGGCTTGGTTCGGGATCCCGTGCGGAGGTCACCACGATCACCTGATCGACATTCGCCGCCACGGGCTGTGAGCGTCGCGGACCTGCTCCGCTGCTCCCCTGCGCCGCCCGGCGCGCGAGCACCGACCGGCGTGGACGGATCTCGGCAATCGCTGATCCCTCGAGGACAACGACGTCGCCCGGGACGACGCGCCCCGAGTCCTGGTACTTCAGCTTGCCGCGCAGGGTGGCGGTGATTTCACCCGCGTCGGTGTGGACGCGATAGCCGCCGGCCGTGCGCGCAAGCACCACGCCGCTCGTGGCACTCACGAGCCGCCTCGCGCCACGCATTGATCGAGATGCGCCTTCACCTGCTCCAACGTCAATGCCAACACCGGCGCCAGCGCCTCGTCAGGCGTCGAGCCGAAGGCGAGATACTCGGTCTCGAGATGTCCCGCGGGGCGCGCTGCCTCGTCCCACCGCACGAACAGGAGCGCGGCACCGTAGCGTCCCTGCTCGGCGGCATCGTCGGCGAACGTAGCGACGGAATACGCCTGGCCGTCGGCGGCACCGAACGCTGGCGGACGCCCGTGCACTTGCTGATAACCGCCTAACGTCGTGTCGTCCACTCTTTGAGGATGTTGGTGGTGATGAATGCAATGTTCGCGGGGCGCTCGGCGAGGCGACGCATCAGGTACGGGTACCAGTGCGTTCCGAACGGGACGTACACGCGCATGTTATAGCCTTCGCGCCGCAAACGATATTGCAGGTCCCGTCTCACACCGTACAGCATTTGAAACTCGAAGCGTTCGGCGCCAATCCCGTTTTTCCGCACGAAGGCCTGCGCGTGATCGATGATCGTCACGTCGTGCGTCGCGATGCCTGGGTAGCGCCCTCGCTCGAGCAGCCGCTCCATGCACGCGATATAGTTGGCGTCGACGTCACGCTTGTCCGGAAACGCGACGTCCTCCGGCTCCTTGTAGGCGCCCTTGCATAGTCGCACGCGGGCGCCAAGGGCGATCATGGCATCCACATCCGCCGCCGTACGCCGCAGGTACGACTGCAGCACCACACCGACCGAGTTCCCGAACTCGGGATAGAGCACGTCCGCGAAGAGCTGCAGGGTCTTGGCCGTGTAGGTCGATTGCTCCATGTCGATGCGGACGAATGAGCCGTACTGCCTGGCCTTGCCGATGATCGACCGCATGTTGTTGACGCACACCTGCTCGTCGATGTCGAGCCCCATCTGCGTCAGCTTGACGGAGACGTTGGCATTGGCCTGGGCGCTGTGAATTCGGTCGAGCAGATCGAGATAGGTGCGGCAGGCGCGCTGCGCTTCCTCGACGTGGAGCACCGATTCGCCGAGGAGATCGAGCGAGGCGGACAAGTTGCTCGTGTTCACGTCGCGCACCGTGGCGATCGCCTCGTCGATCGTTTCGCCGGCCACGAAGCGGGACGCCAGCTTGCGCGCGAGCCGGTTCTTCCGGACGAAGCCGAAGATCCGCGGCTGTTCACTCAACCACAGAAAGACGGCGCGCAGCATCAGGCGTAGAATTTCGTCCCATTGCGCGCCTGTTCCCGCAGCACGTCGCACGGCGCGAACCGCGCGCCGTGACGATCGGCGAGACGCTCGAGGTCCGTCACGACCCGCTCGGCGCCGAGATCGTCCGCGTACCGCAGCGGGCCGCCGCGGAATGGCGGGAAGCCGAACCCGAAGATCGCACCGATGTCGCCGTCGCGCGGGCTGCGCACCACGCCTTCGCCCACCGCGCGTGCCGCTTCGTTGACCATGGGAAGCACGAGCCGCTGCAGGATTTCCGCGGGGCGAGGGCCGCCGTTGGGATGGACGCCGAGCAAATCATAGACGCTGTCGTCGACGCCGCGCTTCTTGCCGTCTTTATAGGTGTAGAAGCCGCGCCCTGACTTCCTGCCCAACCGTCCTTCCTTTACCAGCACAGCGATTCCGGCGCCTGGGGGCGGGATGATGTGATCGCCGTACGCCTCCTGCATGACGCCCGCAACCTTTACGGCGACGTCGAGGCCCACCTCGTCGAGCAGCGTGACGGGGCCGACAGGAAAGCCGAACCGCACCGCCATGCTGTCGATCTCCTCGATCGACGCGCCCTCCGCGAGCAGATGGCCGAGTTCATTGCCATAGGGGGCGAGGATGCGATTCACCCAGAAGCCGGGACTGTCCTGCACCACGATGACCGTCTTTCCCATCCGCCGGCCGAAGGCGACCGCCGTACTCACGGTCTGCGGCTCCGTGCGCGCCCCCGGAATGACCTCGAGCAGCGGCATCTTCGCGACGGGCGAGAAGAAATGCATGCCGATCACGCGCTCCGGCGCCCGGGCTGCTTCGGCGATGCGCGTGATCGGAATCGTCGAGGTATTCGAGGCAAAGACGCCGGTCGATGGCAGAACGGCTTCGACTTCCCGCAGGACCTGCTGTTTCACTCCCAGCTCTTCGAACACCGCCTCGATCGTCAGCTCCGCGCGGCCGAAGCCTGTGTAGCTGTCACCACCCGAGAGCAGCGCGACGAGCCGCGCGTATTCGAACCTGGTGATGCGACGCCGCTTCAGCCGGTCATCCAGAATCGCTCGCGCCGCGAGAATTCCCTGCGCGACGCGGCCCAGGTCCGCGTCCTTCATGCGCACGTCGACCTCGGCCTGCGACACCGCGGTGCCGGCGATGCCGGACCCCATGAAGCCCGAGCCGATGATGCCAAGCCGCTCGACGCGCACGGGAGGCGGCCCGCCGGCGGGGCCGGAGTCTTTCTTGAGCTGATTCGTCGCGAAAAAGATTTGGACGAGTTTGCGGGAGGCATCGGTCACCGCCAGCTGCCCGAATAACTGGGCTTCGCGTTTCAGGCCTTCGGTAATGCCGTGCTTCAGGCCGTACTCGACCGCCTCGAGCGCGGCGAGCGGTGCCGGATAGTTTCCACCGGTCCGCTCAAGCACCTGTTTGCGCGCGCTGCGGAACACGAGTCGCCGCCCGAGCGCGTTGCCGTCGAGCAGAGAGCCGAGGAACCCACCGGGGCGCTTGCGTTTGGGCCGCCAGCCGCCGGCCATGCGCCTAGCGGCGGCCAGTGTGATGTCGGCGAGGATGGCCGGCGGCACCAACTCGTCCGCCATGCCAAGGCGGAATGCCTTAGGGGCGCGCTCGCTCTTGCCGGCCAAAATGATGTCGAGCGCCGCACGGAGACCGATGAGCCTCGGCAGGCGCTGGCAGCCGCCGGCGCCAGGGAGAATACCGAGCTGTATTTCGGGTAGGCCGATCTGTGTCTTCGGATCGTCGGTGGCGACCCGATAGTGACCGGCGAGCGCGAACTCGAATCCTCCGCCTAAACACGCGCCGTGAATGCCGACCGCGACGGGCTTCGGGAAGCGCGCGATGCGGTCGAGCATGTCCTGACCGTCGGCCGAGAGTCGCTCGGCTTCGGCCGCCGAGCTCAGCTTCACGAACTCCTCGATGTCGGCGCCGGCGATGAAATTGTCGGGCTTGCCGGAAAAGAACGCGACCGCCTTCACACTCGGATCGGCTGCCAGCGCCGCGAAGCACGCGAGGAACTCGTCCTTTACGGCCCGCGAGATGACGTTGACAGACTGGCCTTTGACGTCGAGCACGACGGTCGCGATGCCGTCGGAAACGTCCCACGTGAGCGCAGGGGCGCTGCGCGATGCGGGCGGTGCCAGCGTCGCCACTACCGGCGCTCCAGCACCAGGGCGATGGCCTCCCCGCCCTGCGCGCAGATCGAGATCAGCCCATACTGCACATCGCGGCGCTTCATCTCGTTCGCGAGGGTGGTGACGAGGCGTCCGCCCGTGGCGCCGAACGGATGGCCGATCGCGATCGACCCTCCCATGACGTTGATGATGTCCTCGTTGATCTCCCATCCTTTTGCGGCGAATCCCTGGAGATTCGACAGTATCTGGGACGCGAATGCCTCGTGCATCTCGATCAAACCCAGGTCCTTCCACTGGATGCCTGCGCGCTCCAATGCCCTGGGCACAGCCCAAACCGGCGCCTGGAGCAGCTGCCAACCAGGATCCACCGCCGCGACGGCGTGCGACCGCACATAGGCGAGCGGGGTGTAACCAAGCGCACGCGCGGCGTCGTCGCTCATCAACAGTACCGCCGAGGCGCCGTCGGTGAGGGGTGAGGAGTTCGCGGCGGTGACGCTACCGTAGCGGCGATCGAACACAGGCTTGAGCTTCGCCATCTGCTCGAGCGACGTGTCGGTGCGAATGCCGTTGTCCTGCTGCACGACCCGATCGCCTGGCTTGGTGGACAGCCACGGAACGATCTCGGCGGTGAGCCGTCCGTCGGCCGTCCCCTGCGCGGCGAGCTTGTGGCTGCGCAGCGCCCAGCGATCCTGCTCTTCGCGTGAGATGTGGTTTTCCTTGGCCATCTTTTCCGCCGACTGACCCATCGATTGGCCGGTGGACGGTTCCGCGATCGCCGGCGAGACCGGGATTAGGTCGCGCGGGCGGACCTTGGCGAACGTGCGCAGCCGCGCCCCCAGCGATCTGGCCTTGCTTGCTTCGACGAGAATGTCCGCGAGGCGGCGGGATGCGAGGATCGGGATATCGGAGAGCGATTCCACTCCCCCCGCCAAGATGATGTCCGCGTTGCCGAGGGCGATCGCATCGGCCGCGTCCGCTACCGCCTGGCCGCCGGAGGCGCAGGCTCGGTTCAGCGAATAGGCGGGGATCTCTTTGGGGAACTGGGGGAGGAGGCTCACCTCGCGCGCGACATTCGGAACGAGCGGTGAGGCAACGACCTGCCCGAAAATCACGTCGTCCACATCAGCGCCATCCAGATTCGTGCGCTCGAGCAGCTCGCGGCCGGCATAGCGCGCGAGATCCACCGCACGTGCGTCCTTCAACACCGTGCCGGCTTTGGCAAAGGGCGTACGGACGCCGGCGATCAGTGCCACGCGACGACCGTTGAAACTCGGCATTAGATTCTTTCCCCTCTTCTGGGATTCGAAACCTACCACCTGCCCCAAGTGGAGGGGAGTTGGAGCAAGCGCGGGCCGCGGCCCTGGCGTCCATGGCCGAGACGCCGGTGGATCTGCTGATCATCGGCGGCGGCATTACGGGGGCGGGAATCGCGCGCGACGCGGCCCTGCGCGGTTTCCGGACCGCGCTCATCGACAAATCGGACTTCGGCGCGGGCACGTCCTCGCATTCCTCGCGGCTCATTCACGGCGGCATCCGCTATCTCGAGCAGTATGCGTTCCACCTGGTGTTCGAGGCGAGCCGCGAGCGGCGGGTGCTCCTCAGAATCGCGCCGCATCTGGTGCGTCCGCTCGCGTTCCTGTTCCCCGTGTATCGCGGCGCCCGGGTCCCCGCCTGGCAGCTCCGGGCCGGCATGTGGCTCTACGACCTGCTCGCCGCGTTCCGCAACGTGCGTTGGCACCGGTGGCTGCGTCCGAAGAATGTGCGGCGCGTCGAGCCGGGGCTGCGCGATCGCGGTCTGGTCGGCGCCGCGCTGTACTACGACGCCCAGACCGACGATGCGCGCCTCGTGCTGGCCACCGTTCGCAGCGCGACGCGGGCCGGTGCGCTGGTTGCGAACTACGTCGAGACGACAGCACTGCTCAAGCCGGACGGCCGTGTTCGCGGCGCGGTGGTCCGCGACGTATTGTCGGGCCAGACGGTGACCATTCGCGCCCATGTCGTCGTGAACGCGACCGGTCCCTGGTCGGATCGCGTGCGGCGTCTCGACGATCCCCAGGCCGCTCCGATCCTTCGGCTCACCAAGGGAGCGCACGTCACGGTGCTGCGCAAACGGCTGGCCAACGAGCACGCCGTCACGCTGTTCTCGCCGATCGACGGCCGCGTGATGTTCGCGTTGCCGTGGGGCGAGCTGTCCTACATCGGCACTACCGATACCGACGCCGACGCGTCGCCGGATGCGCTGCGCGTGACAGCCGAGGATGTGACGTATCTGCTGCGCTCCGCGAACGCTGCGTTTCCCGATGCACACCTCGGCTCGAACGATGTGGTGTCGGCGTGGGCGGGACTTCGTCCCTTGCTGCGCGAAGATCACCAGAACCCATCGCAGGTGACGCGCGAACATCGAGTGCTGGAGAGTGCGCAGGGGTTGATCTCGATCGTCGGCGGCAAGCTGACAACCTATCGGGTGATGGCGCGCGACGTGGCGGACCGCGTGGCAAAACGCCTGCATGAGACAGACGGCCGGCCACGCGCGCCTCGCGCGCCCACCGACCGGCAACCGCTTCCCGGTGGCGAAGCCGCGGAGCTCGAGGTGTTGGTCGAGGCGGCTCGGGCCCGTGGCGCCTCGGAGGCCACCGCTCGTCATCTCATCGCAAGCTACGGCAGCGAGGCAGCGGCGGTGCTCAACCTGGTGGACCGCGATCGCCGACTCGGCGACCCGATGGTCCGTGAACGCCCGGAGATCTGGGCCGAAGTCGTGTACGCGGTCGAGCGGGAAATGGCGGTGCGGGTGCAGGATGTCTTGATTCGCCGGCTGCACCTCTTCTACGAGACCGCCGACCACGGACAGTCGGTTGTGCCCAAGGTCACGGCCATGATGAAGCAGCTCCTCGGCTGGGACGATTCCCGTGAGGCCGAGGAGCTGCGCGACTACTTTCAGGTGGTCGAGCGGGGCCGCATCAAGGTTTGACCTTCACGTGCGGCGCATGCACCCGCACGTGCACGTCGGAGTCGTCCTCATCATCTATTTGTCGCAGCGCCCACGTCGCGGCGCGACGCACTGATGCGACTTCATCGCGTTGTGCCGCGGTGAGGCCTTCGCGGGCGCGCGGGCTTTCAATTTCCCCCAGCGCCCACGCCACAGTGGCACGGACATCCTCGTCACTGTCTTTCAATGCCCCGAGCAGCGGGTCCACAGCGCTGGCGTCCTCGATCTCGCCCAGGGCCCACGCAGCGAGCACGCGGACCTCCGGATCATTGTCCTTCAGCGCGCCGGAAAGGACGGGCACCGCACCGCCGTCCTCGATTTCGCCCAAGGCCCAGATCGCCGTGCGACGCACGTCCGCGATCGGATCGCGCATCAGGGTTTCC
>Ga0134079_10000037_pt1 | contig 30191 bp, 22 predicted proteins | sample 15_taG_2_FD_119770 | JGI IMG/M metagenome (GOLD analysis project Ga0134079, IMG submission 119770) | Grasslands soil microbial communities from the Angelo Coastal Reserve, California, USA - 15_D_Rain_40cm_2_09182015 | ecosystem: Environmental > Terrestrial > Soil > Grasslands ...
CCCCTCCTCTAAGGGATCGTGACGTTGAACGAACTGCTGGTCGCGGCCGTGAGTCCACCCGCCGTGGCGCGCAGGGTGTACCCCATCCCGATCTGATCGATGCTCAGGTTCGGGAACGTCGCAACGCCGTCGACGACATTCACCACCAGTGTCCCGGACAGTCGAGCATTCTTGAACAGGCTGCCGTCATTCGCCAGCGCGATCGTGACCGGCCCTACGAAGTCGCTGACGGTATTCCCCTGATCGTCGAGCGCCGCGACCTGCACCGCCGGCGTGATGGTCATCCCGGGCAGCAGGATGTTGCTGGGTTGCACCCGGAAGCCGAGGTGGGTCGCCGTCGGCGCCGTCTGCGGGTTCAGGGCAAGCACGCTGGCGAACCAGGTGCTGGGGCTCTGAAACGACCACGTCCACTGTGGATCGACCGAGCCCGCGACCGACGCCACGGTGTACTCCCCCTCGATCTTGTTTGACGAATTCCACACGGCGGTGATCGGCGAGAAGCCGGGTGCATCCGCCAGGTCCGCCGGTGTGTTCGCCATGGTGAAGCCGTACGCGAGCGCGCCCTCATCGACAGCGATGGCGCCCGGGTCGGCGATCGTCGCTGTCGATCCGCTCCCCACCGCGAAGCGATGCGCTCCCAAAGCCGCCGAGAGAACAGGGTTTACGCCGCGGTATGCCGTGATCATCTCGCCGCCGTCGGTAATCGACTCCGAGAAGATCGCGTGCACGGCGAGAATCTTGTCCTGACTCGGGGCGGGATCGGGAAAGTTGCGCGCGTTGGTCGCGACATACGTCGCCACCGACCAGCCGGCCGAGGTGAAGTAATCCACGAGCGCATAGGTGTTGCCGACGGGCGTCTCGTCTTCGAGATGGTCGGTGACGGTCGTGATCGTGTTGGTCGAGCCCCGCCACACGAACGTGGCCACGATCGCGTCGCCGAGGTGCGGGTTCGCATCGAACGCCTTGCCCACGTGCGTGCCGCCGTTAGTCAACGGCTCGCCGATGTCAACCGCGGCCTCGGCTTGGTCCAACGTGATCGTTGAAGGGCCGCTCGCGGTGGCGAACGACGGAGGTGCGTGGCGACCGGGATCGAACGAGTCGTTACACGCCGCGGCGAGCACTGTAAGAGTCAAGAGAACTGCAAGCCTCTTCATAACCACAGCCTCGAGTGTGAGAATGCCTCACGCTCGAGCAAGGCTCGCGCCATGTGCGGCTAGCTTCAGATCGACAGCGTAAGTGTCACGCGCGCGCAGCAGTTTGCCATGAACGCGTGGTTCGGACTCAACGGGATTAGCCCTATGCGGGATTAGTCCGCGACATTTTGTCAGCGCGCTAGGGGACCGCCACGTTGAACGGATTGCTGGTCGCGCCTGTGAGTCCACTCGCCGTGGCGTGCAGCGTGTAGCCCATTCCCGGCTCGTCGATACTGAGATTCGAGAACGTCGCAACGCCGTTGACGACGTTCACGACCAGCGTCCCGGACAGGCGAGCATTCTTGAACAGGCTGCCGTCGTTCGCGATCGCGATCGTGACCGACCCAACGAAGCCGCTCACCGTATTCCCTTGATCGTCGAGCACCGCGACCTGCACGGCCGGCGTGATGGTCTGCCCCGGGAACATCGTGCTGCTCGGCTGCACCCGGAAGGCGACGTGAGTCGCCGTCTGCGGCGGCGGCGGCGGCGGCGGCGGCGGCGGCGGCGGTGGCGGCGGCGGCGGTGGCGGTGGCGGCGGCGGCGGCGGCGGCGGTGGAGGCGGCGGCGGCGGCGGCGGTGGTGGCGGCGGTGGTGGCGGTGGTGGCGGCGGCTGCTGCTGCTGCGGGTTCAGCGCCAACACGCTGGCGAACCAGGTGCTGGGTCTCTGGAACGACCACGTCCATCGCGGATCCACCGACTCCGCGGCAGACGCCACGGTGTACTGCCCCTCCATTTTGTTGGTCGAATCCCACACGACGGTGATTGGCGCGAAGCCGGGCGCATCCGTCAGATCCGCCGGGGGATTTGCCATGGTGAAGCCGTAGGCGAGTGCCCCGGAGTCGAGGGCGATGGCGCCGGGATCAGCGATCGTCGAACCCGACCCGATCCCGAACGCAGCACGGTGCGCACCCAACGCCGCCGCGAACACGGAGCTCACGCCGCGGTAGGCGGTGATCATCTCACCGCCGTTGGTGATGTCGTCGGAGAAAATCGCGTGGACCGCGAGGTTCTTGTCGGGATTCGGCGAAGGATCCGGGAAGTTGCGCGCGTTCGTCGCGACGTACGTCGCCACCGACCAGCCGGCCGAGGTCACGTAGTCCACAAGCGTATAGGTGTTGCCGACTGGCGTCCCGTCCTCGAGGTGGTCGGTCACTGTGGTGATCGTGTTCGACGTGCCCCGCCAAATGAAGGTGGCGATGATCGCATCGCCGAGGTGCGGGTTCGCATCAAACTCCTTGCCTACGTGCGTACCGCCCGCTGCCCAGGGCACGCCGATGTTGACCGCGGCCTCGGCTTGATCGAGCGCGACGCTGAGAGTCCCCGCCGCTGCGAACGACGGCGGCATACTGCCTGGCGCCGCCGAATTGTGGTTGGGATCGAAGGAGTCACCGCACCCGGCGGTGAGCACCGCGAGGGCGAGGAGTAACGTCGGCCTGCTCATAATTGAACGTCTCGAAGGAGTTAGCATGCCTCAAGGGCAGGCAAGCTTCGGGCCAGGTGCGGCGACTGCCCCTTAGGGGCAGATGTGCGACGTGCGCGCAGCAGAGTGTGGTACGCGCGCGTCGGGGCAGGACGCGAGACTAGGCGGGCGTCACTCCGGCGTATCGAGGATGGTGACGAACTCGCGCACGCACCGCGCGATCCGCTCGTAAACCTGGTCGAACACCTCGCGCCCCTCATTCACCGGGTCACGGATCGTGCGAGTCTCCACGGTGGCAGGATCGAGGTCGCCGAGGACCAGGACATCGGCGGGCCGGTGCCCAAAGCGTTCACAAATCAAACGCTGCTGGGACATTTCCATTACCACGATGAGATCGGCGCTGCGAACCAAGTCCGCCGTTACGAGTCGCGAGCGGTGGCCCGCGAGGTCCAGGCCGTAAGGCTCGGCGGCCGCCACGGCTGTGGGAAGAGGGGGCCGGTTGTAGCCGATGAAGCCGGCCGACTGGACGGTGACGTCGCGCGTCGCGAGCTCGCGGGCGAGCAGCGCTGCCGCGAAGGGACTCCGGCAAATGTTTCCGTGACACACCACCAGCACGCTCTTCGGTCGGGATCGCGCGCGCAGCCTCGCGAGCGCCTTCCGCCGTCGCAGGGGATGCAAGACCCGCTCGGGGGTGCGGCGCACGCGCTGCAGAAGATCACTCATTAGTCACCGCTCCTTGAAGGCAGAGGGCCGCGCGGGCTCCACACACGCTGTGGTTCACACGCGACACCGGAGGCAGACGCAGGCGGTCGTGTGCGTCGACCGCGGCAAGAAATACACCGGTCACCATGGCCCGGTTCGTGCCTCACCTGCCCGCGTGCGATACCTCGTCACTGGCGGCGCCGGTTTCATCGGCTCACATCTCGTCGAGCGACTCGTGCGCGACGGCGCCGAAGTCACCGTTCTGGATGACCTCTCGACCGGTCGCCGCGAGAATGTGCGCGGCGTGCGCCATGGCATTCGGTTCATCCGGGGCAACGCCGCGCGGCTCGAAGCCTGCCGGCGTGCGATGCAAGGCGTGGATTACGTCCTGCATCACGCCGCGGTTACCTCGGTGCCGCACTCGACGCGCAACCCGCTCGCCGCGCATCACGCGAACGTTACCGCGACGCTGAACATTCTGCTCGCCGCCCAAGATGCCAAGGTACGTCGGGTCGTCTACGCGGCATCGACGGCGGCGTATGGCGACGCGACAGAGCTTCCGAATCACGAGGCGCTGCTGCCACGCCCGCTGTCGACCTACGCGGCGTCCAAGCTCTCCGGCGAGGCGTACTGCCAGGCGTTCTGGCGCACGCATGGACTGGAAACGGTGGCGCTGCGCTACTTCAACATCTTCGGACCGCGCCAGAATCTCGACTCGCAGTACGGCGCCGTCGTTCCGTTGTTCGTCGCCGCGGCGTTGGGCGGCAAGCCCCCGGTCATCTTCGGCGATGGCGCCCAGACGCGCGATTTTACGTTCGTCGCGAACGTCGTGGAAGCGAACCTGCTCGCCTGTCACGCGCCGGCCGAACGGGCGGTAGGGGAGGTGTTCAACATCGGGTGCGGCACCGCCACGAGCATTCGTGCGCTGTGGAGCGAGATCGCCGACCTGGTCGGCATCGACTTGGAGCCGCGCCACGAGGCGCCGCGGTCGGGCGACGTGCGCCACTCGTTGGCGTCGATCACCCGCGCCCGCGACGAGTTGGGATACGAACCGATCGTGAGCTTGCGCGAGGGGTTGCGCCAGACGGTCGCGTACTATCGCGACCGCCTGGCTAAAGATCGCGCCGATCGGCAGGGGTTCCGCGCAGCGTCGCCCGCCGCTCAGCGCATGATACACGCGGATCTGTACCCGGCAGCGTAGCAACACGCCCGACTGCCATCGGCAGCTACTAACCAAAACTCATCGGGCGTCGAGCAGAACACTCGTTCTGATCGGCGCCCGTGCCGTATCCAGTGGGCCTGGGTAGAGTTGAACTACCGACCTCACGCTTATCAGGCGTGCGCTCTAACCACCTGAGCTACAGGCCCCGAGCCCCCAACTTAGCGGAGCACGGGGCGGGACGGTACTCCTCGCCGCGCTCGCCCGGCTTGTAACCGAGGGGGATCGCACACAGAATTCTGCTTACACGCGTGAGTTTGGGGGTCACCTGAAGACCTGCCGTTATCTCAGCGTCGCGCTGGTTGCCGTCAGCGTCACGGTCCTTCGCCCAGCGTCGACGCAGCAGCCGGACACAACGCGAGAACCGTCTGTGTACCAGGAGCTGCAGCTTTTCTCGGGAGTGCTCAATCATATCCGTGTGAACTACATGGACTCCGTGCGGTACGGCGAGCTCATGCGTGCCGCCATCGACGGTATGCTTCACAGCCTCGATCCGCACAGCTACTACATGTCACGCCGCGACTGGGATAGACAGGACCAACTCGAGCGCGGCGATCTGCCAAGTGTCGGTGCGGTTTTGGATCAGGAAGACAGCGCCGTCACCGTACTGACCGTGATTCCGGGGAGCCCCGCGGCCAAAGCCGGAGTCCAGCCCGGCGATCGGGTGACCGCGGTCAACGACACCGCGGTGTCCCGGATGAAGGCGGCTGATGTCGCGCTGCGACTGGCCGGTCCCGAGGGATCTCAGGTGCAGCTCCGTCTCGAGCGAGGGTCGCGCCTCGAACCCGACACATTGTCCGTCATCCTCGCGCGAAAGACGTTCAAGTATCCGGTCGTGCTCGCCAGTATGCTGCCCGATCACATGACCGGCTTCATCCGCATGTCGTGGTTCGGCCCGAAGGCGGGAGACGAGGTACAGGACGCCGTTCGCGGGCTGCAAAGTCGCGGCGCGCAGCGGCTGATCTTCGATCTGCGTGACAATCCGGGCGGGCTCATGGTTGCCGCCGTCGATATCGCGTCGCAGTTCTTCCCCCGGAATACGCTGATATTTCGCACCCGCGGCAGGAAATCGGACGCGACGCAGGAATTCAAGACCTCGCGCGACGGCCCCTTCCGGACCCTACCGCTCATCGTGCTCGTCAACGAGCACAGTGCGAGCGCAGCCGAAGCCCTCGCGGGATCGCTGCAGGATCACGATCGCGCCTTGATCGTCGGCCGGCGGAGCTTTGGCAAAGCGCTCGTGCAGGCGCCGTTCCTGCTGACACCGTCCGGTGACGTCGTGATGCTGACGATCGCGCGCGTCATTACGCCCAGCGGTCGCATCATCCAGCGCCGCTATCAGAGCATCGGCTACGAACAGTACTTCTCGTTCGCTGGGAAGTCCGGAGCCGCCGAGGATACGGTCCAGGTCTACAAGACCGACCACGGACGCGAGGTTCGGGGCGGAGGCGGGATCGCGCCCGACGTATCCGTCCCGGGCAGGATGGCGCCTCCCGTCTGGTGGAGCGTCGCTGCCGACAGCGGCTTCGACTTTGCCGTCGCCGACAGCGTGGCGGCGACGCTGCCGGCGACTCCGGCTGCCCGCGAGCAGTGGATGACCGAGCCCGACCGCTGGTCCCGGCAGCTGCTCCCGCCGTTCTTACAGCGAGTGCGCACGCGACTCCATGTCGCGGCGGAGCCCGACAGCGTACTGGCAGAACGACTCTCGATCTTTTTGGCGGGTCGCGTGGCCGCGGTGCGTTGGCCGCCAGGAGCGGGTGACGAGCTGCGCATTCGCAACGATCCGGACATTCGGGTCGCGCTGCCCTATTTCGCCCGGCTCACGACCTTGCTGGAGGATCCGAAGCAGTGAGACGGACCACACTGCTCCTCGTCTTCCTCACGGTGGCACAGTGTACGCCCGCGCCACGGACCCCCGCACTATCGGGACTCACCTGGCTTCAGGCCCTCGCCGACTCCGGGAAGGATCTGCCGCGTCCCAGGCTGCCTGACGGCTCCGACACCAACGCGGCGTTGGCGTACTACAACTGGGGCACTCGTTGGAGTGCGCCGACCGACACGGCGGAAATGGCGCTGTTCTGGGCGTCGCGCCTCGATCCGTCCTGGGCCGAGCCGCTGTACGCGCGCCTGTTCAACATGTTCCGGGCCTTGAGGCATGACGTCTTCGAGACGTATGAGAAAACCTACTCTCCTCGCGCCGCGAAGCACGTCACTCTGTCCCCCCGACAGATTCACGTGATCGATTCGCTGCAGCAGATGGCGTGGCAACGCAATCCATTCATGTTCTCGGATCTCGAATTCCGGGACGGCGTGCCGGGACGCTACGGGGACCCCGTGCATGACGCCTGGCTCGCCTTTTCGCGGAAGCAGTTCGTCACGGCGGACAGCTTGTTTCGCGACGCCCTGCGCAAGCACCCCGGCGCCGTGGACCTCCGGCTGATGCGCGCCCGGGCTCTGTTTTACCTTGGGAAATTCGATGGCGCGGTGGCCGAGCTCGAAGCGGCGCGTGACACCGTGAGCCGCGACGTGGAGAAACAGTTGTCACCGATCCTGCCGTCGGTCGAGATGTTCGACTTTGCTATCGGCATCGCCCGGGTGCAACAGGATGACTTTCCCGCCGCCCGTGTGGCGTTCGAGCGCGCGCTTACGCAGAACCTCGCGTTCTACTGGGCACATACCCGGCTGGCCGGGTCTGCGCTCGCGCTCCATGACACCGCCACGGCGTTGACGGAGCTCGATATGGCGACCGAGCTCGAAGGCCGGGACCCGGTGCTTCTACTGTATCGGGGTGTTGTGCGACAGGCGGCTGGACGCTTGCCAGAAGCCGATCAAGACTTTCGAAAAGCGATCGAGCTCGACCCCTACTACGCGGAGCCGTACTATTTCCTGGCGACCAATCGCCAGGTGCTCGGCGATACGGCAGCAGCCGTCGTGCACTATCGTGAATTTCTCCGGCGGGCCGCGCGGGCCGATGCCGTCCGGACGCAAGCCGTGCGCCAACTCACGGCTCTGGGTGTCAGGCCTGATTCCAGCTGAAAGGCGAGAGGCTAAGCGCCGCTCCGTCCCCGGGACGCTTAGCCGCTCGGTCGCTTACTCCCACTCCCTCTTCGGTCCCTTCTTGGGCCGGAAGTCGTCCTCGTCCCCCTCGTCGAACTCGTCGTCGAGGTCGTCGTAATCGTCCTCGTCGGCATCCTCATCGTCGAGCTCATCCTCGTCGAGCTCATCCTCGAAGTCTTCGTCGAGTTCCTTGTCCTCTTCGAATTCTCCGAACTCCTCGTCGACGTCGTCGCTCCTGCGCTTGAGCGACCAATGCGTCGACGTCTCGCGGGCCAGCATTGCCCACCTCCGGCTGAGGTTTCTGTCGAACGACTGCTCCAGGACCCTTGCCTTGCCCTCTACTCCTCTAACGCCCGCTTCTCGCTGCGGGCCAGCTTGCGGCGCTCGGTCGCACCAAGCAACCGCTTACGAAGCCGCAGAGACGACGGTGTCACCTCGATCAGCTCGTCGTCTTCGATGTACTCGAGCGCCAGCTCCAAGGTCATCTGGCGTGGCGGCTCCAAGATAATCATCTCGTCCGCCGCCGTCGTGCGCATGTTCGTCAACTTCTTTTCCTTCGTCGCGTTCACGTCCATATCGCCTGGCCGGACGTGCTCCGCGATGATCATCCCCTCGTAGACCGGATCCCCCGGCTGTACGAACATCGTACCGCGCTCCTGAAGATTGAAGAGGGCGTACGCCACCACCACCCCCTCCCGGTCCGCCACCATCACACCCCGGTTCCGGCCTGAGAGCGGGCCAGCCCACAAATCGTACTCAAAAAAGCGGTGGTGGATGATCCCCGTCCCCCGCGTATCCGTCAAGAACTCCGAACGATAGCCCAGCAGGCCGCGCGCGGGGATCTTGAACCGCATCCGCACCATCCCGAGCCCCGGGTTCTTCATGTCCAGCATCGTCGCGCGCCGCGGTCCCAGCTTCTCCATGACTACACCCACGTACCCTTCGGGGCAATCGATCATCAGCTCTTCATAGGGCTCCAGCCGCTCCCCGTTCGGCCCCTCACGCGGAATGATGCGCGGCCGGCTCACCTGGAACTCGTAGCCCTCGCGCCGCATCGTCTCCATCAGGATGCCGAGATGCAGCTCGCCGCGCCCGGACACGGTGAACGCATATGGCGTGTCCGTATCCTCCACCCGCAGCGCGACGTTGCGCTCGAGCTCCCGATACAGCCGCTCCCGCAGCTGCCGGCCCGTCACGAACTTCCCCTCGCGCCCGGCGAGCGGCGAGTTGTTGACCAGCATGTCCACTGAGATCGTCGGCTCTTCGACCGCGATCCCGGCGAGCCGGTCCAGGTGATCGGGCGCCGTCACCGTCTTTCCGATTTCCACGCCGGCGAGGCCTGCGACAGCCACAATCTCGCCCGCGCTGGCGGTCTCCAGCTCGGTCCGCTCCAGACCTTCGAACGCGAATAGCTTCACGATCTTGGCCTGCTCGAATGCCCCGTCGCCCACGGGACCCGGCTCGCCGATGCCCAGTAACGCCACCGTGTCACCGACATGCACCTGGCCCCGCTCAATACGCCCGATCCCGATCCGTCCCAGATAGGATGAATAGTCGAGCGTCGAGATCAGCATCTGAAACGGCCCCGCCTCGGTCGCCTTCGGCGGTGGAATCGTTCCGAGAATCGTGTCAAACAGCGGCGTCAACGTCGTTCCTGGCTCGTCGAGCTCCAACGTCGCCGTGCCCAGTCGACTCGACGTATAAAGGAAAGGGCAGTTGAACTGCTCCGGCGCCGCCTCCAGGTCCATCAGGAGCTCGAGCACCTCGTCGTGCACGCGCAATGGCTCGGCATCGGGCCGGTCGATCTTGTTGACCAGCACGATCGGCTTGAGTCCCAACGCCAACGCCTTCCCCGCCACGAACCGCGTCTGGGGCATCGGCCCCTCGGCGGCGTCCACCAGCAACAGGAAGCCGTCGACCATGCGCAGAATCCGCTCGACCTCACCGCCGAAATCGGCGTGCCCGGGCGTGTCTACGATATTGATTTTGGTGTCACCCCACCGAACCGAAGTGTTCTTCGCCAGGATCGTAATTCCGCGCTCACGCTCGAGCGGGTTCGAATCCATAACGCGCTCCGCCACGTGCTGATTGGCGCGGAATACTCCCGCCTGGCGGAGCATCTGGTCCACCAGCGTGGTTTTGCCGTGGTCGACGTGGGCGATGATGGCGATGTTACGGATCTTCACTGTGTTACGGCCCCCTTAATGAGGGGCGCAGTATAAAAGGATGCTCAGGGGCGGTAAAGGGGCGGTAGCGGGCGGTACCGCCTCCTACCGCCCCCTACCGCCTCCTACCGCCTCCTACCGCCTCTATTCACAAGTCGGTTCTCTCTCCAGCTGTACCGTGACGTGGTTGATGCCGAGAGCCTGCATGCGCTCCTGAACCTCCTCCAGCACGGGCTGATTGTCACTGGGATTCTTCACCACGAGGTGGCCGCTCATCGCGACGACGCCGCTTGTCACGGTCCACAGATGCAGGTCGTGGACCGATTCGACTCCCGGCACCGCCGCGATGCGGTCGTGGACGTCGGACAGCGCGATGTGGCGGGGCGTGGCTTCGAGCAGCACGTCCGTGCTCTCCTTGACCAGGCGCCACGCACTGACGAGGACGAGTCCACCGATCAGCACCGAGATCAGCGGATCCGCCATGACCCACCCCGATGCCAGCACGATGATGCCCGCCGCGAGCGCGCCGGCCGATCCGAGCAAATCGCCCAGAACGTGCAGGTACGCGCCGCGTTGATTGAGCGAATGCTCGTGACCGCGATGCAGCACGACGACCGCCACGAGATTCGCCGCGAATCCGACCGCGGCGACGCCGAGCAGGACAGGGGCGTCGACGAGCTGCGGGGCGCGGAGACGGTGCCAGGCCTCGATGCCGATGCCGAGCGCAATCGCGAACAGCACCGCGCCGTTGACGAGCGCGGCCAGGATCTCGAGCCGCAGGTAGCCGAACGAGCGTTGTGGCGTCGCGGGCCGTTGCGCGATCCAGGCCGCAATCAACGCGAGGCCGAGTGCCGCGACGTCGGCCAGCATGTGCGCGGCGTCGGCGAGCAGGGCGAGCGAGCCAGCGATCCAACCGCCGATCAGCTCGACCAGCATGACGACCGCGGTGATCGCGAGCGCAAGGGTAAGTCGCCGTCGAGTCTCGACGTTGAGGGGCGCGCGATAGGTACAGTGGGCTTCAGCGGGCAGCACGGATGTGTCCTCGGCGCAAATCTAATACTATTAGGCCGTGAACGTCCTGGTGTTGCGGCTGCTGGCCATCACCGCGCTCGTGGTGGCCAATGCGTTCTTCGTGGCGGCCGAATTCGCGCTCGTCGCATCGCGCCGCACGCGGATCGAGGCGATGGTGCGGCGCGGGGACCGCAGGGCGCGCACCGTCCGCAAGGCGCTCGGCGACCTCTACCAGCTCCTATCTGCCACGCAGCTTGGCATCACGCTCACATCGATCCTGCTCGGCTACGTCGCGGAGGATACCGTGGCGCATTTTTTCCGCGACTGGTTTGCCGCCCTCCCGGCGAGCCTCAACTTCCTCACGCGCGGCGGCATCGCATCGGTCGTCGCGGTTGCATCGATCTCGTTTCTCCACGTCGTTTTCGGCGAGCTCGTGCCGAAGGCGTGGGCCATCACCTATCCCGAAGGGACCAGCCGCTGGGTCGCCGCACCGCTGATCACCTTTTCCTGGATCACCCGGCCGTTCAACTTTTTCCTGAACGTGAGCGCGCGCGCGGTGCTGCGGGTGATCGGGATCAAAAGCACGAACCCCGGGCAGGACCGCGTTCACTCACCCGAAGAGCTCCGCATGCTCGTCGAACAGAGCCACAAGACCGGCGGCCTGGGCGCGGGCGACGCGCGCCTCCTCGAAGGCGTGTTCGAGTTCAGCGAAAAGAATGCGCGTGAGGTCATGACGCCCCGCACTCAGATCGTCGCGCTGCCCGCCGAGGCCTCCCTGGCCGAGGCGGCCGACCGCGTCGCGGCGGCCGGACGCTCACGCTATCCTGTGACCGGTGACTCGCTCGACGATGTCGTCGGCATCGTGCATGCCAAAGACATCTTGCGTGGCTTGCTGTCGGGATCCGATGCGCCGGTCCAGGACATCGCGCGGCCCGCGTTCTTCGTGCCCGGCACGCGCGAGGTGGAAGACGTCCTGGCCGATATGAAGCGCCAGAAAGTGCACCTGGCGATTGTGCTGGATGAGTTCGGTGGGACAGCCGGGCTGGTGACGATGGAGGATTTACTCGAGGAGATCGTCGGACCCATCTACGACGAGTACGACCAGACCCCGGTCGACAGACCCAGCGCGGCCACGAGCACCAGCGGCGGCGTGCCGATTCTCGCCGGCGGCATGGAGATCAGCGACGTCAATCGCGTGCTCAAGCTGAAGCTCGACGCGACCGACTACACGACGATCGGCGGGCTGCTGTTCGGACGGCTCGGTCGCCTCCCCAAGGTCGGCGATCGCGTCAACTTGCAGGGTGCGACGTTCGAAATTCTGGAGATGGATGGCCGGCGGGTGGGACGGGTCCGCGTCTGGCCGGCAACCACACCCGTGCCGGAGCCGTCGAGCTAGGCGCGAACCGCCTTTGCCTGGCGCGCGTTGGTCAGCTGGACCGCCAGTTCGAGCGACGCCCGCATCGAGCCCGCGTCCGCGATTCCCTTGCCCGCAATGTCGAACGCTGTGCCGTGATCGGGCGACGTGCGAATGAACGGCAGGCCCAGCGTCACGTTCACGCCCGTCCCGAATCCCGAGACCTTCACCGCCGTCATCCCCACATCGTGGTACGGCGCAAGCACGGCGTCAAACTCGCCGCGCAGCGCGCGGACGAACACCGTATCGGCGGGCAACGGGCCGGCGGCGTCGAGCGCGGCGGCGGCGGGTCTGAGCAACCGCTCATCTTCGTCACCGAACAAACCGCCCTCGCCGGCGTGCGGATTGAGCGCGCACAGCGCGAGTCGCGGGGTGTTGATTCCCCACCATTGTTGCAGCGCGTCGGTCGCGATACGCCCCGCTTCCACGACGCGGTCGGTCGTGACGCTCGCGATGGCGTCGCGCAGCGACAAATGCGTCGTCACGAGCACGACCCGCAGCCGCCCGGTCGTCAACATCATGGCGACGGGGATGTCCCCCGCGACGTGAGCGAGAAACTCGGTGATGCCCGGAAAGCGATACCCGGCGGCGTGCAGCGCGGACTTGTTGACCGGCCCGGTGACGATCGCGTCGGCCTCGCCGCTCAATGCGAGCCGTGCCGCCGCCTCGATGGTCTGAGCCGCGACCCGGCCCGCCTCGACCTCGCTCGGCGTGCCGTCTTCCCAGCCCCCCACGATCCGCACGTCGGCATCGAGCGGCTGTCGCAGCGCTTTGCGGACGACCTCGGGCCCGATTCCACGCGGGTCGCCAACCGCAACGGCGAGGCGCGGACGGGAAGCGGTCGAAGCAGGGGCAGCGCTAGCCACGACTAGAGCCGGATGTCGACGTAGATCTGCCGCTTGAGCTGCTCGATGAAATGCTTGATCGCCAGCTGATCGCCGAGCGACTGACGGATACGCATCTTCACATCTTCGTAGGAGAGATCGCCGGCGTCCCGCCGCGCCGTCACCTCGAGCACGACGAACTTCGGCCGAGGCGTATCCGCGCCTTCCGTGATGACCGCCTTCAGGCCCACCGTGGTGTCACTCGAGAGCACCTTCTGATATTCCGGCGGCAAATCCGTGAAGGGCGCATCCTCGGCGAGCTTGGGTTCCTGCGGATCCGCGTAGATCCTGGCGAGCGAATCGAAGGACATGTGCCCCGCGCCGCGAACGAGGCGGTCGTGCAGCGTGTCTGCCCGGGCTCGCGCGATCACGATCTGACCCTGGCTGACCTCGGGCACGATCAAGATGTGACGCGCCAGCACCTCCGCGGGCTGGTTCCGCTCGACGTCGATGATGTGAAATCCGAACGGCGTCTCGACCGGGGGCGAGATCTCACCAGGGCGGAGACGAAAGGCAAAGTCCTCGAATTCCTTGACCATGACGCCGCGGCGAAACCAGCCGAGCTCACCGCCCTGTGCGGCGGAGGCGCTGTCGCCCGAAAACTGCTTGGCGGCCGCCGCGAAGTCGGCTCCTTTGCGGAGCTCGACAACAAGCGAGTCGGCGAGCTTGAGCGCGCGTAGCCGTGCCGCCGAATCGGCCACCGGCTTGATCACGATCTGCCGGAACGAGACCGTGGCGGGTCGCTTGGGCTGCTGATCCCTGTTCTGCTCCCAGAACTCCCGCATCTGCTCGTCCGTCGGGGGAATCGGCCGCAGCTTGCCCTTCTGACGCTGCGCCTCGATCAGGCGCTGCGCGTACAGTTGCCGCCGCTGCTCATCGGCCAGCCAGCGACGCCATTCCTCCACCGACCCGAAGCGCGCTTGCCGGATCTGGTCGCGGAAATCGTTCTCGGAGCTGAATTGCTTGCGGACGTTCTGATACGTCTGCTCGACCTGATCGAGCACCTCCTGATCTGTGACCTTGATCGAGGTGTCCCGCTGCGCGTGCTGCACCAGAATTTCGAGCTCGATGAGCCGGTCGAGGACCTGGCGGCGCATCGCCGCGAGACCTGCGGGATCGGTCGGCAGCTGCGCACCCTGCGCCTGCTGCTGGACCATTTCCTCTTCGATTTGCGACGCCAGAATGGGACGCGTCCCAACGATGGCGACGATACGATCGAGCGGCTGTTCCTGGGCTCCCAGCGTGCTCACGCCGCATGAGACCAGGAAAGCGAGCAGCGCTTTTCTCACGGCGTCTGGCTCCTGGTCGTGTCGATCGGCGCCGGCCCGGGCGCCGGCCGCATCTGCGGTGCGGATGAAGCGGGCGTTGAATCGGCCCGAATCTCCTGACCCCGCTCTACCGCGCGGCGGACGCCGGCCTCATCCACATCCCAGCTGGCATCCGCAAGCAGCGTGTCGGCAAGGAATGAGGGCAGCGGGAAAAACCGCGCCCGTCCGTGGAACACGCGCTCGAAGTAATCGTTCACGCGGCCAAGCGCGAAGTTCACGCGGTCCTCGCTCGATTTGCCGGCTGAATCGCGCAGCGCTGCGGGCGTCAGATTCACGAACGATTCGATCATCGCGAGCGTCGAGTCGTGTTCGTCCCGCACGTGCTTCCAGTCCTCGGCGGTCAGCGGCACCTTCGCCGAATCGGCCTGGTCCAGCATCAGTTGCTGCTGCGCCAGCGACTTCAGGAACTGGCTGATTTGATCGTTATTAGCCTGCGGCAACGCCTGCAGGATCTGCGGGTCGAGGGCCCCGAGCCAGCGGACGAAGTCCCGCACCTTCATTGACCCGCCACGCCACTTCACGAGCACCCGGCCGCTGGTCCGCGCCGCGTCGATATCCTGCACCGCCGCCTTGACGTACTCGGGTGCGCGCTTCACGACCGCAATCTTGCGCTTGGTGTTGAGGCTATCGACGTACAGCGAGTCGCCTTGCCGCACGATCCTGTCCTGGAGCCCGACGCGGAACGAATCCCGCACTTCGGCAAGCGGCGGACGCCGAATGATGTGATAACCAAATTGAGTCTTCACCACGGCGCTCACGCCCCCCGGAGCGAGCTGCCACGCGGCATCCTCGAATTGCGGCACGAACTGACCACGCATCGACACGCCGAGTGATCCACCGGCGGTCTTCGACCCCGGATCATCGGAGTATCGCGAGGCAAGCTGCGCGAATCCGGCGCCGGCCGTGCGCGCCTGCGCCAACACCTGATCGGCCTGCCGCCGCTTCTGTGCATCGGTGCGGTGCGTAGCCGCCGAGTCGCTCGCGCCGACTCCCGCCGGTCCGTTGGACTGCGGCACCTGGAACAGGATGTGCTGGAAGATGCGCATCTGACCCGCTTGATATGCCGAGTCGACCTCCTGGCCCGTCAGCGTCTGAGTCGCCGCCAGCCGCTCGTGGAAGTGCTGCCACTTGAGCCGCGACACGACGGGCCACATCACCGTCGCGACCGTTGCCGAGTCGCGGAGGTCCTTGCCGCTCGCCAGCGCCTCGGCGAGCAGGGAATACTCCACCCAGTAGCGGGACACGCGACTCAGCGTCAGCGGATCGAGCGGGACCTGCTTGCTCGCGCCCGCCCATTCCGCAAGTTGCGACACCGTCAACGTCTGGTCGTTGGCGCGAGCGACGACGTCGGCGCGCGACGAAAACGCGTCGCGCAAGGCGTTACACCCGGCCAGCATCGCGAGGGTCGGCACCACCAACACCAGACTCAAACGTCGCATCCGTTTCCTCTTTCCCTATGAACGATGATGATCCCGCAGAACGGCCGTGAGCGCCCGGACCAACCCGGGGCCGATCGACTCTCCGCCGAGCCGGCGGAGCCTGAGGGAGAGCGGCACGGCGCGCCGCACGTCCGCTTCGAACTGCACCGCCTCGAGCGCCACCTGCATGCCCGCCAGTCGCGGCGCGGCATCGCGCCGGAAGGTGAGCCGCGCCTCATCGCCCTTGATCAGCACCGTCTCCAGACCGGCCCGGGCACCCAGCGCGCGCAACTCGGCGACGAGGAGCGACCGCTCGGCTTCCGCCGGTAACGGCCCGAACCGGTCACGCAGCTCGTCACGAACGGCTTGAATCTCACCTGGTTGCTCTGCCCGCGCCAGCCGCCGGTAGAGATCGAGCTTGACGTCGTTGTCCGGGACGTACTCGTCCGGTAAATGCGCCGGCGCATCGAGCGTGACGTCGGGCGGGGAAAACTGCTCCCCGCGGCGAGCTCCCTGCTCGCCCTGTTTCAGTCCCCGTACGGTCTCTTCCAACCACCGGAGATACATGTCGAATCCGACGGCTTGTACATGCCCCGACTGCTCGCCGCCGAGCAGGTTGCCGGCGCCCCGCAGTTCCAGATCGCGGAGCGCAATGCGATAACCCGATCCCAGATCCGTATGATGCTCGAGCACCTGCAAACGTTCCTCCGCCTGGGCGTCGACAAGATCGGGAACGAGCAGGTAGCAGAAGGCGCGACGGTGACTCCGCCCCACCCGCCCCCGCAGCTGGTAAAGCTGTGCGAGACCAAGGCGGTCCGCGCGGTCCACGATCATCGTGTTCGCGTTGGGTACATCGAGCCCCGACTCGACGATCATGGTGGACACGAGCACATCCACTTCGCCTCGAACGAACCGGCCCATCACCGCTTCGAGATCGGCTTCGCGCATCTGGCCGTGAGCGACGGCAAGTCGCGCCCGCGGCGCCAGTGATTGCACGCGTGCCGCGATCGTTTCGATCGTCTCGATGCGGTTGTGAACGAAATAGACCTGTCCACCTCTGTCGAGCTCGCGCGCGAGCGCCTCCTCGAGCAGCGCGTCATCCCAGGGCTCGACGAAGGTGAGCACGGGCGAGCGGTCCTTCGGCGCTGTCTCGAGCAGCGCGAGATCGCGCAGTCCTGCGAGCGAGAGGTGCAGTGTCCTGGGGATGGGGGTCGCAGTCAACGTCAGCACGTCCACACTGAGCTTCAGCGCCTTCAACCGCTCCTTGTGCCGGACGCCGAACCGGTGTTCTTCGTCCACGATCAAGAGTCCAAGATCCTTGAAGGTCACGTCCGATGACAGCAGCCGGTGCGTCCCGATCACGACATCGACTTCACCGGCGGCAATGCGCTGGACAAGTGGCGCCGTCTCCTTCGCGCTGCGAAAGCGCGACAAGACCTCGATCCGTACCGGGTAGTCGGCCAGCCGTTCGCGAAACGTCCGGCCGTGCTGCTCCGCGAGAATCGTCGTTGGTACCAGCACCGCCACCTGCTTCCCTGCCTGGACGGCCTTGAACGCGGCGCGCACCGCCACCTCGGTCTTACCATACCCGACGTCGCCGACGAGCAGACGATCCATCGGCCGGGGCCGCTCCATGTCACGCTTCACCTCGTCCGAGGCACGCCGCTGATCGGGGGTGTCTTCATAGAGGAAGGCGGACTCGAGCTCACGCTGCCACGGCGTATCCGAAGGAAACGCATACCCGTGCGCCAGCTGGCGGCGGGCGTAGAGGTCGAGCAGCTCCGCGGCCATCACGCGGATCGCGGCGCGCGTCTTGTCGCGTTGGCGCTGCCATGTCGTCGCGCCGAGCCGGTGCAGCCGAGGGGGCGGAGCATCACCATCGCCCACGGTACGGTAGGGCTCGAGCTGATCGATCCGATAGAGAGGGACGTTGAGCCGGTCCCCGCCCTCGTACTCCACCACCGCGACCTCGAGCGTGGCGCCATCCGCCCCCACGGCGATGGTCTGTAGACCGCGATAGATGCCGATCCCATGCTCCAAATGGACGACGTACCCGCCGGGCGTCAGTGGCCGTGAGGCCGCCGTCGTGACAGCGCTCCGATAGCGCCGCGGGCGCCGCAGGCGGCGCGCGCGCCGGAAGATCTCGTGATCGGTGAGGACCCGCAGCGTCGGCATGATGAAACCGCCGTCGAGCGCTCCGACCGCAAGTGTCGCGCGATCGGCTCCCACATCCAGCAGCTCGTCCAGTCGCTCGAGCTGCCCTTCGTTGTCGCACAGAATCACCGTCGCTGGCGGCTCCGCAACGATCTGCCGGAGGCGCTTCAGATCGCGATCGACATGCTCCGGTGGCACGAGCGGGAAGCGCTGCTCGGTCTCGGCATCCGACAGCACGACGCGCGCCAGACTATCCATACTCGTCCGCCACTTCCGGGGGTCGATGAGCAGGTCATCGCGTGATGGCGGCTCCTCGCCCATCCGCCGCGCAACCTCGAGATGGTGCGCCGCGTCAGCCCATGCACGCTCGACCTCGCGCTCGACGGCGGATTCCTGATCGGCGACGAGCACCGTGTCTGTTGGAAGAAGTTCCAGAAGGTTCGAGAGTCGTGGCGCAGCATCCTGGCCACGAGCGTCCCGCCGCGATTCCGCGCGCACTGGCAGCACCGTCACACGGTCCAACGCGGCACCGGACCGTTGGGTGTCGAGGTCGAAGCTCCGGACCGACGCGACATTGTCGCCCCACCACTCGATTCTCGCCGGTGCCGCCATCCCGAATCCGTACACATCGAGGATGCCGCCGCGGACGCTGTACTGGGCAACTTCGGTGACGGTGGGGACGCGCTCGTATCCCATCCCATCGAGACGCTGCGTCGTGTCCGTGAGCCGCCGCTCCTCTTTGCTGACTTCGATCACCAGTCGAGCCTCCTCGAGAGCCGCCGGCACGGCGGTGCGCTCCGCCGTCGCTCGCGCCGTCGTGACGAGCACGCGCACCGCACCGCGCATCAGCGCCGCGAGTGTTTCGATGCGCTCGCCGGCGAGCTCGTAGTGCGGCTCCTCCGCACCGAGCGACTCGCGCTGGGGATAGAGCGCGACCGATTCCAGTCCCAGCAGCGTCTGGAGATCCGCAAGCCAGCGCTCGCCATCGGCCGGCGTCGGAGCAACGATCGTGAAAACGCGCTGCGGCAGCAGTCGAGCGAGGGTCGCCACCAGCACGGCGCCGCTCGAGCCCGGCAACCCACCCAGTCCGATGCGCTTGCCAGGAGCCGGCAGGCGCTCGATGAGCGAGCGTGTCGCGGGCAGTTCCTGGAACTTCTCGAGGAGGAAGTCGAGCGCCATCAGCGTGTGCGGGTGGCAACTCCCAGCTCTGCGGCGGCGAGCAGGAGCGCCAGAACGAGCAGGAGCCCGCTGGCGTCGGCCCGCCGCGTGGCTGAGAAACGCTCTATGGCAAACCGGTCGGCATCGAGCACTTCGGCGTGAGCCTTACCACCGAGGGCGTCCGTCGCGAGCGATGTAGTCGCAGGGGTCAGGTCGGACTCGCGTCCATCCAGCCCGAAAACCGTCGCGCCGATCGTATCGGTGCCGCGAGTGCGAAACTCGACGCGGGGCGCGCCTTCCGACGTGGCAACGTCCGCTTCACCGACCACGACGCGATTCACGAGCGCATCGATGAATGGCACGAACCCCGGCGACGCAGGAAGTGCGGTCCACGATGTATCGAGGCGGCTGCCGAGTAGAACGATGTCGCCTGAGCGCACAAGCCAGGGATCACTATTGACCGTCGCCAGCACGCCCTCTGCTCCCGCTCCCTGTTCTCCGCTCCCTCCTCCAATGCCCTCGAGGCGATAGCGTCGCGCGGCTGTCACACCATTGAGGAAAGGCAATGCCGGTGACGCGATCACGCCTGGCGTACCCATCTGGCTCCAACGCCACGGGACACCACGAGCGGCGATCGCTCGATTCGCCTGCCCGAGAAGGGCCGGATCCGCGGGCGGCTGCATGACGGCGTGAGCGCCATTGGGCGGCGTCTCGCCGCTGCCGATCACGACGTCCCGCCCCGTCACGGCGCGCTTGCCCTCCTGCAGCACCGCCAGCGCAGCGGCAACGAACGCGCCGGCGTCGGGCGTGGCCATCACGCGGGCTGGGGGCGCCACGCGCCACGCAAACGGCCGCCGGTCGTCTGCCCGCAGCTCGTCCGGCTCGAGCGCCGCTTCTCCCACCCACCAGCCGGCCGCCAGCGATTGGGCCGGGAGCGATACGGTGACGGCGGATCGCGCAGTTCCATCAGCGCGATCGGATGTAGCGAGACCGCGTGCGGCGATTTCGCCGCGGCCCTGCCGGCCTGTGCCGATGCGAATCGTCACCGGAACGGGTTGCGGCGCTCCGCCATGATCGTCCGACGAGCCGCTCAACTCGATGGTTGCCGCGCCTTCGGACACGGTCACCGCCGCGATCCCGCGATTGGTGACAGCGCGCCCCGCCGCGAGCGCCAGCACGCGGACCCCACTCGGCACATCCGCATGACCGTTCGCGAGCGCAGTGCGCTGCAGGTCACTGAGAACGTGCACTTCGCGACCGGCGAGGGGCTGCGCGTTTACGACGCGCGCCGCGCGCTCGACGGCCTGCACCAGATCCAGCCGCTGCCAGCCCGGCCGGGTGCTGTCGATCGTTGCGAGCAGCGCTTCGCGGGTACCGCCGCGCACCACGCCGTCGCAGAGTATCAGCCAGACCCGATCCGCCGGCGTGGTGCGCGCGAGCGACGAGCGCGCAATCACGCGCAGCCGGTCTAACACGAGCCCGCCGTCAACGATCGTGCTCGAGGATGGAGAGTTGTCGAATATGATCACGGCCGCCGTCGCTTGGTGCGCCCCTCCACCCCGCAGCGGGACGAGCGGGCGAGCCGCGGCAAGTACGACCGCCATGATCAGCGCCGTGCGGAGAATGAGGAGCAGCAGGTGTCGCAACTTTAGCCGGCGCGCACTCTCGCGCTCCGCCGCGCTCAGATACCGGACCGGTGGGAAATCGACCTCAGGAGGAACCCGCCGCTGCAGCAGGTGGAGCAATGCCGGGATGGCGGCCGCTACGAACCCCAGCAATGCCAACGGATGAATGAAGGTCACGTCAGCAAACGGAGCGCGAGGCCGAATGGCATGTCGGTCTGAACATGATGGTATCCGATCCCGTGGCGGCGGCAGGCCTTGCGCCATGCCGCGATCTCTCGACGCACGGTGTCGGCGTACGCCCGTGCCAGTTCGCGCGGCCGCACCACGACGCTCATCGTAGACTCGGGATCTCGGAACCGGACTTCCGGCGGGCCGGTCAGCTCCACCTCGGCGGGATCCATCAGATGAAAGACGACCACTTGATGTCCGCGGTGGTGCAGGTACCGCAGTGCCGCGAGCGCCAGCTCCCGATCGAACAACAAGTCGGACAACAGAACCACGAGACCGCGGCGCGTCAGCAGAGCGGTCAGGCGTTGGAGAGCGGCGTGCGCGGCGGTGCCCACGCCGTCGGGTGTGTCGAGTAACCCTCGGACGATTCGGGTCCACTGCCCCGTCTTCACGCGTGCGGGGATTACCTGCCGGACCTGATCGTCAAACGTGACGAGCCCCGTCGCATCGCGTTGCCGCAGCAGAATGAGCGCCAGCGCCGCCGCGAGGCGGTCGGCGTATGCACGCTTGGTCAAGCGTTCCGGCGCGCCTTGCCACGCCATCGACCGGCTCGCATCGACCAGGATCATGGCGCGTAGGTTCGTCTCTTCCTCGAACTGCTTGACGAACAGGCGGTCCGAGCGACCGAGGATGCGCCAGTCCAAGTAGCGCAGCTCATCGCCTGGCTGATACGCGCGGTGCTCGGTGAATTCCACCGAGAACCCGCGAAATGGTGACCGATGCACACCAGCCAGGAAACCCTCGACCACGCCTTGAGCCACGATCTCGATGCCGCCGAGCCGAGCGACTTCAGCCGGGTCGAGCAGATCTAGGCGCTGAGCCAAGGAATGTCCTTGCAAGGGGACAGGTGGGATGCGGTCCAACGCTGCCAAGTCATTATAAGGGTATAATTTAGCCTTATTTTGTTGCTGGCACAGTCTCTGCCTAAGCCCGGGCGGGAGGCACCATGTTCACAAACCTATCGCTGCTCACCCTGGCGTTCCTGTCCACCGCAACGGTGCGGGACCCGAGTCTCTATCGGCCCCGCATCGAACTGTGGACCAACAAGGGAGACGCGGCCGTTTATACCCGCGGCGACCGGGTCCGGGTGTTCTTCCGCCTCGACCAGGACGCTTACGTCACGATCTTCCGCGTTGACACGGATGGTCGCGTGCGCGTGTTGTTCCCGCGCGATCCCTGGGAAGACAACTTCGCGCGCGGCGGTGCCGATCTCGAGGTCGATGGGCGCGAGCTGAGAAGCGATGCGTTCGCGATCGATGATTATGCCGGCGTCGGCTACCTGTTCGCCGTCGCTTCCGCTGATCCTTTCGTCTACGACCAGATCGAAAGCGGCGATCACTGGGACTATCGGGTCATTGCAGACGGCCGTGTCAAAGGTGATCCGTACGTCGCCCTGACCGATCTCGCCCAGCGGATCGTTCCCGACGGTTATGCCGATTGGGACTACGACGTCGTCTCCTACAACGTCGGGCAGCACTATGACTATCCGCGCTTCCTGTGCTACGACTGCCACAGCTATGTGAGCTACTCGAACTGGGATCCGTACTACTACTCGTGCGTGCGGTTCCGGATGTTCGTCTACGACGATCCCTGGTACTATCCGTATCGCTACTACGGCGGCGGCAACGTTGTGTTCGTGCGGCCCTATCGCCCGCAGCCCCGCTACATCTTTAAGGATTGGGGCAGCGACCGTCCCAGCCGCGAGAGCTTCGTCTCGCGCGAACGGGAGCGTCCGGTGAACGACAATGGACGCCGCGGGGTGACCGGCCGGGATCTCGGCGGCCTCGGCATCACTCCGCCACCCAGCGTTCGCGACCGTCGCGATGGGACGTTCCGACCCGCGGTCGACGGCAACAGCGGCAGCGACAACCGGCGCGGCAACATCGGCGAGGTGCGGCGTGACCGCCCCGATCAAGCCAACGACCGCGGGACCAAGCCATCGGATCGGCGCCTGCTCATCGAGCCGAGCGATCAGCCTCGTGTGCTGCCCCGCCGCGACGAGCCGCGGGTCGAGCCTCAGCAGGACGAGCCGCGGCGAGTCGAGCCCCGGAACGAGCCGCGCAGTGAGCCGCGCCGGGTTGAGCCACGCAACGAACCGCGCAACGAACCGCGGAACGAGCCACGCAGTGAGCCGCGTCGCGTAGAGCCGCGGAACGAGCCACGCAGTCAACCGGAGCCTCGCGCGGAGCAGCGCGATCCTCCACGGGAATCGCCCAAGCCGCGGAACGAGCCTGAGGTCCGGCGGCGCAAGCCCTGACCATTCATACTGAAACCTGACGCGCCCGATCGTAGTCACCCGCGACCGGGCGCGTTAGGTTTCCTTCCCCTTTTTTCTTGTCGAGGTTTCTTGTTCGCTTTCCTACTGCTCTTGCAGGCGCAGGCTCCCCTGCAGCGCACCGCGCAAACGATTTCCCCCGACGACATCCGCCGCCGGATCGGCATAATCGCTGACGATTCGATGCGCGGCCGCGACACGCCGAGCCCCGAGCTGGACAAGGTCGCGCAGTACATCGCCGGCGAGTACCGCCGCCTGGGACTCAAGCCGGGCGGCGATCGCGGCGGCTTCATTCAACGCTATTCGATCGATCGCGTGAGGGTACTCGGCGATAGCTCGGCGGCGTTCGTGCACGGTGGTGCTGGAGCAACGCTCAAGTATGGCACTGATTTCATTCTGGCCGACAACATGTTCGAGAGCGGCGACTATGCTGGCGAGATCGTGCTCGTTTCCGGACCGCTCGCCGCCGCGACGGCCGATACCGCTGCGCTTGCGGGGAAGATGCTCGTTCTGGCGATTCCCCGCCTGCGCGGCGCCGACCGTGACCGCGTGTTTGGCTGGAAGCCGTCTGGCATCCTGCTGCTCGCGAACGCTCCCGACTCTGGATGGGCACAGATCGTCAGCCGCAACAATCGGCCACAGATGCGTAACCCAAGCCGCGACGTCGGTGGCCCGTTGACGCTGGTCATCCGGGCTTCCTCGTTGGCACCGCTCCTCGCATCGCTGGGCGGCAACCCGGCTGCGGCGCAGGGCGCCACAACGTTTTCCGTAAAGCCACTCGGTGGCGCGCAATTGCACGTGCATGCGCGGATTGACCCGGTAGAGAAGAACTCCGCGCCCAACGTGGTCGGGATCCTGGAAGGCAGCGACCCGGTGCTCAAGAACGAATACGTTGTGTTCAGCGCTCACATGGATCACGTCGGCGTCGCCGGTCCACGCGGCAGCGGTGGCTGCCGGGCACAGGGTGCGGACTCGATCTGCAACGGCGCGGACGACGATGGATCGGGGACCGTTGCGGTCGTTGAAATTGCCGAGGCCTTCGCGCGGCTCAACCCGCGGCCGAAGCGGTCGGTCATCTTTTTGAACGTGAGTGGCGAGGAAAAAGGACTCTGGGGAAGCGAGTACTTCTCAAATCATCCGGCCGCGCCGATGACAAACATCGTCGCCGATCTCAACATCGACATGATTGGCCGCAACTGGAAAGATACGATCGTCGCGATCGGCAAGGAGCACTCGGACCTCGGCGCAACACTGAATCGCGTCGGGGCGGCCCATCCGGAGCTGAACATGCGCCCGATCGACGACATCTGGCCCGACGAGAACTTCTATTTCCGGTCCGACCACTACAACTTCGCGCGGAAGGGCGTGCCGATCCTGTTCTTCTTCAACGGCACGCATCCCGATTACCACCGGGTGAGTGACTCGCCCGACAAGATCGACGCCGAGAAGGAATCGCGCGTCGCGCAGCTCATCTTCTATCTCGGCGTCGATGTGGCGAATGCCGCTGAGCGCCCGAAGTGGAATCCCGACAGCTACAAGCGAATCGTAGTCGGTAATTAGGCGCTAGGTATGCCGTAAGTCCAACCTAGCAACCCGGCCTCTGGCGCACGCGTCACCGGATCGCAATTCTTTCGAAAATGCGTGTCTTGATCGTTGAGGACGATCCGGCGCTCGCCGGATTGCTGCGTGACGGCCTGCGCCAGCACCGCATCGATCCGACGGTCGCGACCGGCTTCGCGGAGGGACGCGAGCAGGCGCTGGCCGGTGACTACGATGTGGTGATCCTCGACGTTCGCCTGCCGGGCGGCACCGGCTACGATCTGTGCGCCGATTTACGGCGCGAGAACGTCGCCGTCCCCGTCCTGATGTTGACCGCACTCGATTCCGTCGATGACCGGGTACGCGGCCTCGCGGTGGGGGCAGACGATTATCTCACGAAGCCTTTCGCGTTTCGCGAGCTGATCGCCAGGCTGCAAGCACTCGCCCGCCGGCGTGCGCTGAGCCTGACTCCCGCGACGGCTCGCGTGGCGGACCTCGAGGTCGACCTCGCGTCGCGGCAAGTACGCCGCTCCGGCCGAGCGATCAGTCTCACGGCGAAGGAATTTGCCCTGCTGGAGCTGCTGCTGCGGCATCAGGATCACGTGGTAGACCGCTCTACCATCACGGCCCACATCTGGGACAACAATCACGATCCGTTTGCGAATGTCCTCGAGGTGCTGGTCCGCCGGCTGCGCAGCAAGATCGACGATCGGTTCGAGCCGAAGCTGATCCACACGGTGCGCGGCGCGGGCTACCGACTGGGGGCGCCGGGATGACGCTCGGACGGCTGCGGGTGCGCCTCACGTTGTGGTACGCGGCGACCTTCGCCGCCATCCTGTTGCTTCTCGGTGCCGGCCTGTTTCTGGCCATCGGCACGCAGGTATCACGGCGCATCGACGTCTCGCTCGCCGCGGCCACCGCGGCCGTTGTCCGGGCCACGCACGATCTGGAGGCCGAGCGCGCCGCTGGTCTCGCGGCAGACGCCGTCGAGGAGCTGCACATCCCCGACCGCGAGCTGTACTTGTTCGATGGCAACGGACATCCGATCACGCCTGAGCAGGCGGCCGACTGGATCGTCAGCGCGGCCCGCGCGGCTGCAGCGTCCGGGAACACCGACACGCAGCTCGTCATCGGCGACGGCCGCCAGCGGCGCCTCCACGCCGAGCGCTTCACGGCCAGCTCGGGCGCCGCGTACGTCGCCGCGGCCGTCGCCGACATCCCAAATCTCCGCGAGCAATACGCGGGCTTGATCGGGATCTTCGGAACCGCCGCTTTCGCCGCGCTGATTCTCGTGGCACTCGGCGGTTTCCTGCTGGCACGGCAATCGACGATCCCCGTCGAGCAGTCCATGGAACAGATGCGCCGCTTCATGGCGGACGCCGCCCACGAGCTGCGCACGCCCGTGACGATCCTGCGCACCCGGACGGAGATCGCGCTGTCGCAGGCGCGCGACCCCGCGGGAGACGCGGTCGCGTTTCAGACCATCGAGCGGGAAGCGGAGCGGCTCGGAAGCATCGTGGGCGACCTGCTGACGCTGGCGCGCGCCGACGCCGGCGGGCGCGAGATGGTTCGCGCATCGTTCTATCTCGATGACGTCGCATCGCAGGCGGTCGCGGCCGCCCGCACGCTCGCCGAGCGTAAGGGGGTGGCCCTGGTCGTGGGCTCGTTCGAGGAAGCGCAAATCATGGGGGACGCGGGACTCGTGGAGCGCATGATCTTGATCGTCCTCGACAACGCGATCAAGTACACGCCCGCCGGCGGCCGCGTCCGGCTCGACGTGACGGGTCGCGACGGCCGGCGCTCCGTCGTCGTCACCGACAGCGGAATCGGCATTCCGGCGGACCAGCTGCCGCGGATCTTCGAGCGGTTTTACCGCGGGGACAGTGCCCGCAGCCACGCGGAGGGAGCGGGCCTCGGCCTTCCGATCGCACGCTGGATCGCCGACCTGCACGGCGCCCGGATCGCCGTGGCGTCCGACTCCGCCGGCACGCGCGTCGAGATCGACTTCCCGGCGGTTGTAAGCCTCCCGTAAGGTAGGAACCTTAGCTTTTGGGCCATGCGACTGCCATTGCCGCTCGCCGCCGCGATATTCCCCGCCGTCCTCACGGCGCAGCAACCGGTGACACGCGCCGATGCGGTCGCCGCCGCCTTCGCCCGCGGTGCGCGCGCGGCGTTCGGGCGTGCCGATACCATCGCCGCCCTCGGCGCAGTGGGCACGGCGCGCGCCTTTCCTAATCCAACCCTGTCGGGCAGCTACTCGAAGGATCCGCCGAACTATCACGCGCTCGCGGAGCTGCCACTCGATCTTCCCTGGCTGCGCGCGCCGCGCATCGGCGCGGCGGAGGCGGCGCGGGATGCGGCGCGCCATCAATTCACGTTCGAGCAGGCGGCCATTCGGTTCGACGTCGACACCACGTATACCCGCAGCCTGGCTACCGCGATGCACGCGCGGCTCTCGCGCCGCACTGCGAACGACGCCGACAGCTTGCTCAGAATCGCGCAGCTGCGCCGGGAAGTGGGCGACGTGAGCGAGCTCGACGTCCGGCTCGCCGCCGTGAACGCCGGCCAACTCGAAAATGCCGCGGCGGACGACTCCCTCGCGGCACTCGGCACGCTGCTGTCGCTCCAACTCCAGATGGGCCTGCCCGCCGACACCCCGAGCATCACCCTGGTCGATTCGCTGCTCGTCCCCGACGACAGCGGCGCGAGCGTCGGGCCGGGCGAGTGGCTGCCCGTCGCCGCGGCCGCGGCACGACTGCGCGCGGCGGAGCGCAATCTCTCGTTCACGCGTGCGAGCCGGTTCGCGCCGAGCGTCGTGTTCGGCGTCGACAAGGGCGACTCCGGGGCCGCGGACCCCAATCAACTCCTGCCAGTGATCGGTTTCTCATTGCCGTTCCCGCTCTTCAATCAGAGTGGTGGTGCCGTCACGCAGGCGACTGCGGAGCGCGATCGAGCGCTGGCGGAGCTCGACCTGACGCGGCACGAGACCGACGCCGCGGTGGCGCAGGCGCGGCGCGACCTCGTCGCGGCGCAGGCCCGCGTACGCCGTTCGGCGGCCTTGGTCACGAGTGCCGACCGGATCGCGGGTATGTCCCTGCAGGCCTATGGGGAGGGCGCCGTGGCGCTCGCAAACGTCCTGGAAGCTCAGCGCAACGCGCGCGAAATCCTCGCGCGCTACATCGACGACCTGGCCGCCGCCGATGCCGCCGCACGCACCCTGCGCTGGCTGACGCTGAGAGCCGACCAGCCGTGATGCGCTTCAGCGTTGGCCTGCTCGCACTCGGTCTGATCGGCGCATGCCATGGCGGCGAGCGGCCGGCCGCCGATGCGGCTGCCACGGTGAGCGGCGTGCGGACGGCGCTCGCTGCGCGCGAGCCATTCGCGCAAACCGTGAACGCAATCGGGACGGTCATCGCGAGACCGGGCCACTACGCCGCCCTCGCCGCGCCAGGACCGACCCGCGTCACCCGGATCTTCGTCGTGCCGGGGCAGCGCGTGGCGAACGGCGATTCATTGATCGCGTTCGAGCGCGCGCCGTTCGACGCCGCCGCACAAAGTGCCGCGGCCACCCTGGCGAGCGCGGAGCGAAACGCGGCGCGCGCGGCGCGACTCGCGCAGGCGGGTATCCTCCCGCAGCGCGACGCCGACCAGGCCGCGGCCGACCTGGCAGCCGCGCAGTCGGCCGCGGTGACCGCGCGGCGCTCGCAGGAGCTTGAGACTTTGCGGGCGCCGCTCGCCGGCGTCGTGACGCAAATGACGGCGGTTCTGGGAGCCTCGGTCGACGCCAGCCAAACGCTCGTGGAGGTTGTGGACCCTGCGGCACTGGATGTCGTGTTCACGGTGTCACCTGCCGAGGCGAGACGCATTCGGAGCGGAGACACGCTGACACTGACGAGCGGCGAGGGCGCAACCGCCGAGGGCCTCGGCGCGGCGACCGTGGTGAGCGTTGCGGCGTCCGTTGATTCGGTGACGCGCGCGGTCGCCGTGCGAGCGCACCTCGGCCCGACCCGTTCCGACGGGGGGTGGGCCCGATCGCTCCGCATCGGCGAAGCGGTGTCGGGTCGGATCATCACCGGCATCCACGACGACGCGATTACCGTGCCCATCGAGGCGCTCGTCCCTGACGGCGAGGCGTTCCGGGTGTTCGTCGTCGACTCGGCGGGCCTGGCGCAGGGGCGGCCGGTGATCGTCGGCGGACGCTCCGAGACGAAGGCGGAGATCATCAGCGGGCTTGCCGCCGGCGAGCGCATCGTGACGACAGGCGCGTACGGTGTGACGGACAGCGCGAGGATTGGCGCCGCGCACCCGTGACGCTGTTCGATGTGCTGAGCCGCCAGCGGCGGTTCGTGTATTTGATTGCCGGCGTCGTGAGCGTGGCCGGCGTCTGGTCGGCGCTGCGCCTGCCGTCCGCCATCTATCCCGAGCTGCGGTTCTCACGCATCACCATCGTGGCGGAGGGATCGACCCTGGGCGCGCGGCAGATCGTCTTCAGCGTCACGCGCCCGCTGGAAGAGGCGGTCAGCATCGTGCCCGGCGTCACGCGCGTCCGCTCGCACACCATTCGCGGCGCGACGGAGATCTCGATCACGTTCACGTCCGGCACCGACATGGATCGCGCACTGCAGCTGGTACGGGCGCGCGTCAACCAGATTCAGGCCGCGTTGCCCGCGGCCCTCGAGCTGGAAATCGAGCAGCTCACGCCGTCGCTGTTCCCCGTCCTGTCGTACAACGTCGAAGGCGGTGAACCGGCGACCCTGTACGACCTCGCCCGCTACGACATCAAGCCGCTGATCTCACGCGTGCCGGGCGTGGGCCGCGTCGACGTGCAGGGGTCGGACGTTCGCGAGATCGAGGTGATCGCCGATCCCGCGCGCCTCGCCGCCCACGGCCTGAGCTACAGCGACCTCGCCGAACGCATCCGGCGCGCGATCACGGTACAGGCTGTCGGACGCGTCGCGCAGGACTATCGCCAGTATCTGATCGTGACGGACCAGGAAGCGCACGCCGCAGATGACATCGGCAACGTCGTGGTGCGGGGCGGGCTGCACGTGCGGGATCTCGCCACGGTTCAGCTGGGCACCGAAGACCACGTGCGCATCATCGCCGGCGACGGCCGGCCCGCGGCGCTCATCAACGTCACCCGGCAGCTGGGCGGCAACTCCCTCGCGGTGGCCGACAGCGTCGCCCGAATCATGACGGCCATCGCGCCTACCCTGCCGCCCGGAGTCCGCGTCAAGCCGGTCTACGACCAGGCCCAGCTGGTGCGCGAAGCGGTGCGATCGGTTCGCGACGCGATGCTCATCGGCGCGGCGCTCGCCGTGCTCGTGCTGCTTGTGTTCCTTCGCCACGGCCGGATCACGGCGATCAGCGCGGCATCCATTCCGTTGACCCTCGCGATCAC
>Ga0134079_10000038_pt1 | contig 30143 bp, 24 predicted proteins | sample 15_taG_2_FD_119770 | JGI IMG/M metagenome (GOLD analysis project Ga0134079, IMG submission 119770) | Grasslands soil microbial communities from the Angelo Coastal Reserve, California, USA - 15_D_Rain_40cm_2_09182015 | ecosystem: Environmental > Terrestrial > Soil > Grasslands ...
CTTCTTTACGGTAGACAACTTCGAGCGGCTGGTGCGCTCAGGACGGCTGGGACGCGGGAGGGCGTGGCTGGGAACGAAGCTCAATCTGAAGCCGGTGATGGCGCTGAGCAGGGAAGGTAAGATCGAACCCGTCGGCCGCGTGCGCGGCCGTGAGGCGGCTCGGCGCCGTGTGATCGAGCTGCTCGATCGCGCACTCACCCCGCGGCCGCGGGCGCTCCGGCTGGGGGTCGTGCACGGCGACATCCCCGCGTTTGCCGACGCGCTGAGGGTCGAGCTGGTCTCCCGCTACCGGCCGATGCAGTGCTTGGTGACGCCCATCACACCGGTCATCGCTGCGCATGCAGGCATTGGGGCATGGGGCGTGTTCTTTCAGAATGAAGACTGAGCTCGCTCAAGTCGTCGACGTGCTCGTAGATCGCAAGGCCGTCGATCCGGTGGTACTGGATTTGCGCGGGTTATGCGAGGCGACCGACTATTTCGTGATCGCGTCGGGAACATCGGATGCACACGTGCGGGGTATGGCAGAGCACCTTGTGACGGCCCTCGCACCAGGCGGTTTGGAGCCGCATCATGTGGAAGGACTGGCCCAAGGCCGCTGGGTGTTACTCGATTACGTCGATTTTGTAGTGCACGTGTTTCATCCGGAATTGCGCGAGTTTTATCAGTTGGAGCGGCTGTGGGGGGATGCGCCCGTCGTCGCTGCCGGCGAGAGTGGAGGCAGGCGCGAAGGGTGAGGGGAGAGGAAGCATGCGAGGTGTAGCGCGGCTCGTTGGAGGGGCGTTGGTCGCGGCGCTGGCATTGGCTGCGGCACCGGGGGGAGCGTCCGCGCAGTACTTCGGTCAGAACAAGGTGCAGTACCGCAGTTTCAAGTTCCAATCGATTCAGACCGAACACTTCGACATCTACTACTATCCGGACGAGCGCCCTGGCGCGCTCGATGCGGCGCGCATGGCCGAGCGGGCCTACGCGCGGCTGTCGCGCATCCTGCACCATCAGTTCCAGAGCCGGAAGCCGATCATCCTGTACGCCTCGCAAGGGGACTTCCAGCAGACAAACGTCGTCGACGCATCGGGCGAAGGCCTGGGCGGCGTAACGGAGTTTTTCAAGCATCGCGCGGTGCTGCCCTTCACGGGCTCGTACGCCGAATTCGAGCACGTCCTGCAGCACGAGATGGTCCACCAGTTCCAGTACGACGTGTACAGCCGCGGGCATCCCGGCGCGGGCGTGCAGACGTTGATGGCGGTCAATCCGCCACTGTGGTTCATGGAGGGGATGGCGGAGTATTTGTCGCTCGGGCCGATCAATCCCGAGACGGCGATGTGGCTGCGCGACGCGGCGCTCGAAGGACATTTGCCGTCCATCGAAGACATGACGAATGACCCCTACATCTTCCCCTACCGGTACGGCCACGCGCTGTGGGCGTACATCGGCGAGAAGTGGGGCGATGAGGTGATCGGCGAGATCCTGCAGACGTCCGTCACGTCCGGCCTCGAGCCCGCGTTCAAGCGCGCGACCGGACGGTCGCTCGAGGATCTTTCGAACGACTGGCGCGATGCGATCCAGACCACGTTCCTGCCGCAACTTGGCGATCACTATCGCGCGCGGCGGATCGCGCAGCCCACGCTCACCCAGCGGCATTCGCGCGGGCGCCTGTTCCTCGCGCCGGCCCTGTCGCCGGACGGCAAGAAGCTCGCGTTCTTCGGCGACGAGGGCGGCTTCTTCGTGGATTTGTGGCTCGCCGACGGCGAGACGGGGCACGTCCTGAAGCGGCTCGTGAAGTCCACGCAGAACAACAACTACGAGAGCCTGCGGTTCATCAATTCGGCGGGCTCATTTTCGCCCGACGGCCGCTACTTCGCGATGGCCGCCAAGCGAAAAGACCGCGACGACCTGGTGATCCTCGACGTGAAGAAGGACAAAGAGGAGCGCCGCATCAGCGTTCCGCTGAGCGCGATTCAGACGCCGCACTGGTCACCCGACGGTCAACAGCTCGTGTTCACCGGCTTCAGCGGCGGCTTTACCGATCTGTTCATGATCAACCGCGACGGCACCGGGCTGCGGCGCCTCACGGACGACAAGTTCGCGGACTTGCAGCCGTCGTGGTCGCCGGACGGGCGGACCATCGCGTTCGTGACCGACCGCGGCCCCGGCACCGATTTCGACTTGCTGCGCTTCGGCAACCTGCGCATCGCCCTGCTCCACCTCGAGAGCGGCCAGATCGACTTGCTCGGTCACATGGACCTGGGCCACAACATCAATCCGCTGTGGGCGCCGGACGGCCGATCGATCGCCTTCGTCTCGGATCGTACTGGAATCGGCAACATCTTCCTGTATGACTTGACCGACGGGCAGATCTATCAGCTCACGAACATGTTCACGGGCGTCCAGGGCATCACCCCGCTGTCGCCCGTGCTCAGCTGGGCCTCGCAAGCCGATCGCATGGCCTTCGTCTATTACGAGGATGGCCAGCACAGCGTGTATTCAATCGAGAATCCGCGCTCGCTCCGGCGCGCGCCGTTCCACGGCCCGACCACGATGCCGGTCGTATCGCTGCTGGAGCGCGAGCGGCTTGACAGCCTGCTGTCGGCGCCGTCCTTGTTCGAAGAAGTGTCGAGCGCAAATCCCAACACGATGGGCGGAACGACCACACCGTCCGCCGGTCCACCGGATGCATCGGCGCCAATGTCGATCTACCGGTCGCCGTCGGGATTCCGGCCGTCCGCGGAGCCCGATCCCGCCGGCGAGCAGACGACGCCGCCGCCGGTCACCGTGCGCGCGCTGCTCGACTCGGCGACGCTGGCGCTGCCCGACACAACGGAGTTCACGTTCCGGCCCTACAAAGTACGGTTCACAGCCGACTACGTCGTCCGTCCGACGGTCGGCTACCAACGCGACAACTTCGGACGCGGCGTGTTCGGTGGCACCGCGATCGCGCTGTCCGACATCCTCGGCAACCACTCGGTGGTCCTGGCCGGCTCGATCAATGGCCGCATCAGCGAAGCCCAGGTCCTCGGGCTGTACGTCAATCAGTCGCGCCGGCTGAACTGGGCGGGCGGGTTCTCGCAGGATCCGTTCTACTTTTATGGCGGGAGCGACTGGACGCGCATCGAGAAACCGGGCAGCCCGGGCGACAGTCTCGACGTCTACGCGACGCGCATTCGCCGGTTTGTGACTCGCGATCTGTTCACCGAGTCGTCTTATCCATTCAGCCGCTTCAACCGCGTCGAGCTCGGATTCCATGCGGTCAACGTGGCGGAGGCGACGCTCGAGCTGCGGACGATGTACGATGCCGGCACGAACTCGTACGTCGACCAGCAACTCATCCAGGGCCGCGGACCGTCCGCGATGTACATCCAGCCGACGATCGCGCACGTCCATGACAACACGTTGTTCGGCTACGTCGGACCGTTCGCGGGCTCGCGCTCGCGTTTCTCGATTGCGCCGGCCATCGGCTCCTGGTCGTTTGCCGCGGCGATGGTCGACTACCGCCGGTACGTATTCTTCAAGCCGTTCACGGTCGCGGTCCGCGGGCTGATGTTCGGCCGCTTCGGCCGCGACGGCGATCGCTTCCCCGTCTTCCTCGGCAGCCCCGAGTTGATTCGCGGCTACACGTCCGGATCGTTCCGCGGACACGAGTGCTCGCTCGGTCCACAAGGAGCTCGGACCGGATGCCCAGAGCTCGATCAGCTGATTGGATCGAGGATCGCCGTGGGGAACGTCGAGCTGCGCTTCCCGTTGACCCGCAGCCTGGTGCTCGGATTCCTGCCGGTCGGCCTGCCGCCGGTTGAAGGCGCGGTGTTCTATGACATCGGAATGGCGTGGAACGGCACGAGCACTGTGAAATGGGACCGCTCGCCGCTCGCAGATCCGGTGCTCGTGCGGACGCCGTTGCGCAGCTGGGGCTGGTCGATCCGCGCCAACATGTTCGGGTTGATGATCATGCGGTTCGACTTCAGCAAGCCGCTGGACCGGCCGGAGAAGAAGGCGTATTGGACCATCAGTTTAGGTCCGACGTTCTAACTCCGCTTCCCTAAAATAGTTGCCAGGCCCGAGCCGGTTATCTATTTTGTCCGGCGAGGCCATTTGCCCATCTCCCGCTTCCTTCTGCTTGCGACTGCGACGCTTTGGGGTTGTGGATCCCAAGCGGCGACGGCTGGATCGTCGCAAAAACAGTCACCCCAACAAGTTAGCCAGATACAGATCCTCGCGCGCTCGCCCGGTGTGGCCATCCGGCTGCCAGCCAAGGGCGGCACGCCCGGGCTCTATCGACTTCCGCGGCTGACGCCCGTCGATGGCATCCTCAAGGGGAAGCTGCCCCCGGTCGAGCGCGTGGTCGGTCTCGACGCCGAGTCGGAATACCTGTTCGTGACCACGGCCAAGCATGAGCTGCTCGCGCTGGACCTGGGCAGCGGTCGAGTGGATACGGTCGCCGTTGCGGTGGCGAAAGCCGCGCTCGGACCCGATGGGACGTTGTACGCGGTCGATACGCTGCGACACGTGATCTCGCTGTCGCGCCGCACGCGCTTCGCGTGGCCGCAAGCGCTTACCGCGGTGCCGCGCGATCTGTTCGGCGCCACCGATCAGCATCTGGTTGGCGTGATTCCGCAGGATCGCCTGCTCGTCGCGGCGGCGGATCAGCCGGCGACGGTGCGGCCCATCGCCGCAGGGGGGGATGTCGCCGCGTCGCGCTGGGGCGATCTGGTCGCCGTCGCGAGCGACTCCGGCGTGACGTTCTACGATCCGCTCGGACGCCGCGATCCGGGATTCATCAGGCTCGCCGACGCGCCGCGCGCGCTCGCGTTCTCACCATCGGGTCACCGCATCTATGTCGCGCGACGCAATGTGCCCGGGTTGGCCGTCGTCGACCGCTACGATCGCAAAGAGCTCGACGGCGTCGCGTTACCCGGCCCGGTCGCGGCGCTGCGCCTCGATCCGCTGGGGCGCTGGCTGCTCGCCCGTCCCGCCGTGGGCGACTCAGCATGGATCGTCGATCTCCCCATCAAGCGTCACACCGGGATCGTGCCGACCGAATGGCAGGCTGACCTGCCGGCGATTTCGCCCGACGGCATGTTGATCTACAGACATGGCAAGGACGTCTTGTCCGCGCGACCCGATTCCCTGACCGATGTCGGGAAAATCGTGGGGGGCGCCGCTGATCTGTGGGTGCTCACGTCGTGGCTGCCGCGCGGCGTGCCGGCGAGCCCCGTCGCGTCAGCAGCGGGGGCCGACACGTCGGGCACGAGTGGTCCGGAAGGCCCGATGTACGTCCAGGTGTCCACGTCACAGAATCCAGAATGGTCCGGCCATCTCGCCGATGACCTCGCGCGCGCGGGACTGCCGGCTCGCGTGTTGCCGCCCCAGCATACCGACGAAGGCTATCGCGTCGTGCTCGGACCGTACGCCACGCGCGAGCAGGCCGAAGCCACCGGCCGGCGACTCGGCCGCCCCTTCTGGATCTACCAGCCGGGACAGTGACCACCCAGCGGCAACTCCCGCTCTCGCGGCTCGGTCATCTGGTTCCACCGCTCCTCGACGGCGCGGCGCTGATCGCACTGATCCCGATCACGCAGGATCTGCCCTGGGCCGCGAAGGCGGCGTGGGACATCGCGCGTATCGCCGCGCGTGACGGTCGCCGCGTCGCACTGGTGGACCTGTGTCTCGAGCATCCCGTACTCCACGAGACGGTCGGTCTCAAGGCGACTGAAGGAATCGTGGATGCGTTCGAATACGGTGTATCGCTGAACAAGGCGGCGCACGAGGTCACCGGCGTCTTCATCATTCCCGCCGGCTCCGAGACCGCTCACCCCGCCGACGTGTACGCGCATGAGCGCTGGCGCAAGTTGCACGCGGGATTCCGGTCTGAGGGCGCGTTACTGATCGCGCTGCTGCCCCTGAACGGACTCGCGCAGTTCTCGGCGACTCCCGACGGCGCCATCGCGCTCGCCCCCGAAGGCCTCGGCGCCGATTTTTCGCTCGAGCGCGACGTGCCCCTGCTGGGTGTCGTGCGCGACCGCTGGTTGCCCTCGCATTCGCGCACATCGCCGCCGCCGATGCCGATGCCCGTTGCTGAAGGGCCGCGGCGCTCGTCGCGACTGACAGCGGCGTTCCTGATCGTAGCGGCGCTCGCGGCGAGTGGTTGGGCACTGGCGCGCGCGCGGGAGGCTTTCGTCGCACCTCCCAAGCAGCCCGCGACGGCTCCCCGTCCCGCGCCTCCTGGCGCTCCACGCGCGCTCCCTGCTTCGCCGCCAACCGCGATCGAGAGACTCGACACGCTGGGATGGACCATCCAGCTCGCGGCATACACGTCGCTGGACAAGGCGCTGGCGCATGCGGATCGGCTCAGCGCGGATGCCGGCGTTCCTGCACTCGTGACGCCGCTTCCTCAGGTCGGCAGCGGGCCGGTCTGGTACCGCGTGCTCGCCGGCTCATACGCGACGCGCGCGGCCGCCGGCACCGCGCGCGCAAACCTCTGGCGGCGAGGCATAGCGTCGGCGGGAGTTGGCGACTTGCTGCTCGCACCGTATTCCTACCACGCGCCGGCCGGGACGTCGCTCGACTCACTGCGGCACAAGGGCCTGCCGGCAGTGCGCTGGTCGAATGGCGTCATTCTGCTCGGGGCATTCGAAGCAGCCGAACAGGCAGCGTACACGCAGGGCCAACTCAAGCGCGCCGGCGTGCGCGCGAACCTACTCCCTCGCATGGGGACACCATGAGACTGAGCAGGCTCGAGCTCTCAGGATTCAAATCATTCGCGGGCACGGTAGAGCTCCCGTTCGATCAGGGCGTGAGCGCGATCGTCGGACCCAACGGATGCGGCAAGTCCAACATCTCCGACGCGGTACGCTGGGTGCTCGGCGAGCAGTCGCCGCGATTGCTGCGTGGTGGCAAGATGGAAGACGTGATCTTCCAGGGATCCACGGGCCGCCGGCCGGTGAACGTCGCCGAAGTCTCCCTCGTGTTCGACAACTCGGACGGCAGTCTGCCGATCGCCTATCAGGAGGTCGTCGTCACCCGGCGGCTCTCGCGGTCCGGGCAGAGCGACTATCTGCTCAACCGTTCACCCGTGCGACTGCGGGACATCCAGGATCTGCTGCGCGGCACCGGGCTTGGCGCCGACGCCGCCGTGGTGATGGAAGCGAAGATGATCGAAGCGCTGCTTTCGGAGAAAGCCGAGGAGCGGCGTGCCCTGTTCGAGGAAGCGGCGGGAATCGGGCTCTATCGCGACCGGAAAAAGAGCACGGAGCGCCGGCTCGAAGAGACGGCCGCTGACCTGGCCCGGCTCGAAGACCTGATCGCGGAAGTTCAGACGCAGGTGCGCAGCCTGGCGCGCCAGCGCGGCCGCGCCGAGCGCTACGGCAAGATGATCGAGGAGCGCTTTGGGATCGCGCTGACGCTGGTACGTCGCGAGCTCGAGGACTTCGACATTTCGCTCGGCGGCCTCGGCGTACGGGCGCGCGAGCTGGCCGAGCAGTTGCCCGCAGCCCGGTCGCGGCTCGAGGACGCGCAGCACCAGCGCGAAGCGCGGGTGCAGGCGCGGCACACGGCCGAAGCGCGGCGTACGGAGGTCGAGCGTCGCCTCGGCGACGCCAAGCTGGAGGCGGGGAGGCTCGAGAGCGATCTCGCCCTCGCCGCGGAACGGCTGAGCAATGCCGGCCAGCGGCGTCAAACCGCCGCGGATGAGCGCGTCCAGGCTGAGCGGCGCGCGGCGCAGGCGGAGCGCGAGCACGAGGCTGCCGCGGCCGAGCGCGCCGCGGCCGAGCGCGACCTCGCCGCGGTACAGAGCGAGCTCGGCGCGCGCACCGGCGAAGAAGACAGCGTGCGCGGCCGGCTCACCGCCGAGCGCGCCGCGGTGCGCGAGCTGGAGGAGGCGCTGCAGCGCCGCGCGGAAACCGCGCGCGCGCTCGAAATCGAAGGGGGCGCGCTAGATCGCGAACGCAGCGAGCTGCGCGAGCAGCTCGCGCTCGCGACCGACGTGCGAGACGAGCGCGAGACCGCCGCGCACCAGGCGGCGCAGGATGCGGACGAGGCAGTACAGCGCGTGAATCGCGAGGCTCAGGTGGCCGTGCAAGCGGTCGAGGCGCTCCAACGTACACGTCGCTACGTCGCGACGTTGCACGAACAGGAGCTGAGCGCGCGCTCGGCGCGGCGGCAGTCGGAGACGGCGCTCGCACAGCTCCAGGCCCGCCGCGACGCGCTGAGCGAGCTCGATCGCGAGCATGTCGGTCTCGCGCCCGCGGCCCAAGCGCTGCTCAAGGCACGCAACGAGTTCGGCGACGGTGTCCTCGGCCCGCTCGCCGATTTCGTTCGCACCAGCCGTCGCGACGCCGAGCTCGCGGAGCGGCTGCTGGGTGAGTGGCTCCATGCCGTTCTGGTGCGCGACGCATCCGTAATCGATGCGATTCGCGCCTGGCACTCGGAAGCGCAGCCCGGGCCGCTCGTGCTGCTGCCGGCCGTTCCGGGTCCGCGGCTCGGCGCCGACGGTCATCCGCTGAAAGACGAGCTGCGCGTGGACGGACCGGCCTCCGCGTGGGTGCGTGCGCTGCTCGCCGGCCACGAAGTGATCGGCGCCGGTGCCCTGCGTCGCGCGAACGGCGCGGTCTTCCTGGACAGCGGCACGCCGGCCGCCGGCCCGCTGCAACGCCGCGCCGAGCTGGAAGTGTTGGAAAAAGAGGTGCGCGAGGCCACGACCAATCTCGAGCGGGCCCGCGCCGCCGAGGAGTCGACGCTGAAGGAGCTGACCGCGGCCGAAGCTGCGCTCGCGGCGGCCGGCCACGCGGCGGAGCAGACGCGCCGCGCCGAGCTCGAAGCCGGTGCCGAGAAGGGCGAGGCCGACCGCGGCTTGATTCACGCGCGGCGTCAGGCGGAAGAGGCCGCCGGCCAGGTCGAACGGCTCACTCGGCGATTGGCCGAGGTGGAAGCGCGGCTCGGGGCATTGCACGTCGAGCTCCAGGAGCGCGAAGTCGAGCGCATGCGTTCCGCCGAGCAATTGAATGCCGAGCGCGCCGGTCTGGCGGATCTCGAGGCGCAGCAGGAAGCCGCCCGCGAACAGCGCGTGCGCTGGCAGGTGGAAGCGGCGCAGGTCGACGCTCGACTTGCGGCGGCCACCGAGCGCGCCAACCGGGCCGACGCGGACGCGAGTGCGTCGCGCGAACAGGCCGCGGCGCGTGCCGAAGAAATCGCCCGCATCGAGCAGGAAACGGCGGCGTTGACCACGCAGCGGGCGCAGTGGGAAGACACGCTGCAGGAGCGCCGCGTGGCCCTCAGTGAGCTCCAAGCCGCGGCGGCGGACGCGGAAGCGCAGGTCGGCATGACGGACGCGGACCTCGGCCAGGCCGAAGGCGCGCTCGATCAGGCGCGCAAGGCACTCGCCGCGCTGGGCGAAGAGGAGCACCGGCTCCAGCTCGAGCGGACGGAGGTCGAAGGACGCAAGCGCGGGCTCGTCGAGCGGGTGGAAACCGAATGGCGCAAACCGCTCGACACGCTCCTCGCCGAGGCTCCCGAAGTGCCGGGGGACCTCGAATGGTTGCGGCAGGAAAACGACCGGCTGCGCGGCGCGATCGACGCGGTCGGACCGGTCAACGCGCTCGCGGTCGAAGAGCACGCGGAGGAAACCAAGCGCCTCGAATTCCTGCAGACCCAGCGCGACGATCTCGTCACCGCGCGCAGCTCATTACAGCAGGCCGCGCGCGAGATCGACCAGACCGCCAAGACGCTCTTTCTCGAATCGTTCTCGAAGGTTCGGGAGCATTTTCGAGGAGTGTTTCAAACCCTGTTTGGCGGCGGCGAATGCGACGTGCGGCTCGCGAATGAGGACGAGCCGCTCGAGAGCGAGATCGAGATCCACGCGGCTCCGCGCGGCAAGCGCACGCAGCGGATCCATCTGCTGTCATCCGGCGAGCGCACCCTCGTCGCCGTATCGCTCTTGTTCGCGATCTTCCTCGCCAAGCCGAGCCCGTTCTGCTTGCTGGACGAAGTCGATGCGCCGCTCGATGACGCGAATGTCGGCCGCTACGTGCGTCTCCTGACGCAGTTCAAGGAGTCGACGCAGTTCATCGTGATCACGCACAACCCGCGCACGATGCAGGCGGCGGACGCGGTATATGGCGTGACCATGCAGGAGCCCGGCGTCTCGACGATCGTGGGCGTGCGGCTGGGTCAGATGGAGCCGGTGTAGCGGGCGCCGAATACCCGTCCCGGTCTCGATGCGACGGTTCATCTGGCTCGTATTTCTGCCTGCGGGATTGGCGGCGCAGCGGCCCGCCGTCTCCCCCGTCCTGCCGCGCTTCCTCGCGCGGCAGATCGACACCACCCTCTCCGTATGGCTGTTCGCGCGACCTGACGCGTCGCTCGACGCGTTGCGCGAGCGGCTCGCCACACAAGGCGTCCGCGTGCGCGTCCAGAGCCGGTGGCTGCACGCCGTGAGCGCCGACGTTTCGACCGCCGTGCTGCGCGACCTGCTCCAGGACCGCGAGCTCAGGCGGATTCAGCCGCTCGGCCGCTTCAAGCAGCGTGCGCCGCCGCCCGTACGGCCCACCATCACAGCCCCGGGCGCCCCGGGAGATACCTGCGGCTTCACCACCGGCGATGATCCTGTCCTCGGTCCATCCGAAATGCCTTACCGCCGGCTGCATCTGCGGCCGCTGACCGATCAGGGAATCGACGGCACCGGCGTGCGTATCGCGATCTTCGATACGGGATTCGACACCGCAAACACCGCGTTCAACGGCATCACGATTACCGCCCAACATGACTTCGTCTTCAACGACGGCTTCGTGAGGGATCAGCCGAACGATCAGCCGGGCGCGCAGTCGCACGGTACGGCGACCTGGTCGTTGTTCGCGGGGGATGTGCCTGGGCGGCTGCACGGGATCACCCGCGGCGCGCACTTTCTGCTCGCGAAGACTGAGGATGTGCGCTCGGAGACGCGGGTTGAGGAAGACAACTACGTCGCCGCGCTCGAGTGGGCCGATTCGATCGGCGTGGACATCGTGTCGTCGAGCCTCGCCTACCTCTCGTTCGACAACGGATTCAGCTACACGCCGTCGCAGCTGAACGGCGATATCGCAGTGACCACGGTCGCGGCGGACATGGCGGCGCAGCGTGGCATTCTCGTGGTAACCGCGGCCGGTAACAGCGGGCCCGGCTCGCGCACCGTGTGGACGCCTGCCGATGGAGACTCCGTGCTCGCCATCGGCGCCGAGGACTCGCTCGGCGCCATCGCGATTTTCTCCTCACGCGGCCCAACCGCGGACGGCCGCATCAAGCCGGACTTCACCGGTCCCGGGGTCGCGGTGTGCGTCGTCACGGGCCAGGGCCACGTGGGACGTCTGGACGGGACGTCGTTCTCGACGCCGCTGCTGGCCGCGAGCGCCGGGCTGCTCAAACAGATGCACCCGACGCTGCTGCCGATGGACATTCGCACGGCGTTTCGGAAGACCGGAACGCATAGCTCCGCGCCGGACACGACGTTTGGTTGGGGACGGCCCGACGTGGCGGCGGCAGCCGTGTTTCCCGCCGGCGTGACGGCGCTCGCGCCGCTGCCCAGCGCCGGCCCGCTGACCACAGTCACCCCCGCCTTCTCGTGGAGCGCGGGGACGCTGCCCGCATTCGCGATGCCGGTCACGTACCACCTGCGCGTCGGCCGCGACAGCACGCTGGCGAACCCGCTGGTGGATACCGCGATAACGGCCCAGACATTCGCGCCCGGGCAGGCCTTCAAGGCGGGGAATGTGTTCTGGCGCGTGGACGCAACTGCCGCAAGTGGCGAGACGGCGACAACCGGACCGATCGGTCCCGTCAGCGTACCGCCCTGGGCGACGCTCGTTACGTTCAACAATCCCGCCGGCGTCGTGATCGATACCGCGCAGCCAACATTCATCTGGGACCCCGCGCTCGTCTCGAGCCCGCCCGGACCGTTTCTGTACGATCTCCGTGTGCAGCGCGTCGCGACCGGAGCCATCGACATCATCGCCCTGGGATTGACCGACACGACCTACGAGCTGACGCAAGCGCTCGAGCGCAACACCGCCTATCGCTGGATCCTGACCGTCCATGCGGGCGCTGATACGAGCATCCTGCGAAGCCAGGGTTCGATTCTGGTCGTAGATCTAGGCATGCCGACCGCCACGCTGCTCTATCAAAATTTCCCCAACCCATTCCCCACCGGCGGCCGCGATTCGACGTGCCTCTGGTTCGACGTAGCGATCGCGGGCAACGTAGAGCTCGACATTCTGGACCTGCGGGGCAACCGCGTGCGCCGCTTCGTGCCGGGACGGGATTTCCCCGGCGTCCTGGGGCCGGGCCGCTACGGCCGGGGATCGGGCACCGGAGGGATCTGCGATCCGCGCTTGATGTGGGATGGACGCTCGGACGATGGTCAGCTGTTGCCCGCCGGCGTATATCTCGCCAAGCTCAAAGCGCCCGGGTTGTTGGTCTTCAAGCGGATCGTATTCCGCGGAAAGTGACTATGGAGCTCGTTACCGTCGGTACCGGAACAGTCGCTCCCTCAGCGCGCCGTACTTGCCCCTGTCATTGGGTGTCGCGTGGCGATCTGCGCGTCTTGCTCGACTGCGGCGCCGGTTCCCTGCACCGGCTCGCCGAGTTCGGGCTTCCGTGGCATCAGATCTCGCACGTCGTCCTGACGCACTTTCATCCGGATCACTGGGGCGAGCTGCCGATGCTCGTCTATGCGCTGAAGTACACGACGGAGCCACCGCGCCGCGAGCCCTTCGTCATTCTCGGTCCGCCCGGTGTCGTCCAACTGCTCAAGACACTCGCCGAGGGCTACGGCGGATGGCTGCTCGATCCCGGATTCCCCATCGGCATCCTCGACGTCCGCGACGGTGAGCCTTTCCCCCTCAACGCGGACGTGAACCTCGAGACGTTTCCGGTGCCGCATACCGACGAGAGCGTTGCACTGTCACTCACCGCTCCGGAAGGCCGTCTCGTCTATACCGGCGATACCGGGCCGAGCTCCGAATTGGCCCGCTGGGCCAGCGGCTGCGACCTGCTGCTGGCGGAGTGCTCGCTTCCCGAGGAGCGGGCCATCGCCATGCATCTCACGCCGGAACGGGCCGGCGACCTCGCCAAGGAGGCGTCGGCGAAGCGCCTAGTCTTGACGCACTTCTATCCTCCGGTAGAAACTTCGGACCCGGCAAAAATTGCCGGCAAGCGGTTTGGCGGCCCCGTCTCGGCCGCAAAAGACGGCGATCGCTTCACCATTGGAGATGGGAGACGCTAGACGTGCTGATCGTGATGCGGCATGGAGCCACGCGCGACGAAGTCGACAAGGTCATCTCCGTCATCGAGGAGCTGGGCTATCAGGCGCAGCCCATGCCCGGCGCGCAGCGCACGGCGGTCGGCCTCGTCGGCAACGACGGCCGCGTGGATGCGTCGCGTCTCGAGGGATTGCCCGGCGTCCAGGAAGTCATCCACGTCACGCAGCCGTACAAGCAGGTCAGCCGCGAGTGGAGATCCGAAAATACGATCGTGCGCCTGGCCGGCGGCATTGCCTTTGGCGGAACGGAGGTCGTGGCGATCGCGGGTCCCTGCTCGGTCGAAAACGAGCGCCAGATCCTCGAAGCCGCGCGTCAGGTCAAGGAAGCGGGTGCCGTCATTCTGCGCGGCGGCGCCTGGAAGCCGCGCAGCTCGCCCTATTCGTTCCAGGGGCTGGGGAAGCCGGGGCTGCGGCTTCTCGCCAGGGCACGCGAAGAGACCGGCCTCCTGATCTGCACCGAGGCTATGGATGAAAGCGGGCTCGGCTGGGTCGCGGAGACCGCCGACATCGTCCAGATCGGCGCCCGCAACATGCAGAATTTTTCGCTGCTCAAGGTGGCGGGCCGCTGCGGCAAGCCGGTACTGTTGAAGCGCGGTATCAGCGCGACGGTCGAGGAGCTGTTGCTGTCGGCCGAGTATCTGCTGGCCGAGGGGAATCACGACGTGATTCTGTGCGAGCGCGGCGTGCGGAGCTTCGACACGGCCACCCGCAACCTGTTCGATCTGACCGCGATCCCCGTGGTGCACAAGTTGTCGCACCTGCCGATCATCGCCGACCCGTCACACGGCACGGGCCTGCGCGACAAGGTGATCCCGATGGCGCGCGCCGCGGTTGCGGCCGGCGCGGACGGAATCATCATCGAGGTCCATCCGAACCCCGAAGAGGCGCTCTCGGACGGCGCGCAGTCGCTGTTCCCGGATCAGTTCATGCAGTTGATGCGGGAAGTGCGGATTATCGCGGAAGCGATTGGGAGACGCGTAGCCGAGCCGGCTGCCGTGGGGGCATGAGAGTCAGGTCGGCACGACTGCACGTCGGCACGATGACGTTGCTGGCGAGTGTCGCCCTCGTGCCGACGTGGCGACGTGCCGACGTGGACCCTTGGCCCATCCTTGACCGCGCCTCCGCCTCCTTCGACACCGTCCGTACCCTCCAGGCCGACTTCGTCCAGATCGTCAACAACCCCATGCTCGGCGATCCCGACACGACGCGCGGCAGGCTGTTCCAGGAGCGACCGAGCTATTTCGCCATGCGATTCACGGAGCCCAAGGGCGACCGGATCGTAGCGGACGGCAAGAAGCTCTGGCTCTATACGCCGAGCACGACGCCCGGCCAGGTGATCCGGAGCGATATCCCCGGGACGGGCGGCGCCGGGCCCAATCTGATCGGACAATTCGTCGAGCGCCCCCGCGAGCGCTACACGGCGCGGTACGTGCGCAGCGACTCGCTCCCGGATGGAGCGGCCGACGTGATCACATTGACGCCCAAGACGCAGGATCTGGCGTATTCGGAAGCGACGATATGGATTGCGAAGCGGGATGGGCTGATACGCCGGATCGACATCGTGGAGAACTCGGGTCAGCGCCGCACGATCGCGCTCGGCGCCATTACGGTGAATCGGGCGATCGCGAGCCGTGAATTTCGGTTTTCCCCGACGTCCGGATTACGGGTGGTAGATCAGTAGCGAGCGCGTCGGCGACCTTCGCGGCCGTCGCTTCATCCATGCCCTGTTTCTGCGCCAGCTCCAATGCCGCGCGTCCCAGCGCGCGGTACAGTTTCGCGTCATCCAGGGCCAACGACTGCAGATGGCGCACGATCGTCGCGGTATCGCTGCGGACGACGGGACCGGTGAGCGCCTTGCGCGGCTCGTGGCGACTTAAGTTTTCGAACGTGCCCTCGACCAGCGGCCGCAGCGCCGCCCAGGCGTCGGCGTCCGATAACCCGGCGTGGCGCAGCAGCCGCTGCGCGACTGCTTCGACCACGACGAGATAGTTCGACGCGAACACGGCCCCCGCGTGATAGATCGCCTTGGATTTGGTCGCGATGCGGAAGGGGTGCATTCCGAGATCCTTCGCAATGCGCTCTCCCGCTTCGACCGCGCGCGACATTCCCTCCACAGCCGCCCACGCGCCCCTGAGCCGCGCCGGAGTCAGCTCCGGCTCGACGATGGTCTGCAGCGGGTGGAATGAGCCGAGCGCCGCCCGGCTCACGACGAGGGGCCCGAGGGCTTCCTGCCCCTGCACGCCTGAGAGATGCAGCACGACGTGGCGCTCGCGTACGACGCGCGCCTCGGCCAACGACGTGGCGAGCGGCGTGATGGCGTCATCGCGCACCGTCAGGATGACGACGTCGACGTCGTCGATCCATGGCGGCTTGCCGCCGTCGCCGAAGGTCAGCGTGAGAGGTGCGGGTACGCTTTTCTTGTTGCGGCCGTGGAGACAGACCGAGTAGCCCGCCTGGGCCAGTGCGAGAGCCAGTCCGACTCCCGCGCGACCGGGCCCGATGAGCCCGATCGCGCGGGAAGACTGTTGGATCACCTGTTGCGGATCGTCGAGGAAGAGGGCGGAGTGTTCGCGAGCGTGAGCAGATCCTGCGGTGTCTTCGCGCGATCCGCCAGCGCCAGGGCACGCTGCACCTGCTGGTCGTCATGCATGCGACGCCGGAATTCCACCGGCCGGCCGAAGCTATAGCGGGCGGCTTCGTACCCCAGCTGCTGCGAAATGAGCTCGCGCGCAGGGGATACGACGGAATCCGAGACGCTCACGCCTTTGGCGCGCGCGCGCTTCAGCACTTCATTCACCATTGCCGGCGTCACGGTGAAGTCCGGGGAGTTGAGCTGATGATTCTCCTTCAATTCGAGCGCATAGGTCGTGACGGCGTCCTGATACAGCGGCGTCTTGTCAGCCAGCGCGCGCACAAACGCCCGTTCTCCCGTCGTGAACGTGTCAGCCACGACATAGAGGTCGGGACGAATCCCGCCGCCGCCGAAGATCGTGCGGCCTGCATCGGTGTGGAAGATCGCGGTCGAATCGACCTTGATGTCCTGCCCGCGCTGCGCCGCGATCACCTGCTCTTCCTGCTCCGCCTCGTTCCGTGTGACGCGTTGGATGGTCCGGCCACTCGGCGTATACCAGCGCGCGGTCGTCAGCTTGAGACCCGTTTCCGGCGTCAGCCGCCAGAACGATTGGACCAGGCCTTTGCCGAACGTCGGCGTGCCGATCAGCACGGAACGGTCGTGATCCTGCAGCGCGCCGGCGATGATCTCCGCGGCGCTCGCGGAGCCGCCGTTGACGATCGTCACGATCGGAAGCCGCGGCCACTGCTGGGGCTTGCTGTCGGTGAACTCGTGCGATGAGCCTGGTGCGCGTCCGCGCGTCTCGACGATCGACTTGCCAGGATCGAGGAAGAGGTCCGAGACCGCGACGCCCTGATCGAGCAGCCCGCCCGGATTGCCGCGCAAGTCGAAAATCAGCGACTTCATGCCCTGCTTCAGCAGCGTATCGACGGCCTGCGAAACCTCACGCGCCGAGCTCTCGCTCACGGGATTGAGCGAGATGTATCCGACGTGGTCGTTCAGCATCATCGCCAGCTGTACCGAGCGGATGTGAATCGTCGCGCGCGTCAGCTTGAACGTGATCGGCTTGTCGATCCCGGCGCGACGGATTTGCAAATCGGCCTGCGTGCCCGCGGGCCCGCGCAACGCCTTCACGGCGGAATCCTGCTTCCATCCTTCCGTGGACTGGCCGTTGAGCGCGACGATGATGTCACCGGTGTGAATGCCGGCGCGGTCGGCGGGTGTGTCCGGGAGCGGTGCGACGACGGTAATCCAGCCGCCGCGCACGTCGATCTGAATGCCGAGCCCGGAATAGTTGCCCGTCGTCGCCTCGGAGAGCTGGCGGAAGTCGTCGGGCTTCAAGAAGACGGAATAGGGATCCTTCAACTGATCGAGCATGCCGTCGATCGCCATCTGATAGAGCTGCTTCTCGTCGAGCGAATCCACATAATAGTCGGCGACGTGAGCCAGAACGTCATCGAACAACCGCGCCTGCTGATAGACCGACCCGGCCGGTTCCGTCTCGCGCTGCAGTAACCAACCGCCCGACACGAGCGCGACCGACACGACGGCGGCAACCACGAATCCTTTGTGACGAATCATCATGCCCCTCTCAGTGATAGTGCCGTTACCGCCGTGACTTCCCGCCAGGCGGCATCCTGGACGGCCTTCTTGTGCTGGCTTGCATCAATATGAACAATCCCGGGTCCGGTTGCGCTACGATAGGCGTCACGGACTCGTGTGTGAAACGTGTCATCCTCACGCTCGATGCGGTCCTTCACCTTTCCCGCCACGCGCTGACGCTCCCGTCCGACCGCCACCGGGACGTCCAGCACCAGCGTCAGGTCGGGGGTAAGGCCTCCCGTCGCGATTCGCAGCGCCGCTTCCACATCGTTTCGCGGCAGCCCCCGGCCCACAACCTGATAAGCGATCGTGGACAGGCCGAACCGGTCCGCGATGACCACCTGGCCGTTGCTGAGGGCGGGCCGGATCACCCGTTCGACCAGATCGGCGCGCGCGGCCAAAAACAAGAACAGCTCCGCCGCAAAGGCCCGCTCGTGGCGGGATTTCAGCGCGAGCTTCCTGGCCGCTTCGGCGAGCGGCGTGCCGCCCGGTTCGCGCACCGTCAGCACGTCGCGTCCTTCCGCGCGGAGCGCCGAGCCGAGCCAGCGCACGAGCGTCGACTTGCCCGCGCCTTCGGGACCTTCGACGACAACGAATGTCCCCTGGCTCCCGACTCCTGACTCCAAGCTCCTAGCCAAGCGTAATGATCGGGCTCGCGGCGCCCTTTTTGATGCCCTCGTAAATCCGGGCATTAATTCTCGCCATCAGTTTCTCGAAATTCGCCTGCGCCGCGACCATCTGCTGGTACACCGAATTCCCCTGCACGCTTTGAAGGGCCCGGTCGTACTGCTCCACCTGTTCCTTGGTCGGCTCCTTCCCCTGTTGCGCGACGCGCTCGATCTCCTGCGCCAGGCGCTCAGCCTCGGCGAGCACCTTCTGCACCTCTTGATCGTCACGGAGCGCTTCCGTCGCGCGACGTAACGCCTTGTATTCATCGGTCTGGCCGAGTACGCGCCCCAGGTCTTCCGCTTTTTCTTCGAGCACTATTCCTCCGAGGTTGTAACACCGGGAGCATGCCCCGGTATCGAGAGCGCGTACCGCGGACATCCGAAGACGTCGGTGTGAATGTCTACGGCCCAGCCAAACTCACGGCCCAGGGCGCGAACCGCGTCGGCGCGTCCTTCGTCGATCTCGAGCGCGAGGAGACCGCCGGGTTCCAGCAACGGCGCGGCGCCGGCGAACAGACCGCGTGTGGCGTCGAGTCCCGTCACGCCGCTCACGAGCGCCTCGCGCGGCTCGAAATCTCGCACGGACGAGTCCAATGCGTCGTACTCGGCAAGGCTCACGTACGGTGGATTGGAGACGATGGCGCGAAAGCGCTCTGTGTTGTGCACCAGCGGCGCAAGCAGGTTCCCTTCACGAATCTCGACAGGGGTCTTTGGACCAATGCGCTCCACATTTTCACGCGCGAGCGCAGCAGCGGCCGGCGATTGCTCGACCGCGATCACGCGCTCGAAGTTTCCTTCGACCGCGAGCGACAGCGCGATACAGCCGGAGCCTGTGCCGATATCTGCGACGAGACCCCAGCTCCCGGCTCCCGGCCCCCGGCTTCCGTACTCGAGCACCAACTCCACGAGCCCCTCGGTCTCGGGACGCGGAATCAGCGCGCGCGGATCGATTTTGAGATCGAGCGTGCGGAACCCCACCGACCCGGCGACGTAGGCGAACGGCACCCCGCGCTTCCGTTGCGCCACGGCCATCCGGAAGCGGCTCACGACATCTGGTGCCGCTTCCGACTCGCGTCGGAGCCACACCTCGGCCGGGCTCAGGCCCGCGACCGCGGCCCACAGCGCGGTCGCTTCGCCGTCGTCGAGATCGCCGGAGGCCTGGGCCAGCTCGTCCGTGATGCGACGCAGCACGCGGACTTCAGACACCCGCCCGCTCCTTCTCCTGCGCTTCTTTCAGCGCAGCAATCAGCTCGTCGAGTCTCCCGTCCATGACTTCATCGATGTTATGCGTCGTGAAATGAATGCGATGATCCGTGACCCGGTTCTGCGGAAAGTTATAGGTGCGAACCTTCTGCGAGCGGTCGCCCGTCCCCACCTGCGACTTTCGCGCGCGCGCACGCTCCGCTTCCTGCTCGGCCACCATTCGGTCGAGCAACCGCGACCGCAAGATCTCCATCGCTTTGATCTTGTTCTGCAGCTGCGACTTCTGATCCTGGCACTTCACTTCGAGGCCGGTCGGCAGATGGGTGATGCGCACCGCGCTGTCGGTCGTGTTCACGCTCTGCCCGCCCGGTCCGCCCGAGCGAAACACGTCGATCCGCAGATCCTTGTCTTCGATCTTGAGGTCCACCTCTTCGGCCTCCGGCAGGACGGCGACGGTCGCCGCGGACGTGTGAATGCGACCTTGCTGCTCGGTCACCGGCACGCGCTGGACGCGGTGCACGCCCGACTCGTAGCGCAGCGTGCCGTATGCCTTCGGCCCGCGCGCTGCGAAGATCGCTTCCTTGAGACCACCGAGCGTCCCTTCGGACAGCGACAGGATCTCGGCCTTCCACCGGCGCCGCTCGGAGAAGCGTGTGTACATGCGGAACAGATCCGCGGCGAACAACGCGGCCTCATCGCCGCCGGTGCCGGCGCGAATCTCGACGATCGCATCGCGGTCATCGAACGGATCCGCCGGGGCGAGCAGCTCCGCGAGCTCACCCTCGAGCCGCTCGATCTGGGGCCGTAAGCGGTCCACATCGTCACGCGCGAGCTCCGACAGCTCTGGATCCTTGTCGGCCAACACTTCGCGCGCCTGGCCGAGCTCGGCTTCGAGACGCTCGAGACGCTGATGGGCGAGCCGAATCGCCTCGAGCTGAGCATGCTCGCGGCCGAGGGACTTGCGTTTGGCTGGATTCCGCGCGGTGGCGGGGTCGGCCAACTGGCGGGCGACCTCCTCCGCCCGCGCGAGCGCCTGGCGGAGTCTGTCGTCCACGGAATCAGCTCGCGCCGGGGGGCGCCTTGGTTCCGTACTTCTGGCGGAAGCGCTCCACGCGGCCGGCGGTGTCGATCATCTTCTGCTTGCCGGTGAAGAAGGGGTGGCAGGCGCCGCACACTTCAACGTGGATGACGGGGGTCGTCGAGCGCGTGATAAAGCTGTTCCCGCACGCGCACTGGACGGTCGCGCGCTGGTATTTGGGGTGAATTCCGGGTTTCACTACACACATCCTTGCCTGATTGTCGGACTGAACGAAGTGCGGAAATATAGTCAGCGCACGAACTTGGGGGCAAGGCTCACGGTTTGGTTCAATTGACATGGCTTCCGACACGTCGTAAGCTGTTCGCGTGTCTGCTGCCGACGTGCTGCAACGAGTCCCTCTGTTCAGCCAGCTCTCCGCCGCCGACCTGCAGCGGGTGGTGGAGGTGGCGCGCGACCGCTCCTACCCCAAGAACTCCGTCATCCTGTTCGAGGACGATCCCGGCGACGCGCTTTACGTCGTCGGCAAGGGACAAGTCAAAGTCGTCCTGATCGGCGAAGACGGCCGCGAGGTCATTCTCTCCGTGCTCGGCGAAGGAGAATTCTTCGGCGAGATGGCCTTGATCGACGACGAGCCGCGGTCGGCGCATGTCATCGCCATGGAGGACTCGATGCTGCTGGTGCTGCGGCGCGAGGACTTCCAGGGCATCCTCGAGCACTCGGCGGGCATCGCGCTCGCACTCTTGCGTGAGTTGTCGCGCCGGCTGCGGCGCGTCGATGAAAAAGTCGGCAGCCTGGTGCTGCTCGACGTGCACGGCCGCGTCGCTCAGCTGCTGCTCGACCTCGCCGATGAAACGGACGGCCAGCGCATCACGCGTCGCTTGACCCATCACACCATCGCCCAGATGATCGGCTCGTCGCGCGAAACCGTCTCGCGGACCATGCGCGAGCTGGTTGATAAGGGCATGATCGACGTCAGCCGCAAAGACATCGTGATTCGCGATCGCGGCGCCCTGGAGCAAGCGGCGGGACGCGGTGGCTCGTGAGGCGGGTCACGACGCGCGGGTGAGGCCGCGGCTTGTTCTACGTCACTAATTACCAGTAACTTAGCGCGAGTTTCGGCGCGCCAATACGCATGCCTTACACGGTGATCTTTTGGGGAACCCGGGGGAGTATTCCTACTCCCGGTGCTGCGACAGCGCGCTACGGCGGGAACACACCGTGTGTCGCGGTCGAAGGCGCCGGGGGTCAACTCGTTGTGTTGGACGCCGGCACAGGCATTCGGGCGCTGGGCTTGGAGCTGGTCGCCCGGCAAAACGGTGCAGCACGAGTCGAGATTCTGCTGTCGCATGCGCATTGGGATCACATCCAGGGTCTGCCGCACTTCAAGCCGTTCTTCTCGGCCGGCAACACGGTGCGGATCTGGGGATCGCGCCAGGGGACGACGTCCCTCGAAGCGATCCTGCGGCAACAGATGGATCCCGCTGTGTTCCCCGTGCCGCTCGATGCGCTGTCGGCGCAGCTGACCGTGCAGCAAGTCGATACGGACGAATTCTCGATCGGCGAATTCCGGGTCGGACCATGAGACTGCGGCATCCGGGCACGACGCTGGGTTTCCGGCTGACACCGGCAACGGGTGGTCCCAGCATGGCGTATGTGACGGACAACGAATTGGGCGCCGGCGGCGAATACGAAGTGCCGAAAAACTGGCGCCGGGAGTTCGTCACATTCCTGAAGAGCGTCGATCTCCTTATCCACGACGCCATGTACACGCCAGCGGAGCTGGAGCAGCACCGGGGGTGGGGTCACTCGACATATGAGGAAGCGGTGACCCTGGCCCACGATGCCGGAGTGAAAAAGCTCGTGCTGTTTCATCACGAGCCCGAGCATGACGATAAAGAGATGGATGGATTGCTGGCGGCCGCGCACAAGTTCGCCAAGGCGCGTGGGAGTGGCGGAAGACTCGAAGTGGTCGCCGCCCAGGAAGGCATGAAGGTGACCTTGTGACCCGAGGAGTAGGTATGCGCGCGCGTGCTGTGACGACCGTGTTGAGCCTGGTTCCTGTCCTTCTGGCTGCCCAACAGCGTGGCCAGGATACCCGACCGGGCATCGCCGTCTTCCCCTTCTCCAATGGCGGCTCCTACGGCCAGGGGAAAGAAGACTTTGACGCGCTCGAGCGCGGCATTGCCGGGATGATGATCTCCGAGCTGTCGCAGAATCCCGCCGCCCGCGTCGTGGAGCGTCAGGAGATCCAGCGGATCATCGACGAGCAGAATCTGGTCGGCCAGAACCGCGTCGATCCTCAAACCGCCGCGAAGGTCGGCAAACTGGTCGGCGCCCGTTACGTGGTTGCCGGCACGTTTATCGACTTCTACGGCGACTTCCGGGTGGACGTCCGGCTGGTCAACGTCGAAACCGGCGAGATCGTGAAAACGGAATCCGAGCGGATGCAGCGCGATCATATGTTCGACATCATCCGCAATGTCGCGACGCGCCTGATGAAGGACGCGAATCTGCCGGCGCTCCAGCGCCAGGCATCGGACCAGCGCATGGGACGGCAGGTCCCCACGGAAGCGCTGACCTATTACTCGCGTGGGCTGCTGTACGCCGATCACGGTCAGAGGGACAAGGCGATCGAGATGTTCAACCAGGCGACCACGATTTTCCCCGGTTACGCCGAGGCCGAACAGGCCCTCCAGCGCGTGAAGTCGTCATAACGGATCCGCTCGCGGCCTTCGTGCGTGCCAAGCCGTGAGATACCTGCTGCTGCATCCGCCCATGTGGCGGCCCGACGCCGTAGCCCCCGCGCTCGAGACATCGCAGGTGGAGGCGCGGCCGGTCCGGACGGCCAAAGAGCTCGCGGTGGCTGACGACCGCCCGACGGTGTTCCTGCTCGACGCCGAAAGCCGCTCGGCGTTCCCCGTGGACGTCATGCGGTCCTTCGTGGATGCGGGCGGCGCGATCGTCGCGCTCGGCCGCAACGGCGAGACCGACGTCCCGCCCGAGATACCGACAGAGTTCCTGTCGGGATTCCTGACCCAGCCGACGACCCCGCGGCGCATGCTGGTCGCAATCCGCGCCGGGTTTCGCGAAGCGGCCGCGCGCGCGGAGACTGCACGGGCGCGCGGCGAGGCGGCGCAACGGGCGCGCGAGATCGGCGAGCTCACGCGCATCGGCGTCGCCCTGGGCACCGAGCGCGACATCAAGACCCTGCTCGATTTGATTCTCACGCAGTCGCGCCGCATCACCCAGTCGGACGCCGGCAGCCTCTATCTTGTCGAGACCAACGAGCTCGGCGAGAAGCGGCTGCGCTTCCGGCTGGCCCAGACCTTCTCGAAGCCCGAGGCGCCGTTCGTCGAGCACACGATTCCGGTCGATCGCGGCAGTCTCGCCGGCTACTGCGCCGTCACGGGCGACCCGCTCGTCATCGACGACGCGTACTTCCTGCCGCCCGACGTCGAGTACACGATCAACCGGTCGTTCGACGAGCGCTACGGTTATCGCACGAAATCGATGCTTGTGATTCCGATGAAGGATCACAAAGAGGAGATCATCGGCGTACTGCAGCTCATCAACCGCAAGCGCAATTTCGACGCGATCCTCACGCTCCGCGAAGACGTCGACAAACAGGTCGTGCCGTACTCGAGACGCACGGTGGAAATGGTCACCGCCCTCGCGGGCCAAGCGGCGGTCGCCATCGAAAACAGCCGGCTGTACGAGGACATCGAGAAGTTGTTCGAGGGCTTCGTGCTCGCCGCCGTGCACGCGATCGAGCAGCGCGACCCGACGACCTACGGTCATTCGGGTCGCGTCGCCGGAATGACGGTGGGGCTCGCGGAAGTCGTCGACCGCGCGGGGGACGGCCCGTATCGCGGTGTGAAGTTCTCCCGCGAGCAGCTCAAGGAGATCCGCTACGCGGCGCTGCTGCACGACTTCGGCAAAGTCGGCGTGCGCGAGCAGGTCCTCGTCAAGGCGAAAAAGCTCTATCCGTCCGATCTGGGCCTGGTCCGGCACCGGCATGCGTTCATCCGGCGGACCGCGGAGCGCGAGTTCTGGCGCAAGCGGGCCGAGTTTCTCGAGAGCCACGGCAAGACGGGCTATGACGGCTTCGTCACAGAGCTGACTGCCGCCCACGAGCAGGAGCTGAAGGAACTGGACCGCTTCCTCGAGATCGTGCTGCACGCCAATGAGCCGACCATTCTGCCGGATGGAAGCTTCGACGAGCTCAAGGCCTGGGCGAAGCGCGAGTTTCACGGTCTGGACGGCGTCAGCGAACCGTTTCTGTCACCCGACGAGGTGCGCTACCTGACGATCCGCAAGGGCAGCCTCGACGACGCCGAGCGCCACGAGATCGAGAGTCACGTGACGCACACCTATCAGTTTCTGCAGCGCATTCCGTGGACGCGCGAGCTGCAGCAGATCCCGCTCATCGCCTATGGCCATCACGAGAAGATGGACGGCCGGGGATATCCGCGTCGCATCACGGCGGACGCGATTCCGGTGCAGACGCGCATGATGACGATCAGCGACATCTACGACGCGCTCACCGCGCAGGACCGGCCGTACAAGCGCGCGGTCTCGACCGACCGCGCATTCGACATCCTCACCGCGGAAGTGAAAGACGGGCAGCTCGACGCTGACCTTTTCAAGCTGTTCATCGAGGGCAGAGTCTTCGAACGGCAAATCGAACCAGCCGCGCGTTAGAACAGCAGCAGCTTCACGGACGTCAGCAAGAGCAATCCGCCGAACATCCTTCGTAGCGTGAGATCGGGAATCGATGCGGCGTAGCGCGCGCCAAAATAGGCGCCGATGAGCAAGCCGGCGGCGATAACCGCGGCGTAGCCCCAGTTCACCTGACCCCGCTTGGCATACTGCAGGACGCCCAGGAGTCCGACCGGCAGCAGCAGGGCCGCGAGCGATGTGCCATGCGCGGTGTGCTGCTGCAGTTTGGCGATCAGCACGAGTCCGGGGATGATCACGACCGCACCTCCGACGCCGAACAGCCCGGACACGACGCCCGCGAATAGGCCGAGCACCGACACTCCAAACCAGGTCATACCTTTTCTCCTTTTCCCCAGCCGCCGCCGCCCGGGGTTTCGATGCGCAGGACGTCTCCCCCTGCAAGTCGCACAGTGGCTTTCGATTCCAGAGACTGGCCATTCAGCAGATTTGCTCCGGATTTACCGTCCGTCCCGCCTGCGGTTCCCGCAGGTCCGTGCCGGCGCCGCTCCGTCAGCAACGTCATCTCCATGGGCGCGAGCGCCTCGAATTCGCGCACCACGCCTTCCCCCCCGTCCCACGTCCCCCGTCCCCCGCTCCCACGTCGCAACGCATAGCTGCGCACCCGCAGCGGATGCTCGAGCTCCAGGACTTCGATGGGAGTGTTGAGGGTGTTGGACATCCCCACGTGGACCCCCGATGGGCCGTGCGCGCCACGGCTCGCGCCCTGTCCTCCGCCGATGGTCTCATAGTATGTCCAGCTGCCACCCCCGGCTCCTGGCTCCCGGCTTCCGACTCCTCCGAAGGTGACGTTATTCATCGTCCCCTGTCCCTGCGCCGGCACGACGCAGCCGCCGCTCGCCAGCGCACGAAACACCGTGTCGGCGATCCGCTGCGACGTCTCGACATTGCCCGCGGCGACGGCACTCGGCGGACGCGCATTGACGAGGCAGCCCGGCGGAGCCGTGACCTCGATCGCGCGCGGAACCCCGCCATTCATCGGGACATCATCGGGCAACAGCGTCCGCACGACGAACAACACCGCCGAACGGGTCACCGCGATCGGGCAATTGACGTTGCCGGGCGCGGCGTCGCGCGTGCCCGTGAAGTCGGCGTGAAAGATGCCGTCCCGAATCGTGACCGCGACCCGGATCTCGAGATCGTCGTCGACGACGCCATCACCCTCGAGGTAATCGACAGCGTTCATCATGGCGGATGGCAGGCGGCTGAGGGCGGCCTTGGTGCGCCGCTCTGCATAGTCGAGTAAGTCGCGCGCGGCTGCTCGAAGCGCATCCCAGCCATGCCGTCGCGTGAGCGCTCGGAGACCGATGGCGCCACGCTCCACCGCAGCGCGCTGGGCGGCGAGATCGCCGCGACGCATCGTCGGCGTCCGCACATTGGCGAGCAGCAGGCGCTCGAGGTCGGGCGTCAAACGGGTGGGCGGGATCACGAGTCCTTCCTGGTACAGCTCGCGTGCGCCGGCCGGCATGCTGCCCGCGGTCATCCCGCCGACATCGGAGTGGTGCGCGCGCACGACGCTGTAGCCGCCAATGGCCTCATCGATTTCGATCGCGCCGATGAGCGTGAGGTCGGGCAGATGGCTGCCGCCCGAGTACGGATCATTCAGCAGGAAGAGCTCGCCGGGCAGTGGGTCGAGCCGGCGCACGGCGGCCACGGCGTCCGCCAGCGCGCCGAGATGCACCGGAATGTGCGCGGCCTGCGCGATCATCTCGCCATCGGCGTCGAACAGTGCGGCGGACGCGTCGCGGCGCTCGCGGATGTTGGGCGAGAGCGCGCTGTGCACGAGCACCAGGCCCATTTCCTCCGCGATCGACGCGAACGCCTGTGACATCACCTCGAGGCCGATGGCGTCGAGTCTCACGGGCGCTCCACAATGACCGCGCCCGACGGATGCACCATGCCGCGCCAGCCGGGCTCGATGAGGCCCGTCGCGTCGCCGCCCGCCAGCACGGCCGGCCCGTTGATCTGTTGGCCCACCGACATCTCGCCGAGCGGACAGACGTCCGCACGCAGCCGCTTGCCATCGCGCGTGACGATCGTTCGGCGCCCCCTCGCCGCCCCCTCGCCGCCCCTTCGCCGCCCTATAATGACTTCCGGCAGCGCCACCGCCCGCTCAGCCACCACACGCAAATTCACCAGCTCTACCGGCTGCTCGGAGTCCGCATAGCCATGGCGCGCGCGGTGCGCGGCGAGAAATGCGGTCGCGAGCGTCACCGCATCATCGCGTGGTGCCGGCACGGTGACTTCATAGCCCTGCCCCGCAAACCGGCAGTCTACGTATTGGGTGAGGCTCGCGTCGGCGAGCGCGGCTCCGGCGGCGGCGCGGAGCGGCTCGAATGCGCGCGCCAGCTCTCCATCGCGCAGCTCGGCGAGCGGACGGTGTAACGAGCCAAGGACATCCACGCGTTCGGGCGCGGCAGCGAGACCGAGCGCACTCAACACGCCGGGATGCGGGGGCACGACGACGCGCGACATCCCCAACGCGTCCGCCAGGGCGCAACCGAACAGCGGCCCCGCCCCGCCGAACGGCAACAGCGTCATTCCTCGAGGATCGACGCCGCGTGCCACGCTCACGCGCTTCAGCGCGCGCGCCATCACGGCCGTCGCCACCTGCACGATACCCGCGGCGACCTCGTACACGTCGCGCGGGATCTTCAGACTCGCAACGGCGTGCTCGGCGGCGGCGCGATCGAGCTGCACCGAATCGGCGAGGGGGTACGCGGGATCGAGCCAGCCAAGCACGAGGCACGCGTCGGTGACGGTGGGCTCCGTCCCGCCGCGCCCATAACAGGCCGGTCCCGGCTCGGCGCCTGCGCTGCGGGGGCCGACATGCAGCGCACCACCCTGGTCGACTGCCGCGATCGAGCCGCCGCCGGCGCTCACGGTTTCGATCAGGATCGCCGGCAACGCGATCGGCACCCCGGCAACCGATTCGGCACCCTCGGTCAGGGCGGCGCCGCCGCTGATCAGACTGGCGTCGGCGCTGGTGCCGCCCATGTCGAGCGTGAGCAGCTCGCGAATGCCGACCGCCTCGCCCACCAGGCGCGCGCCAACGACGCCGCCGGCGGGACCGGACAGGGCCAGACTCGAGGCGCGCCGCGCCGCCTGGTCCGGTGCGAGCGTTCCGCCGCTCGACGTCATGATGCGCAGCGTCTGGACGTGCTTGCGCCGCGCCCGGGTCCCCATCTCGACCAGGTAGTCCGCCACCTTCGGCCGCAGATACGCCTCGGCGCTCGTGGTGCTGGTGCGCTCGTACTCGCGAAATACGGGCAGAATCTCGTGGCTCGCGGTCACGGGCACACCCGGCAACGCCGTACGGAGCGCGGCCGCGAGTCGCCGCTCGTGTTCCGGATGACGGAACGCAAATAGCAGCGCAATGGCGACCGATTCCGGCGCGAGCCCGCGCACGGCACCAGTCGCGCGTTCGACTTCGTGGTCAGAGAGCTCCGTGATGACGCCATCCGGTCCCATGCGTTCGCGCGCGCCGATCACGTCTTCCCGCGCGACGAGCGGCTCCGGGTGCGCCTTGGCGAGGTCGTACAGCGCGGCGCGATCCTGCCGCCTGAGCCAGAGCAAGTCCTCGAAGCCGGCGGTCGTCACCAGCACGACGCGCGCGCCACGCCGCTCGAGCAACGCATTCGTTGCGACGGTGGTGCCGTGGATCAGGACATCGATTTCGTCCGCGCCGAGGGCATCGAGCGAGCGGAGCAGACCAAGCGAGGGATCCTGGGGCGTGCTCGCGACTTTGCGGATTGCGAGATTGCCGTCGGGGCGGACTGCGACGAGATCGGTGAATGTCCCGCCGACGTCGACGCCGACGCGCGTCATGGACGGAAGCGACGCTTGAGCAGCAGGCCGGCGCCGCCGAGCGTCAGCAGCACCACGAGTGTGCCGACCCAGTCCCCGAGTCGCACGTACGGTGGGATCACGTCGCTGGTGCGCAGCATGCCGGCGATCGCGGCGGCTTCGTTGAGTTTCGTGCCGGCATAGGCATGGCCCCACGGGTCGACGAACTCGGTGATGCCGGAGTTCGCCGCGCGGGCGACGCCCATGCGGGTCTCGATCGCGCGCAGAACCAAATGGGACGCGTGTTGCGCGGGCGCGCTCGTACTGCCGAACCACGCGTCGTTCGTGATGTTGACGAAGAAGTCCGCGCCGTGCGCGCGATAGGTGCGCGTCGCGTCTTCGAACGCGGACTCATAGCAAATCACGACGCCCAGCTTTCCGATCGGCGTGGTGTAGATCGACCACTCGCCGCCGGGTCGGAAGCCGCCCGACCAGTTCTTCAGTCCCGGAATTGCGCGGAACAGCTTCACCGGCACGAACGGCACGCGCTCCGTCACGGGTACGAGATAGTGCTTGGCGTAAATCGGATAGCGAGTGCGGTCGCCGGTCGAGTCGTAGTAGAACACGGCGTTGTAAATCCGATAGCCCTGCGCCGGCGGCGGTTGCGGCTCGGCGTTCAGGCCGCCGGTGAGCAGAGGAATGCCGTTCTCGCGCACGAGCGACGCGATCATCCGCTCCCACTGCGGATGATCGAGGAAATAGCCGGGGACCGCGGCTTCCGGCCACACGAGCAGTTGCGGCCGCGGCGCGCGCGTCATCAAGCCGTGCGACAACGACAGCAGCGTATTCATCGCGCTGTCGGCGTGCGCCGGATTCCACTTCTCGCTGAAGCCCTCGTTTGGCTGGATCATCCCGATGACGCCGACGTCGCGCACCGGGAGGGTCTTCATGCGCCAGACGCCATAGGCGAGCGCCAGCACAAGCGTCACGATCACTGGCCCGACGCGACGTACGACGTACGACGCACGACGGACGTCTACAAACGCCTCAACGATCATCACGTTGCACCACGCGACCCAGAGCGTGACCCCCCGCGCTCCGGCAATGTCGGCCCACTGAATCAATACGGGAGCATCCGCGAGCGACGTCCCGAGACCCAGCCAGGGAAATCGGACGTCACCGAGATGGCCGATGAGCCATTCGAGCGCCGTCCACGCCACGGGGAAGACGACCCACACGGGCACGGCCGGCGCGGCAAGC
>Ga0134079_10000041_pt1 | contig 28476 bp, 24 predicted proteins | sample 15_taG_2_FD_119770 | JGI IMG/M metagenome (GOLD analysis project Ga0134079, IMG submission 119770) | Grasslands soil microbial communities from the Angelo Coastal Reserve, California, USA - 15_D_Rain_40cm_2_09182015 | ecosystem: Environmental > Terrestrial > Soil > Grasslands ...
CTGAAAAAGGGCGACAAGGTCTATATCGAAGGGCGGATCGAGTACCGGACGTGGGAAGATCGCGAGAAACAGACGCGCTACGTCACCGAGATCATCGCGCGTGAGTTGATCATGCTGGGGTCAAGAGGCGGAGCCGCTCCGGTGGGAGCGGGGGCTGTGAAGGGGGCCTCGGAAGCAGGCGGCAAAGCCCCAGAATCGCTCGACGCGTTCCCGGAGGCGCTGGATGAGGAGGACGACGATCTGCCGTTCTAGTCGCGCTGCGGTACTGGCCCTGGCGGCGCTGCCGCTGGTGTGGCGCGTCCTGCCGGCGCAGGACACAACCAAAACGCGGGACACCACGCAGGCGGTCCAGGCCCCTCAGGACACGGCACAAGCGGCCGGCGCTTTCCAGGGACAGGTTCCCAATAGTCATACCGTTTCCCGCGGTGAGACGCTGTGGTCGATCTCGCAGATGTATTTCAACGACCCGCTGCTCTGGCCGGAGATCTACCGCCTCAACACCAACATCATCGAAGACCCACACTGGATTTATCCGGGTGAGGTCCTGAACCTGTCGGAGATGTCGGTTATCGCGCAGGGTGGTGACACGATGTCGGTGCCACAAACCGGCGCCGCCGATACGGTGCGGGCCGTTGGTGGTGACACGATCGCCGCCGTCGTTCCGCTGGACACTGCGGCGATCGACACGATTCCCGCGGACACGGCGCCGCTGGTTGTGGAAGCGCCGCCCCCGAACATCATTGAAACCAACGAGACGATCTTCGATCGCCGCCGCACCAACGAGCAGGTGGTGCAGGATGTGCTGCGCGCCTACGTCCATCAGCCGTATCGTCCGGTCCGCGCCGGCGAGTTCTACGCCGCCGGGTTCCTCAGTGAGGCTGAACGACTGCCATGGGCCGAGGTGGTTGGTGGAACCGCGATGCCCGCCATCCATCGGTTGTCGGAACGCAGCTCCGCGGGGCAGTTCCAGGAGCTCTCGATCCGGCCGTCCCATAATGCCGCGTATCACGTCGGCGATTCACTCCTGCTCGCCCGCCTCGATCCGGGCCTCGAGTCCGGGAATTGGGGCGACGTCGTCGTGCCGATCGGGATTGCGCGGGTGACGTCGGTCGAGAATCAGCAGGTGCTCTCGGAAATCATCGCGCAGTTCGGGCGCATTCACGATGGCGCCGTGGCGATGCCGCTCGAGCCGTTCCGCGATCCGGGTCAGGTGCGTCCGACGCCGGTCGCCCAGGGGCTCACGGGTAAGCTGCTGAGAGCGCGCGACCCGCATCCGATCGCGGGTGCTCAACAGTTCTACTTCATCGACAAGGGCCGTCGTGACGGTGTCAGCATCGGCGACATCTTCGAGGTCTACAAACCGGCGCAGCATTTTGAGGGCGCCGCATCGGAAGAGGTCCGCGCAGTGATGATGATCGTGCACACGCGCGAGCGGTCGGCCACTGGTCTACTGTTGCAAATCAACAATCCCGCGCTGGACCCGGGTCTTCCGGTACGGCTGATCAAGAAGATGCCGTCCTGACAGGCGGCCGGGCCCACGCTGCTGGGCCCGGCTGGCAACTGCCGTGATAGTCAACCTGCATCTCATTGCGTTAGCGCTGTATGGACTGGCGACGGTTTTCGTGCTGGCGCCGCTCATCGGCGGCCGGCGTCGGGCGACACCGCGCGCCCTCACGATCGCCTTGCCCTGCGCAGGTGCCGCATTTCACGTCGTCGCCATCTCGCGGCTCACGCCCATCGGCTTGGGGCCGGCGCTGTCCATGCTGGCGTTCTGTCTCGTCCTGCTCCAGCTCGCGAGCGAGCGATTGCTGCGGGGTTCCGCGGTGTCGTTTTTCGCCGGTCCGCTGGCCACCGGCCTTGTCGGGCTCGCGATCCTGAGTGGCCTGACTCCTGGTGCCGGGCTGACTGGCGCAGGAAGCGGCAGCCAGAGCGCGTGGTTCATCCTGCACGTTGCGCTGAGCGCGCTGGGCCTCTCACTGATGGCGCTGGCGTTCATCGCGGCGGCGCTCTACCTCCTCCAGTTCCGTGAGCTCAAGTCGCGGCGCTTCGGGCAGATCTTTCAGCTCTTCCCACCGCTCGAGCGGCTCGACCAGCTCAATCACCTTGCGCTGGTCGCCGGATTTCCGGCGCTCACGATGGGCGTGTTACTCGCGCTGGGGTATGGCGCCCAATTCTCCGGCGGTCTCCACGCGGCGAAAGCGCAGATCGTGTGGGGAGTGTTTACGTGGGTCGTACTGGGCTGGGCCGTATGGGTCCGCGTCGTGCGGCACTGGGCGGGTCGCCGTGCCGCCGTGGCGAGTATTGCGGGGTTCGGCGCCGTGTTGCTGGTCTACGTCGCGCTGAAACTCACACAGCCGGGCGCCGAGCGCTTCCTGTGACGGGTCATACGGGCCTGGGAATCAAGATGGTCGGGGTCAATCACCGCACCGCGCCGCTCGATGTGCGCGAGCGCTTCACCCACGGCGCGCACGAGGTGCCGGCGGCGCTCGCCAAGGTCCTGGCGGCGGGAGCGAGCGGAGGCGTGCTGCTCTCCACGTGCAATCGCACCGAGTTTTATCTGGTCGCCGATGACGAGCCCGCGCTCGACGCCGTCTGGGCGCTGCTTGGCGAGCGGCTGGCGACGAAACCCGCTGATGGAGCCCGCGAATACGGGTATATCGCCCGCGACCGCGATGCCGTCCGCCACCTGTATCGCGTGTCGTCCGGACTCGATTCCATGATCCTCGGTGAATCGCAGATCCAGGGACAGGTCCGAGAGGCGTGGGAGATTTCGCGCCCCCAGGCCGGCCCGGTGCTCCACCGGCTGTTTCAGTCCGCGCTGCACGTGGGCTCGCGCGTTCGCACGGAGACGGGACTGGGCATGGGAACGGCCTCCGTCGCGTCCGCCGCGATCCAAGTGGCGGGCAAGATCTTCGGCGATCTCGCCGGGCGCAGTGCCCTGATTCTCGGCGCCGGCGACATGGCCGAGCTCGCGGCGACGTGTCTTAGCGATGAGGGCGTGCAGATCACCCTCGTCGCCAATCGTACCTACGAGCGGGCGCGCGCCATTGCCGAGCGGCTCGGCGGCAAGGCGGTCTCGCTGGAAGAAGCCTGGCCCCACTTTGCCACGACCGATATCGCGCTCTGCTCGACGGCGGCGCCCCACGCGGTCGTCACCTGGGAACGTGTTGGCGCGGTCATCGGGGGGGGGGCGCGCCGCGGCAAGCCGCTCTGCATCCTCGATCTCGGGGTCCCGCGCGACGTCGACCCGGCGATTGCGCAGATCGAAAACGTGTTTCTGTATGACATCGACGATCTCCAGACGGTGGCCGCCCAGGCCACGGCGCGGCGGCGTGACGAGGTTCCGGCCGCCGAGCGCATCGTCGAAGAGGAGACCGATCTGTTCTGGGCGTGGTACGGCGGCCTCGGCGTGGTGCCGACCATCAAGGAATGGCGCCAGCAAATGGACACGCTGCGCGCTACGGAGCTGGACCGGGCGCTGCGTCAGCTCTCGCATTTGAGTCCCGAGGATCGGATGCAAATCGAGCAGTTCAGCCAGTCGCTGCTCAACAAGCTCCTGCACCAGCCCACCATTGCGTTGAAACAGGCGGCGGAGGAGGGCCACGGGTACGGCCTGCTCGAGGCGCTGCGCCGCCTGTTTGGAATGGAGCCGCCCGCGTGAGCAAGATCCTCGTCACGGGGGGCGCGGGATACATCGGTAGTGTCGTCGTCGATCAACTTCTGGAGCGAGGCTTCGAGGTCGTCGTCCTCGACGACTTGAGCAGGGGGCACCGCCAAGCGGTGGCCAGGGGCGCCTCATTCGTTCAAGGCGGGGTGGGGAACCGCGAGCTGCTCGAGGCTCTGCTGGATCAAGAGCGCATCGAGGCGATCATCCACTTGGCGGCCTACGCCTTGGTCGCCGAATCCGTGGCCCAGCCCCAGGTGTATGTGACCAACAACGTGGCGGCTGCCCGTGTACTGTTGGAGCTGGCCGTACAGGCGCGAGTACGCCGGTTTGTCTTTTCGTCGTCGTGCGCCGTCTATGGTCATCCGGCCAAGGTTCCGATTACGGAGGACACGCCCCAGGCGCCGGTCAATCCGTACGGTGAGACGAAGCGGGAGTTCGAGCGGCTGCTGGCCGAAGTGGCTCCAGAGAGCGGGATGGGCATCGTGAGCCTGCGCTATTTCAACGCGTGCGGTGCGACCGATCAGCGGGGAGAGGATCATGATCCGGAGACCCATCTGATCCCGAACGTGCTCGGCGCCGTGCTCGGTAAGCGCGAGGCAGTCGAGGTCTATGGCACCGATTACCCGACCGCGGACGGGACGGCCGTTCGCGATTACGTTCACGTCACCGACATCGCCGACGCACACCTTCGAGCGTTGGACATAAAACTGGATGGTGGGGGAGCACCGGTCGCGGTGAATCTGGGGACCGGGACGGGGCGTTCGGTGCGCGAAGTCATCGATGCCGCAGGACACGTCACCGGGCGGCCCGTGCCAGCCGTCGAACGGCCGCGCCGGCCCGGTGATCCACCAGAGCTGGTCGCCGCCGTGACGCGCGCGGCGAAGGTGCTCGGCTGGCGCGCGTCGCACTCGTCGCTCGAGCAGATTCTGAGCAGCGCTTGGCAGTGGCACCAGCGACACCCGCACGGATACCGAGGAGGTTAGGTGGTCTTTCAGGTACGAGGGGCAATCCCGACGACGCCGTGGGAGCTGGTGCTCACGTCCAGCCGCGAGACACAGTTCGTGCTCGCGATCCTCGCCGTCTTCTCGCTCGTCTCGTGGTACTTGATCGTGCTGAAGTGGTGGCAATTCCGAAAAATGCGTCAGCTGGCCGACCGGTTCCTGGCCGAGGTCGAGAAGGCCCCGCGTCTGGAAGACGCCTACCACGCTGCCATGCGGTTACCGGCGTCTCCGTACAATCGGCTCCTCCGTGAGGCGGTGCATTTCTTCTCCGAGCTGAAACCAGGGGCCCTGAAGGGAACGGGCGTAGCAACCAACCCTGCCCACGCCGCCACCGCAGCGACGACGTTGACGACGACTCAGCTTGAAGCGCTCCGGATGGTGCTGGCCAAGGAAGTCGCAGCGGAACGCGATACAGCCGCTCGCTTCATTCCGTGGCTTGCGACGTTCGGCTCCGTCAGCCCCCTGCTCGGCCTGCTCGGCACGGTGCTCGGGGTAATGGATGCGTTCATCGGGATCGCGGTCGGTGGCTCCGGCAACATCACGGCCGTGGCACCCGGTGTGGCTGAGGCCTTGGTGACCACGGTCGGCGGTCTCGCGGTCGCCGTGCCCGCGGTCATGGCCTACAACCTCTACGTCAACCGGCTCGGGCTGTTCGCCGGCGAGCTCGAGGGCTTCGCCCAGGAGATCGTCGGGACCCTGGCGCGGGAAGGACGGATCTAATGGCCGGTGGGCTGCTGGGAGGCGGCGGGCTCCGTGGTCACGGAGAGCTGCCGCTCAATGCCGACATCAATGTGACGTCGCTCGTGGACGTCGCGTTCGTGCTCTTGATCATCTTCATGATTACCGCCCCCATCATGCAGGGAGGCGTCGATGTCCGGCTGCCGCGCGCCAAGGTCGGGGCCATCGAGCCGAAGCAGGGGCTCGTCGTCACCGTCGATGCGGATGGCAAGATCTACCTCGATCAGGCGGGGCTGTCCTACGACGACTTCGCAGCCACGTTCCCGGCCTTCGTGCGAACGAAACGGCCCACGGGGGTGTATCTGCGAGCCGATGGCCGCGTGGCGTATGCCCGCGTGGTCCAGGTGCTGGCTGTCATTCGTGGATCGGGTGTACAGGATGTGGGACTCGTCGCGGAACCGGAGACGATCGACCGATGAGAGGACGGCGGGCGCCGGCCCCAGTGGGAATGGCGATGACAGGCACGCTCGTGGTACACGGCGTGGTGGGCCTGCTGCTGTTCGGCACGCCCAGCGGACAGAAGCGCCTGCCACCGACGTATCGCGTGCATCTCGTTGCCGCACCGGCGGCCGATATGGAGTCGCGAAAGGCGCCTGAGGCGTTCGACCGTCCGGCCGAAGACAAGCCGGCGCCGATTCCTGAGACGAAGCGCCCGCAGAGCACCGTGTCGCGGGCCACGCCACCCCCCAATCGTGATCGGACCCGCCGAGAAGCAGCGCCGCGCACGACGCCGACCAACCAGCCGCTTCCGGGCGAAACGCCGTCGACGGGGAATGACGTCGCCACCGTCAGCACGGAAGGTGTGGCGTTTCCGTTCCCCGAGTATTTGCAGAACATCGTGTCGCAGGTGTTGCGGCGCTGGCAGCGGCCCGCGCAGAGCACGCCGCTCGAGGCGGAGGTGTCGTTCTTCGTGCATCGCGACGGCTCGGTGACCGACCTGCAGTTCATTCGCCGCTCGGGCAGTTTCGCGTTTGATCTCGAGGCGCAAGGGGCGGTGGAGGAGGCGGGACGCTTCCGCGCATTCGGGACGCTTCCCGACGGCTGGCAGTCGGACGTGCTGTTTGTGCGGTTCTATTTCTCGGGGACGCGCCAATGACGGCGGTTGGGCGGTTGGGCGGTTCGGCGGTTTGCGGCTGCGCGGTTCTTCTAACCGCCCAACCGCTCAACCGCCTAAGCGCCCAGGACACCTCGGCAATAGACCGCGGCGTCCGCATCGGCATCGTCTATCGTCCGGGTGTCCGTCCCGGACTCGTGATGCTGCCGCGGACTGGCATGGGACTCGATTCCGTCCGCGTGATGGTCGCGCGGGATCTGGACTACAGCGATCGCTTCGAGGTAATCACCCTTCCCGGCGGCGACTCGATCCGGCTCGCGGGTACGTCCACGCCGGCGCGCGCCACCGGACGCCGGCCAGGAGCGGGAACGGCTGCGACAGGCGGCGCGCAGGCGGGCAGCGCGCTGAACTATCCGCTGTATCAGGCGCTCGGAGCTGATTTCGCGCTCGACATCACCGCCGCGGGCGACACGACCGTGGCGACGCTCCACGACATTGCTGCGGCGGGCATTCGCCGTACGGTGCGCGCGCAGCTGCCGCGGCCCGGCGACCCCGGTTTCCGGATGGCCGTGCATCGCCTCGCCGACCAGGTGGTACAGGCGGCACTCGGCACGCCCGGAATCGCGGCGACACGCGTGCTGTTCGTCAAAGATGGCAAGGTGTACCAGATCGATGAGGACGGCGCCGATCAGGAGCTCGTCTCGTCGACCAATCGTCAGGCGATGTCGCCCGCGTGGAGCGCGGATGGGCAGCACTTCGCGTACATGGAGTTTCAGGCGGGCAAGGGCTGGCTGTACCTGCAAGAGATGGGGACGGGCAAGCGGATCGCGGTTTCGACCACGGGAAGCGCGCTCGACTTCACCCCCGCTTTTTCTCCCGACGGGCAGACCCTGGCGTTCAGTCGCGCGACGGAAGAGGGTACCGATCTGTACACGATTAACGTCAAGAGCAACTGTTGCTTACGGCGCTTGACCGTGGGGCGTTTTTCAGACAACTTGTCCCCGACGTTCAGCCCGGACGGGCAACGGATCGCGTTCGTCTCGACGCGACCGGGTCTGCCGCAGATCTACGAGATGGCGGCCGACGGCACCGACCAGCAGTTGTTCGCACCATTCGATTACGGCGTCACCGGGTCGTCCAACGCGCCGGAGTGGTCGCCCGACGGGCAGTCGGTAGCGTTTCACCGGGACGTGGCGGGGACTTTGCAGGTGTTCGTGCTGGATGTTCGCACTCGCACGGTCCGGCAGCTCACGTCGGTGGGACGCAACGAGGATCCAACCTGGGCGCCCGACAGCCGCCACCTCGCCTTTGTTTCCGACCGGTCGGGTTACCGTCAGTTATGGATCATCGATCTCGAGACCGGCCGTATCAGGCCGTTGCTGCAGCAGAGCGGGGCGCGTTTGCCGGCCTGGTCTCCACGGCTTTCGGAGGCCCCTTCTTCCACCCCCTGATCGGAGAGACAGGATGAAATCGGTATCGTTGTTCCTCGCGCTGGGCTTGGGCGCCGCTATGATCGCGGCATCGTCCTGTGGCGGCAAGAAGGCCCCCGAGGCCGCGCCGGCGCCGGCTGTGGATACCGCGGCCGAGAACCAACGGATCCGCGACTCGATCGACGCGGCGAACCGGGCAGCGCAGGAGGAAGCCGACCGCCTCCGCAAGCAGCGCGAAGCTGACTCGCTGGCAGCATTGTCACGCGCTGGCGACGAGGTACGCAATACCCTGGCGGCTATGATCCACTTCGATCTCGACAAGTCGAACATCCGCTCCGACGACATGGGCGCGCTCGATCAGAAGGTCGCCATTCTGCAGGCCAACCCTGACCTGCGCATCCGGGTAGGCGGGCACTGCGACGAGCGCGGCTCCGACGAGTACAACCTCGCCCTCGGCAACCGCCGGGCGCAGTCCGACAAGCAGTACCTGGTGAGCCACGGCATCGATGCGGGCCGCATCGAGACGCAGTCGTGGGGCGAAGAGCGGCCGCTGGTCGATGGACACGATGAGTCGGCATGGTCGCAGAACCGGCGTGCGGAATTCGAAGTCATCAGTGGTGGTGACAATCTCCGCCGCCCGTAGCGCATTCGTCCTCACCCTGGGGCTCGCCGCCGGCTGCGCGCTGAAAGGCGACGTCCGGAAGGTCGAGCTCCAGGTGCAGGGGCTGCAGGCCGATCTGGCCAAGAGCGACGCCGCGCGGGCGGCGGAACGGGATACCATCCTGCTCGAGGTCCGGCGGCTGCAGCAGGCGCTCTCGACGCAGCAGGCGTATCTCGTCCAGATGCGAGGCGATCTGCGCACCGAGCTGATTTCCGTCCAGCAACAGCTCGTCTCGGTGCAGGAGCTGACGGGGCAAAGCCAGCAGCGACTGAGTGAGCTCCGCTCACGGCTGGAGGCCCGCTCCCAGGCGCCTGACCCAGGCGCGGGTGGTGTTCCGGTTGGCCCCTCGGGGAACCCGGCCGGACCGGGGCCCGACCAGATGTACGACCTCTCCCTGCAGCAGTACCGCCGCGGCAGCCTCGCCACCGCGCGACTGGGATTCCGGGAATTCCTGCGCGTTTTCCCCACCCATGAGCGGGCGCCCGACGCCCTGTTCTATATCGGCGAAAGTTTCGAGAAGGCTGCACCCGATTCCGCGGCCGTGGTGTACGATCAAGTCGTGAAGACCTACGCTAATTCGTCGCGAGCGCCTTCGGCGCTGTACAAGCTGGGGCTGCTCGCCGAGCAGCGGGGCGACAAGCCAACGGCGCGGACCTTCTATAACCGGGTGATGTCGGGCTATCCCCGCTCACCCGAAGCTGACCTCGCGCGGCAAAACCAACAGCGTCTCAAGCCGTAACGGCTGCTGGCCCTGCCGGACCCCCGATGACTGCACGCGGTGAGATGCCGTTTCTCGATCATCTCGAGGAGCTGCGCTGGCGCATCCTTCGGAGTCTGCTCGCCATCGTCGCCGGGACGGTCCTCGGCTGGTTCCTGCTCGACAAGATCGACATCATCGAGATTCTCAAACAACCGATCGCGCCGTATCTGCCCGGCGGGCGGCTGATTTTCACGAGCCCCGCCGAGCCGTTCATGCTCACACTGAAAGTCGCCTTCGCGCTCGGCTGCCTGGTCGCATCGCCCCTCATCATCTACCAGATCTGGGCGTTTTTGGCCCCCGCGCTGTACGAGCGGGAGAGACGGCTGATCGTGCCGGCGCTGGCCGTGGGCGCTGTGCTGTTTCTCGCCGGGGCGATCGCCTGCTACGAGTGGCTCCTTCCCGCCGCGCTCAAGGTGCTCATCGGCTTCTCGCGCTCGGACCTCACGCCGATGATCACGATCGACCGCTACTTTGCGATGGCCGTGCCATTCGTGGCAGGGTGCGGCTTGGTCGCGGAGCTGCCGCTGGTCGTAACGATCCTGGCGGCACTCGGCATCGTTACGCCGCAGTTTCTCGGGCGGCAGCGGCGGTACGCGATCGTGATTGCGGCATTCCTGGCCGCAATTCTGACGCCGCCCGACGCAGTCTCGATGATGTTGATGCTGGTCCCGCTCCTGCTGTTGTACGAGATCAGCATCTGGTGCGCGTGGGTTGCAAGCCGGCGCCGAGCGCGCCGCATGGCGGCCGCCACACTGCTGTTGTTGTTGCTCGGCGCGGGGTCGGTGCAAGCCCAGAATCCTCCCCCCCCCCCTCCGCCACCGCAAACGCAGCGCGTTACGCGGGACACGACCGGGGTGGTGAAGCCACCGGGAGGGGGGGGGGCTCAGCCCGACACGGGCCGCCGCGCCAACGTGGACAGCGCGGCTCAAAAACGTGGTCTCCCCACCGGACCGTCTCGCTCATTCCCACCCGCTGATCCTGTCATGGACTCCTTGCTCAAGCTCCAGGGCTTCCAGGTCACGCGCTACATGGGCGACACCATGCTCGTGGTCGGCGACAGCCAGACGATTTTCTTGCGCCACGAGGCCTATGTCGAGCGGGAGGGCACGCAGGTGCAGGCTGACTCGATTCGCTATCGGGAGGCGAGCTGCCGGCTGGATGCCGACGGCAATCCGCAGCTCTTCGACCAGGGCACCGTTCTGGTTGGGGAGGGCATGCGCTATGACACCTGCAAGCACCGTGGGACCGTGCGGGATGCGCTGACCGACTTTCAGCAGGGTGGCGTCACGTGGTACGTGACGGGCCACGCGTTCGCCAACGACTCGAATTCGCGGCGCGTGTATGCGAGTGAGGCGGTGTTCACGTCCGATCCACAGCCCGTGCCCGATTACCATTTCGCGGCCGGCCGGGTGAAATGGATCAATAAGCGCACGATGGTGGCGCGACCTGCCGTCCTCTACGTCCGTGACGTCCCGGTCATGTGGCTGCCCTTCATCTTTCAGGACATCCGCGGCGGGCGCCGCAGCGGTATTCTATTCCCGCGCTTTGGCGTGAACGATCTCGTACGGCCGAGCCGGCACTATACCCGGCACATCTCCGACTTCGGCTACTACTTCGCGGTCAACGACTACGTCGATGTGCTGGTCGCCGGCGACTGGTTCTCGGGCCGGTACATGCAGTTTCACAGCCAGGCCCAGTACCACGTGATTTCCCGGTTCATGAGCGGACAGCTGAGCTTCACGCGGATGGCGGAGCTCGACAATAAAGGGGTCAACACCACCATCGGTTGGAATCACTCGCAGCGGTTCAGCTCGCGGACCTCATTCAACGCCAACGTGCTCTATGCGACCAACGGAAGCCTGGTCCAGCGCAACTCGACAAATCCTTGGGAGGTCACGGCGCGCATCAACTCGAGCCTGAACTTTGAGCGGCGCTTTGCGTGGGGCACGCTCAACGTCGGCGGCACGCGATCGCAGGACCTCTCATCCGACAACATCTCACAAGCATTCCCGAGCATCAATCTGACGCCGTCCACCGTGAACATTACGCCGTGGATGGCGTGGTCACCGGCCCTTTCGTTCACTAATGACCAGCAGTTTCATCAAGCGAGCGGCACGCTGCTCATTCCCGCCCCGCCGGGCGACTCGATACGCCTCGACACGCTGCACCTCTTCAACGACGTCCGCCGCTCGTCGATGACCATCTCGACGCCCTTGCGCATTGGGCGCTGGAACTGGGCCAACAACTTGCAGATCACGGACGGCAGGACGCTGGGGCGGCAAGAAGTTCCCTTGCGCGACACGACCGGCGCGATTGACCGTGTCCTGTATGCCAAGTCGTTCGAGACGCGCGTCGAGTGGCAGACTGGCATTAATCTGCCGTCGTTCTTCGCGAGCTCGTGGAAGCTGCAGCCCGGCGTGGCGATCGTGAATGCGACGAGCGCCGGCCCATTTATGATTCGCAATCAATTCACCGGCGGCCAGTTCGTGCAACAGGGGAAACGGTTGCAGTTCAGCGCCAGCGTCACGCCCACGTTCTTCGGATTCTTTCCAGGATTTGGTCCGTTCTCCCGCATCCGGCACTCGTTTTCGCCCCAGGTGAGCTGGCAGTGGGCGCCCAGGGCGGATGTCTCGAAGGAGTTTGCCCATGCGGTCGATCCCAGCGGGCGGACGGTCAACCTCCAGGCCGATCCGCAGCAGACGATCAGCGTCCAGTTGTCGCAGAACTTCGAAGCGAAGGTGAAGCCGCCGGCGGGCGACACCACAAGCGGGCGAGAAGATCGCAAAATCCGGCTGCTGAGCATCAGCACCAGCGCGATCGGCTATAACTTTGAGGCGGCCAAGCTGCCCGGTCGGACCGGCTGGGAGAACCCCACGCTGACCAACACGTTCCTCTCGGACCTGCTGGCCGGCTTTCAGCTGTCCATCACGCATGATCTCTGGAAGGGCTCGGTGGGCACCGACTCGGCCAAGTTCAGCCCGTTCCTGCAGAGCGTGTCGGCCTCGTTCACGATCACACCAGCGACTCTGCAGGGTGTCGGTCGCATCTTCGGACTGCGGCCGCGGGAGCAGGCGCCCGGTCCGGACACCACCGGCGTATCGGATACGCTGTCGCGCCCCAGCAACTTCCGGCGCTACTCCGAGAATACGCGGATCCCATACGCACCACGGGGCACGGGTGCGGGCAGGATGGGTGCCGGCCGGGGCTTCAACCTGGGCGTCTCGCTCTCCAGCTCGCGGAGCCGCTTCGATACGCTGCCGGCACTGCGGAACGTGCCGGGCCGGCGAACCGCCGCGCTGAATATGTCGTTCACTCCCACGCGCAACTGGACGGCGAACTGGAGCACGCAGTTCGACTTCGCGCTGCAGCAGTTCACCTTCCACTCCCTCTCGTTCCAGCGGGATCTGCGGCGCTGGCGGGCCAGCTTCATGTTCAACCGGACGGCGACGGGCAATTTCTCGTTCAGCTTCAACATCACCCTGAGCGACCAGCCCGACATCAAGTTCGATTACGACCAGAGCACGTACGTGCGCTGAGAATGTCCTCTGCAGGAGACATGCGCAGGCCGGCTTCCCCAGTAACTCTCACAAAATCAGTCACTTCCCTTCAGGCATGACCCGTGCTTACACACGGGCGATCCCCGTTCCGAGGCTTTTTTATGCGACCGCTCCTGTCCCTGGTGCTCCTGGCGACTGCTGCATGCCAAACGTCCGTCGTGGACGGCGGCGGCGGCAACGGCAACGGACCTTCCACCCCGGCGAACCTGTCGTACGAGCTCGAGCCGAGCGGTGATCCCAATCGCCCGTTGGGCATCCTGCTCTTCTGGGACGACGTCACCGACGCGAACCTCGCGAGCTATCGCATCTACTCGCGCGCATCCAGCAGCGGCTCCTTCGATCTCCGCGGCGAAACCACCTCCAACACGTTCCACGACAACGGCGTCCCGCACCTCCAGTATCTGGTGACGGCGGTGGACGACAACGGCAACGAGAGCGGCAGCAGCAACGTGATTACCGTGGACGAGCGGCTGCAGCTCGATTCGGCTGCGTGGCTGACGTCGATTTCGCTGAACGGCGCGATTCACCTCGAGTGGGACGACAGCCCGTACCTCTCGGCGCCGACCCGGTTCAAATGGTATCGCATCTACAGCACGGACTATGATCTCGATGCCGCGCTGTGCGGCACGGACTGGCTCCTCGAGGGCACGACCGTGGCACCGGAATTCCTGGCGAGCGCGATGACAAATGGGGTGCCGCGGTGCTTCGGGATCTCGGCCGTCAGCCGTGAAGGCTACGAGAGTCTCTGGTCGCCGCTGCGCCAGGACACGCCGCGTCCCGATGCGCGCAACACGCTCGTGTACGCCTACAACAAGAACCAGCCGCAGTCCGGGTTCCGGTTCTGGCAGGACGTGAATGGCGACGGTCGTACACAGGCGTCGGAGCTCGGATTGGTGCAGGACGGCAATCTGACCAGCATCGACTTCTGGGTTTATCAAGACCCGGCCGATTCGACGCTCTGGCTCGTGCCCGGGTTCTCCGGGACGCGGGTCAGTCAGTACGGCACCGGCCCCGTCGCCGATCTGACCTCGATCGACTATGCGCCGCTATCTGGATACACGCGCAACATGATCCAGGCGGTTCCGGGCTACGGTTACGTCTTCGAGATCGTCGAAGGCACCACGCTGCGCTATGGCGCGCTCCGCGTCACGCACGTGGGCCGGGACTACATGATCTTCGATTGGAGCTTCCAAACCGATCCAGGCAACCCTGAGCTGCAGATCCGCGCCGGGCAGTCGGTCGCTATGGCCACTGGCACCGGAGTTTCAGGCTCGAAATAGGGAAGTCCAGGTCGGTCAGGCGCCGGAGTGGTCAACAGCCACTCCGGCGCCTTAGCTTTGGTCCCCATGCCGAAGTCTCCCCCTTCCCATTCTGCCGTCACCTTGGATGGGCATTCCCTCACCATTGCGGACGTAGTCGCGGTTGCGCGCAAGGCCGCGCAGGTCGCGATCGATCCCAAGGCCCTCGCGGCCGTCAAAGCGTCCCGCCAAGCCGTGGAAGCGGCGGTCGAGCGTGGGCAGACGATCTATGGGGTCAACACCGGCTTCGGCAAACTGGCGCACGTGCGCATTCCGCCGGAGCAAGCGCGGCAACTGCAGCTCAACTTGATCCGCAGTCACGCGTCCGGCGTGGGCGAGCCGCTGCCGGTCGATGCGGTCCGCGCTATGATGGTGCTGCGTGCCAACGTGCTGCTGCGGGGGACGAGCGGCGTCCGCCCGCTGATCCCAGAGCTGCTGGTCGAGATGCTCAACCGCAAGCTGCACCCCACGGTCCCGTCGCAGGGCAGCGTGGGCGCCTCGGGCGATCTCGCCCCTCTGTCGCATCTGGCGCTGGCGATGATCGGTGAAGGGGACGTGCAGGTCTCGAAACCGGTCACGCTCGAGGCGAAAGAAGGCCTCGCGTTTGTGAACGGCACCCAGGCGCAGACCGGCCTCGCGGCGCTGCTCGTCTCGGATGGCTGGACGTTGTGGCGCGCCGCGCATGCCGCCGCGGCGATGAGTCTCGAGGCGGTTCGCGGCTCGCCCGACCCGTTCGAAGCCCGCATCCACGACGCCCGCCCGCATCGTTGGCAGCGGGACTCCGCCGCGCTGCTGCGCGATCTGCTCGCCGACAGTGAGATTCGGGAGTCGCACCGGCAGAACGATCCGCGCGTCCAGGACGCGTACTCACTGCGCTGCACGCCGCAGGTGCTCGGCGCGGTCGGCGAGGGACTCGCCTTTGCGGAGCAGCTCGTCACGACGGAGCTGAACGCAGCCACGGACAATCCACTGGTCTTCGGCGACGACATCGTCTCGGGCGGCAATTTCCACGGGCAGCCGATTGCCCTCGCGCTCGACGTCCTCGGGATCGCGTTGACGACGCTCGCCGGCCTGTCCGAGCGCCGGCTCGAGCGGGTGGTCAACCCCGATCTGTCGTCGGGGCTACCTGCGTTCCTCGCGCATGATCCGGGCCTCGAGTCGGGCTTCATGATCGCGCAGATCGCCGCCGCGGCGCTGGTGGCCGATTGCCGGATACTGGCCACACCCGCGAGCGTGCAGTCGGTGCCGACGGAAGGCAACCAGGAAGATGTCGTGCCGATGGGCATGAGTGCCGCCTGGAAAGCTGGGCGCATCCTCGCGAATGCCGAGCGCATTGTCGCGATCGAGCTGCTCGCGGGCGCGCAGGGGCTCGAGTATCTGAAGCCGTTGCGGCCGGCCAAGGCAGTCGGGCGCATCCATGATGTGGTGCGGCAGGACTCTGCCGTGCTCGCGGCCGATCGGCCGCTGACCGTGGACATCGAGAAGGTCGCGGTCCGGATTCGCGCAGGCGGTTTTGGGTCGTGAAGGCGCCCCGCGGCACTGCAAAATCGTGCAAAGGGTGGATTCAGGAAGCCGCGCTCCGGATGCTGATGAACAACCTCGATCCGGAGGTGGCGGAGCGGCCTGAGGACCTGGTCGTCTACGGCGGCACCGGGAAGGCGGCGCGCGATTGGCCGTCGTTCGAGGCGATCTGTCGCACGCTGCGCGTCCTGGAAGACGACGAGACGTTGCTCGTGCAGTCGGGGAAGCCTGTTGCCGTCTTCACGACGCATCCCGATGCCCCACGCGTGCTGATTGCCAACGCAAATCTCGTCGGCCGGTTTGCGACATGGGACGTCTTCCGCGATCTCGAGCGCCGCGGACTGATCATGTACGGCCAGATGACAGCCGGCTCATGGATCTACATCGGTTCGCAGGGAATTCTCCAAGGCACGTACGAGACCTTCGGCGCAGTTGCACGTTCCAAGTTCCAAGGTTCGCTGCGTGGCCGAATCGTTCTCACCGGCGGGCTCGGTGGCATGGGTGGCGCGCAGCCGCTCGCCGCCACCATGAACGACGGGATCTGTCTGGCCGTCGAGGTGGATCGCGCGCGGGTACAGCGGCGGCTCGAGACGCGCTATCTCGATCGGGCGACCAGCTTGCTCGACGAGGCGCTGGGGTGGTGCACGGACGCGCAGCGCCGTGGCGAAGCGTTGTCGGTCGGCATCGTGGGGAACTGCGCCGATGTCCTGCCGGCGCTCGTGAGTCGCGGCTTCACTCCCGACATTGTGACGGACCAGACGTCCGCGCACGACACGCTCAACGGCTATATCCCCACAGGACTCACGCCTGCGGCGGCCGCTGAGTTGCGCGGTAAGGCACCGGACGATTACGTGCGGCGGGCGCAAGCGAGCATTGCCGCTCACGTGCGCGCGATGCTCGAGCTGCAGCGACGCGGCGCCGTCACCTTCGATTACGGCAACAACATCCGCACCGAAGCGCGTGACGCCGGCGTTGCCGATGCGTTCGCCATTCCGGGTTTTGTGCCCGAGTACATCCGCCCGCTGTTTTGCGAAGGGAAGGGCCCGTTCCGGTGGGTGGCATTGTCGGGTGAGGCAAAGGACTTGCACCGGACCGATCAACTCGTCCTCGAGCTGTTTCCCGACAACGCGCACTTGAAGCGCTGGATCACGCTGGCCCAGCAGCGCGTGGCATTTCAGGGATTGCCTGCACGGATCTGCTGGCTTGGGCAGGGTGAGCGCGCGCGTTTCGGCGTGGCACTGAACGAGCTCGTGCGCACGGGTGAGATCTCGGCTCCGATCGTGATCGGCCGCGATCATCTCGACACGGGCTCGGTGGCGTCGCCGTTCCGTGAGACGGAAGGAATGCGCGACGGGTCCGACGCGATCGCCGACTGGGCCATTCTCAACGCGCTGCTCAACACCGCTTCGGGCGCCTCGTGGGTTTCGTTCCATCACGGCGGCGGTGTCGGCATCGGCAACTCCCTCCACGCCGGACAGGTCATCGTCGCGGACGGCACGCCGGCGGCTGGCAAGCGCCTCGAGCGCGTGCTGACCAACGATCCCGGCATCGGCGTCGCCCGCCATGCGGATGCCGGATATCCCGAGGCGATCGCGACGGCGCGACGCCACCACCTCCGCCTGCCGATGATCGAGGGGAGGACTCGCGACTGAAGACATTGCTCGTCGGCGCGCGGCAAGTGGTGACGTGCCGGGGGCCGGCGCGCGCACGCCGCGGGCGCGAGATGGCGGACGCGCAGGTCCTGACGGACGCCGCAGTCTTGATCGATGGTGATCGCATCGCGTGGGTGGGCCCGCGTCGGGAAGCGCCGGTCGGGGCGCAGCACGCTGCGCCCGTACGAACGGTCGAGATTGCCGGTGTCCTGTTTCCCGGCTTCATCGATTGTCACACGCACGGCGTCTTCGGCGCGCCCCGCCTGGACGATCACGAACGCCGCGCGCTGGGCCTCGATTACAAGGCCATCGCCGCGGCCGGCGGCGGCATCCTCGAATCGGTGCGCGATGTCCGCGGCCGATCGGAATCGGAGCTCGCGGCGCTCACGCGCTCGCGACTCGAGGCGCTGCTCGCGCGCGGCTCGACGACGATCGAAGTGAAATCCGGCTACGGCCTCGAGCTGGAAGCCGAGCTGAAGCAGCTGCGCGTGATCAAGCGGCTCGGCGAGATGCTGCCGGCCACGCTCGTCCCAACATTTCTCGGCGCTCACGAAGTGCCGCCCGAGTACCGCGGCCGGCGAGGGGACTACGTCCGGCTGATATGCGAGGAAATGATCCCGGCCGTCGTCCGCGAACAGCTCGCGGGCTGCTGCGATGTGTTCTGCGAACCCGGCGTCTTCAGCAGTTCCGAAAGCCGCCAGATTCTCGAAGCGGCGCAGCGGCACGGGCTGCGCGTGAAGCTGCACGCCGACGAGTTCGAGGGATCGGGTGGCGCCGAGCTCGCCGCCCAGCTTGGCGCCCTGTCGGCCGATCATCTCGCGGCGATTTCGGATGCAGGGATCCGGGCTTTGGGCGCGAGCGACACCGTGGCCGTGCTGCTTCCGGCGACCATGATCTTTCTCGGGAAGCGGTCGCAGGCGCCGGCGCGGCGCTTGATCGAAGCCGGTGCGGCGGTCGCCCTGGCGACCGACTTCAACCCTGGAACGTCTCCGACGATGAGTCTGCCTCTGATCATGGCGCTCGGGGTGTCACAACTGGGGCTACGTCACGCGGAAGTTGTGACGGCGGTGACCATCAATGCCGCCGCCGCGCTCGGTCTGGCCGGAGAGCGGGGGCAAATCGCTGCCGGCTACGTTGCCGACCTCGCTTTGGCGCCGGTCGATGACTGGCGCGAGGTCGCCTACTGGATGGGGACAGACCTCGTAAGCGCCGTCTGGACAGCGGGTTCGGCTTGTCCAGCCTAGACGGGTCCGATATCTTTGTGCTCCCATGTCTAAGCTCGAGCAGCTCAAAGAGAAGGCAAAAGGTCTCGAGGCCAAGGAACCGAAGAGGGCCGTAGAGGTCTGGCTCGACGCTCTCAATAATCAGGACGAAACGAATCCTGACCTGTCCATCTACAACCGCATCGGTGATCTCTACATAAAGCTGAGGGACCCGGGCTCCGCAGCCGATTACTACGACCAGGCTGTGGATAAATACGCCGAGCTCGGGTTTCACAACAACGCCATCGCCATGTGTAACAAGGTGCTGCGCAACGCTCCGGCGCGGCAGTCGACGTATTTGAAGCTGGCCAAGTTGTATGCGGCCAAGGGGTTCATCGCCGAGGCGAAGCAGAACTTTGTCGAATACGCCGAGCGGATGCAGAAGGCGGGCAAGATCGACCACGCGTTCGCCGCACTGAAGGAGTTCACCGACATCTCGTCCGAGAGCGCAAACCTGCGCGAGATGCTCTCCGAGCATCTCAAGATGTACGGCGCCGATCCGGGCAAACGCGGCTCTGCGGCCCGTGTAACCCCGCCCCCGTCCGCGACGCCGAAGCCCCCTCCGCGGCCGGGCGAACAGGAAGACGACGTCGGCAAGTCTGGGAAGCGGAAGACGTCCAGTCTCGTCTTTCTCGACCTCGACGAGCCGCGCGGGCCGAAAGGACCGAAGGCTGCGCCACCGCCGGCAGCTCCTCCTCCGCCGCCCGCTGCCGAGAAGCTCATCGAAGAAGTCGTGCCCGAGCCGGATGAGTCGTTGGAGATCGAGACCACCAGTCTCGTCGATGAGGCTCCGGGCGCGGGGGCCGGGCGGACCGCAGGGCCCGCCGGCGGGGGGGGGGCGAACAGCGGTCCGGGCAGCGGGATGTTGGAGGGCTTCGAGACGACAGTCGCGGACTTCGGGCAGGTGCGGGCGGAGAGCCCGGCCCCGCCATCCATCCGCGAGGAGTTGAACCCGGCCGATCTCGACCTCGAGCCCGTGGCCGAGCTCGAACCCACGGTTCCCGAACCGAAGCCGGATGAGGGGATCGAGCTCGACAGTGCCGACCTGGTACTCGAAGGCAACATCGTCGACTCGCCGCCACCGCCGAAGGCGCCGAAGGCCCCGCTCAAGATTCCGTTTTTTAGGAAGCCGGCTGCGGCGGCTGCGGAACCGCCGCGCGTGAAGCCCGTCACGCCCAAGCGCCCGCCAACCGCGGCGCCTGGGAAGCCCGGCGCGGGCGGTGGTGCGGCCCCCCCCCCGCCCCCCGGGAGCCGCAAGAACGTCGTCGAAGTGCCACCGCTCGAGCTCGAGCCGGATTTCCAGACGGCGACGACCGATATGGGTCACGACGTGGACGATGAGCCGCTGACGCTCGAGGAGATGCCGCCCTCGCCGCCGCGGCATCCGAGCTTCATTCAGACTGAAGACGACACGTCCATCTCCACGGGCGGACGCAAGTCAGGCTTCATCGATCTTGGCATCGACGAGATCAGCTCGGGCGGCGACCAGGCGAGCTCGCTCGTGTTCTCCAACATCGAAGAGACACCGGCGGCGCCCGAGATCGAGGAGCTGGAGAGCCGCGTCGCCGACAATCCCGATGATCCCGAGGCGCATCAGGCGCTCGGCGAGGCGCTGATCGAGCAGGGCGAGCGCGAGCGCGGCATCGAGGAGCTCGATCTCGCGACGGCCGGGTATGAGAACGCGGGCCACTTACCGCACGCGCGCGATCTGGTGGACGAGGTGCTGCGGCTCGATCCCAACAGCGTGCGCCACCGCCAGAAGGCCGTCGAGTTCGCCTTCAAGGCGGGCGACAAGGCGAGACTGGTCGATGCGTATCTGGAGCTGGCCGATGCGTTGCTCCGGTCCGATCTGCCGGAGAAAGCCCGCGCGGTGTACGCACGAGTCGCCGAGCACGACGCCGGGAACGAGCGCGCGAAAGCGGCGCTCTCGATGCTCGCGCCCGCCGTCGCCACGCCGGCGGGCGGCGGCGGGGGGGGCGGGGGGGCTGCCAAGCCCGAGGGCAAGGTCAAGGCGAAAGACGCAAAGATGAAAGTCCGCGACGAAGCCAGCGCGGATGGCGACTTCATCGACCTCGGCTCGATGCTCGCCGAGGAGGACGAGGATACGCCGCAGAAGGACACGCGGCTCCGGGTCCAGGATGAAGAGCCGACCGGTGACGAGGAGCAGGATTTCCAGGACATGCTCGCGCGATTCAAGCAGGGGATCGACGAGAACATCGACGAGGCCGACTTCCAGTCGCACTACGATCTCGGCGTCGCATTCAAGGAGATGGGGCTGCTCGACGAAGCGATCGCCGAGCTGCAGAAGGCGCTGCGGGCGCCAGACGGCAAACTCCGGACGTCGGAAATGCTCGGGGTCTGCTTCTTCGAAAAGGCGGCGTACGGCGTTGCGGAGTCGATCCTGCGGCGCGGGCTCGATCTTCCGGCGTCGGGCGATCAGGAGCGGCTGGGCATTCTCTACTGGCTCGGCCGCGCACTCGAGCAGCAGGGCAAGAAGGCCGATGCGCGTGATCTCTACGGACGCGTGTTCGCGGTCGACATCCGCTTCCTCGATGCCGAGCAGCGCGTCAAAGCCCTCGCCAAGGCGAAATAGCGTGAGCCAACAAGTCGCCCGGGTCAGCCTCCCCGACGTGCAACGGCCGGTGGCCGGCGAGCTGGAACAAGTGGTGGCCGAGCTGCGGCGGGTGATCGCGGCCGACTTCCCGATCGTCAGTGAAGTGAACGATCATCTTCTGCAGATGAAGGGAAAACTGTTCCGGCCGACGCTGCTCCTGCTGAGTCATCAGGCGTCCGGGGGGGGGAGGGGCTTGAAGGACCCGCGTGCGGTGACCCTGGCCGCCGTCGTCGAGCTGATTCATCTCGCCACCCTCGTGCACGACGACTCGGTGGACCACTCCGTGCTGCGGCGCGGCCTTCCGACGATCAACGCGTTGTTCTCCCACCAGATCGCGGTGATCATGGGGGACTATCTGTACTCGCGCGCCATCATCGAGCTGGTCCGCCTGGACGACCATGAAGCGCTGCGCGTACTCTCGCGGGTGACCAACGAGATGACGGTAGGCGAGATGCGCCAGCTCGAGGCGCACGACAAGCTCGCGTACGGTGAAGGCGCATACGACGAGCTGATCCGTGCCAAGACGGCGTCGCTCCTCTCGGGCGCGTGTGAAGTGGGCGCGCTGCTGGCACCCGCGAACTACCGGCAGGCGCTCGCCCGCTTCGGCATGCTGCTCGGCATGGCATTCCAGATTACCGACGATCTGCTCGATTACACGGAGCCTGAGGCGGTGACGGGAAAGCCGTCGGGGCTGGATCTGCGCGAGCACAAGGTGACGCTCCCGTTGATCGCGGCCCTGGCCCGCGTGGCGCCCGAAGGCCGGCGGGTCGTCGAGCAACTGATGGAAGCCGCGGAGCCGGGTGACGACCTGGTGGCGGAAGTGATCCGATTAGTTGAGGGTGCCGGCGGCCTGGAAGTCGCCCGCCACCGCGCGTTGGATCTCGCGCAGCAGGCGGAAGCCGAGCTGGACATGCTGCCGCCCTCGCCGGCGCGGGATGCGCTGCAGGGGAGCATCGCCTACGCCGTGGAACGGCGGAGCTGAGCGACTCCAGTGCCACCGGGACCACGCCGCCCCCTCTTCTACCTTAGTGTTCTTGCGGTAGGTTTCGTGCTTGGCGGGCTGCTGCAGGCGTTTCTGCGGCGGTTCCTGCCGCAGGGGCCGGCAAAGGAAGTATTTACCTGGTCGGTCACGCCGACTATCGGTCCGATTCATCTGGACCTGCTCGTTATGTCGATTACGCTGGGCCCGATCGGGCTGGACGTGTCCCTGCTCGCGGTGCTGGGCGTCGTGGTCGCGTACCTCGTGGCCCGGTCGCTCTTCTAGGAAAGGCGCGTATGCTCGGCAATCTTGGCTTCACCGAAATCGCCATCTTACTGCTCATCCTGGTGCTGTTCTTCGGCGCCAAGCGCATTCCGGAGATCGGCGCGTCGATCGGGAAGGGGATCAAGGAGTTCAAGCGCGGACTCAAGGAGGAGCCGCCGTCCGAACCTCCCGCCTCGTCGGACTCGGCGCTCCCGCCGTCCACGACCGGCGCGGCCAGCGGGAGAGCCCCGAAGCGGCTGAATCAGTAAAGGCGACGCACGATGCTGGGAAATCTGAGCGGCAGCGAAATCCTCATCTTGATGCTGATCGTCCTGCTGGTGTTCGGGGCGAACCGGCTGCCCGACGCGGGGAAGGCGGTCGGAAAAGGGCTGCGGGAGTTCAAGCGCGCGCTCTCCGACGCCGAAAACAGCATTCAGCGGCTACCCTCCTCCTCGCCTTCGCCAGAAGATGAGCAGCCGCGCGATGCCAAACCGAAGCGGTTAGTCGAGTAGTGTTACTGCAGTAGCGCCGCGGCGTTGTCAGTCTGCGCCTGCGACTTGAAGAGATCCTTCCGCCGGTTCACGATCTTGGCTTGCGCCCGCACTCCCTCCATGTACTGCTGGATCCGCGCCTGCTCCGCCGCCTGGCGGAACTGAGTGCGCTGCGTCTCTGTTTGCGCGAGCCACGCACTCGAATCGGCGAGCTTGCGTCCCAGTGACTCGATGATGAAGTAGCCCTGCTCGCCTTCGATCGCCCCGCTTCGCTCGCCGACGCCGAGGCCAAATGCCGTGCCCACGACCGCGGGCTCGCTTCCCAGATAGGCGGGGGGATGGAGACGCGTGAACGAGAAGCGCTGCACGTCCAGGCCGCGCGTCTGCGCGGCGGTGATCAGATTCGGGGCGCCCTTCAGCGCCTTGGCGAGTGAATCCGCACGCTGCCGCGCCAACACTTTTTGTTTTTCGAGGCGAACCAGGTCGGTCACTCGACCACGTACCTGGTCGAGCCGCGCCTCGCCGCCCGGCACGAGCGAGTCGAGCCGGAAGACGTAGAAGCCGGAGGTCGCGTCGATCACGGGGCTGGTCTCGCCCAGGGGCGCTTCGAACGCCCAGATGCTCACGTCGGGAATCCGGTACTGCCCGAGCGAGAACGGCTGACCCTCCACGACCTGATACGGCGGTGACACCGCGAGCCCCATGCGGTGCGCGGCCGTATCCAGCGTCGTCGGATCGGTGCGCTCGGCGGCCAACCGCTCGAGCGTATCCGCGCGTGCCTCGACGTGATCGAGGTGTTCGCCTTGCAGCGCGATCGGAATCAGAATGTGCCGGACCTTGAGCGAGTCGCCCTTAGCCTGATCGACGCGGATGAGGTGGTAGCCGAACTGCGTGGGCACGGGCGCGGACAACTCTCCGGGTTTGAGCGCGCGCACGGCCTGCATGAACGGTTCCACGAGGCGCGTATCGTTCCGCTTGAGCCAACCGATCTCCCCGCCGCGCTGCCCGCTGCCGGAATCGCTCGACTCACGCTTCGCGACGTCCTCGAACTTGGCGCCGCGCGCCAGCTCGCTGCGCACGCGCGCCACACGCGCGCGTGCGGCCGCCGTATCGGCCGCATTCGGCAGGCGTGCCACGGAGATAAAGCGCACGTATGCAACCGACGGCTGCTTGGGGAAGTCCTTGGCATGCGCCTTCATGTATGCCGTCAATTCCGCATCGCTGATCTTGCTCGAATCGGGTATGGTGTACGGCCAAATTGCCAGCGACGCGATCTGGACCGAGTCGTGCTGGTCCCGATAGATCCGCCACAGCTTGGCGTCGGAGACGTAGACGTCGCTGGTGAGATACTGCGCCAGCTTGATGCGCGGAATCTGGTCGCGGTAGATCGCCTCGAGCTGCGCCAGGACGCTTTGGTCACTCGTCGTGGAGAGGAACTGCTGCCACTTGCGGAGATCGAATTGACTGTCGGTCTGGAACTGCGGATCGCGCATCACCTCGGGGGGCGGCGAGTTCCGGGCCATGTCGATGACCTCTGCGTCGCTCACCCGAATCCCGAGCCGCTTGTATTCCTGCCTGAGCAGCGCGTCCTGAATCATCTGATTGATGACTTGATCCCGGATCTGCTCGTCCTCTTCGCGCGACGTGGGCGCCGAGCCGTTCTGTTGCCGATACTGCTCGGCGGCGGCCTGCACGCGCTGCTGGAACTCGTTGACCTGGAATTCGTCACCGTTGACGCGGAGCACCACGTTTGGACTGCTGCCGAGGACGCTCATGACCTGACCGATGGCGAGCCACAGCACGAAGGCGATGGCGAGGATGTAAAAGATCCACTTGGCGTTGGCGCGCATGGTCCGCAGCATGGGACTTCAAACTCCGGTAGAAAGAGAGGTGAAGGGGCATAAGTCTAAAAACCACAACGCATAATCTCAAGCGCACAGCGTGTCCGGTCATTTGACAGCACGAGCCGGCGAACACTATCTTCGTCCAATTCCCACATAGACTTAGGCGTGGCCTACACTAGCGAGATCGATAAACTCGAGGCGCGTTATCGGGACAACCCCAAGGGCCGAAATTTCGCCCCCTTGGCGGACGCCTATCGTAAAGCAGGGCTTATAGATAACGCGGTCGAGCTGTGTCAGAACGGCCTCAAGCTCCACCCCGACTATGTCAGCGCCTATATCGTCTACGCTCGCTGCCTCATCGACAAGAAAGACGACGCGGGGGCGCACGGCGTCTTCAAGCAGGTGCTGGATCTCGACCGGGAAAACATCATCGCGCTGCGCGGTCTCGCCGAGCTCGCCGAGCGGACGGGGAAGTACGACGAGGAGGTCGAGTGGCTGAGTCGACTCCTGAACGCCGACCCAATGAACGGCGATGCCGCCGAGGCGCTGGCGCGCGCCAAGCGTAAAGTGTCGACGAAGTCTCCCGGGGTGAGTGAGGCTGCCACGACGCCGATAACCAAGCCCGACTTTGCGGTCGAGCACGACCAACCGAAAGCCCTGGAGCTAGGCAAGGCTCCAGCCCGGCGGTCCGGCAGTGCTCCCATGGTCGAGAACTTCGAGAACCCGATCTCCTTCAATCCAAATGCGCACGCCGCGGCAAAAGCCGAAGGGTTGGAGGTTCAGGAAGACGTCGAGTTGAATTCGCAGCAGATCGAGCAGGTGGAGATCGAAGGACTGGCGCGGACGCAGTACGAGGGCAGTGGAATGTTCAAGCTCGATGCGCCCGAGCCACCGGCGGGGTCGGCGAGCGGCAGGGCAGGGTTCCCTGATCTCGACGAAGCGATGCCGCAAGTGGACCTCCCCCTCCTCCTGCCGGACGAGGAGACGCGCGCGTCCGCACCTCATCGCGCGCCGGTGCCCCCTCCGGCTCCAGTTCCGCCGCCGGCGCCGCAGTCAGGTATACCGGCGGCGGTCGCGCTGTCGGACGACGATGGTGCCGCCGACACAGCGACCCTGTCGCGGGCGGAACCAGTCGTCACAGAAACGATGGCGGAGCTGTACCTGAAGCAGGGTCACCAGCAGGATGCGCTGCGCGTTTACCAGGCGCTCCTCGCGCAGCGTCCCAACGACGTGAAACTGCGCAGCAAGGTCGATCAACTGACGCACGGTGGCCGGAAAGGTGGAGGCGGGACCTCGGGCGTTTCGGCGCTGTCGTTCTTGAAGAGCATCTGGGCCGGCAAGGGTAAGCCGAGAGCGGCCGAGCCACCACAGAGCACGCTTTCGGCGGCGTTCGACGTGGCGGGGGGGGGCGGCGGGGGGGCGACCCCGGGGCGGCCAAGACCCGCGGACCACCGGGTGCGTGGGGTGTGCCGCGGGGGGGGGGGGGGGGGGGGGGGGGGGGGGACGCCGGGCGAACCTTCCCATCCGGCCCAGGATCACATTTCACTCGATTCCGTTTTTGGCGACGAGGGGGGGGCGTCTCGGCGCTCGCACAACGCCGGTGAGTCACCGGCCGAGGACCCGTCCGCGTCTCCGGGGGATGCGCCTCCGAGTGGCTCGAAGACCGGCGGCTTCTCGTTCGATGAGTTCTTCGCCGGCAAAGGCGGAAGCAACGCGGCATCGCCGGGTTCGCCCGAGTCACCCAAAACGCCGGGCGGAAGTCGCACCTCGGGTCGGACGCAGCGTCCACCCGAAGACGAGTCAGAAGCCGATCAGTTCCAGCAGTGGCTGAAGAAGCTGAAATCCTAGTGTCCCACCGCATCGCTGTGCTGAACGGCCCCAATCTCAACTTGCTGGGCGAGCGCGAGCCTGAGATCTACGGCCGTACCAGTCTCGCGGAAATCGAGCGCGACACGAACGAGCTGGCACGCGCATTGGGTGTCCAATGCACCTGGATTCAGACCAATCACGAGGGCGAGCTGGTCGAGGCGATCCAGAATCTCAAGGGAAGCGCTGACGGGGCCATCATCAACGCGGCGGCGTTTACGCATACCAGCCTGGCTGTGCGAGACGCGCTGCTCGCGGTCCGCGTGCCGTTTGTCGAAGTCCACCTGTCCAACATCTTCGCGCGCGAGCCGGAACGCCGGCGCTCGCTGCTGGCCGATCTTGCGATCGGGGTGGTGACGGGGTTCGGCGCAGACAGCTATCGATTGGGATTCGAAGCCCTTGCCCGCTACCTCGACGCGGTCTCTCACCCATCCCGATAGGCGTCCCGAGCGACTTGCGGCGCTGGCCGCATTGCTCGAAGCCGAAGGATTGGACGCGCTGCTCGTCACGTCGCGTCCGAACATCCGGTACCTCACCGGCTTCAGCGGGTCGGCCGGGGTGGCGGTCGCGACGAAACAAGCGCTGCTGCTGGTGACCGATTTCCGCTACGACGAGCAGGCCCGGCAGCAAAGCGGCACCGTCGCCCGGGTCGAGATCGAGGGGACAAGCGTGTGGGACCGGCTGTTCAAGGAACTAGGGGCTGGGGTTTCGGGCCTGGGGGCTGGGGGTTCGATCGGTTTCGAAGCGCATACGATAACCGTGAAGGATGCAGAGCGGTTTTCGACGGGACCCGGCACGGCGTGGCGCTGGAAACCGGCGGGGGAGCTCGTGGAGCGGTTGCGGGTGCGCAAGGACGCGGGTGAAATCGCCGCGATTCGGGCGGCCGCGGCGCTTGCCGCTGAGGCGCTACGTGACACGCTCGCCGAAGTCCGGCCGGGACAAACGGAGCTCGAGATTGCGGGCGTGCTCGAGGGTGCGCTCCGGCGCTACGGCAGCGAAGCGCACCCATTCCCGACGATCGTGGCGAGCGGCCCGCGCTCGGCGCTGCCGCACGCGCTCACGAGTACGCGCACCGTGGCGGCCGGTGAGTGGTTGCTGCTAGACTTTGGCGCCGTTGTGGACGGCTACTGCGCTGACATCACGCGCACGGTGGTCGTCGGGGCGCGGGCCGATGAATCGCAGCGTGCCCTATACGAGCTGGTGCAGGAAGCGCAGCGACGGGCCCGCGACGGCGTGCGCGCAGGCATGACTGGCCGCGACGCCGATGCGTTAGCGCGCGATCCCATCGAGGCGCGCGGGTTCGGTGCGGCGTTCGGCCACTCGACCGGCCACGGAGTCGGTCTTGAGGTGCACGAGGCGCCGCGGCTCGCGCGCACGGCCACCGATCCATTGCCCGAAGGCGCCGTCGTCACCATCGAGCCGGGCGTGTACGTCGCGGGGCGGGGTGGTGTTCGTATCGAAGACGACGTTCATCTGTCGGCGGATGGCCCCGTCTTGCTCAGCGATGGCCGCACAGAACTATTGGAGTTGGTGTGACCGGCGAGCCGCTATTGCGCCGTTGACGTTAGGAGCGCCGTCCGGTCTATTGGAGGGTCATGAAGCTCGACATCATTGCGCAGATCGTCCAAATCTTGAAAGACGCTCCCGAAGTGGGGGCCATCGAGATCCGGCGCGGTCTGTTCGGGGCTTGGTCGTCCGTGCGGGTCTCCAAGGCGGGGCACGGTAATACCTTGGGTACCGGGAGGGGCGGGGGGGGGCACATAATCGTGTCCCAGCCCGCTCCCGCTGGCTCTAGCCCTGCCTCCGCCGCCGCCCCC
>Ga0134079_10000042_pt1 | contig 28476 bp, 21 predicted proteins | sample 15_taG_2_FD_119770 | JGI IMG/M metagenome (GOLD analysis project Ga0134079, IMG submission 119770) | Grasslands soil microbial communities from the Angelo Coastal Reserve, California, USA - 15_D_Rain_40cm_2_09182015 | ecosystem: Environmental > Terrestrial > Soil > Grasslands ...
CCATCCGCTGCGCACCGCGTTCGACCGCGCCATCCGCGATTTTATCGAGCGGCTACAACATGCTCCCGAGGTGATTGCCCGCGCCGAGGCGCTCAAGGAAGAATGGCTGATGGGCGCGCAAACCGACGAGCTGGCGCGCAAATTGTGGGACGGTGTGCGTCAGGCGGTGAAGAAATACGCCACGCCGCAGGACGGCGCCGCGAGCGCCGGCCCCAACCCGCTCGACAGCGGGCTGAGCGAGTTCGGTGTCGCCCTGATGTCGAACCCCACGCTCCTCGCGGACATCGATGATCTCTTGATCGACGTGACGGCGGGTGTCGTCGAAAAGTACCGCCACGAGATCGGCGATCTGATCGCGCAGACGGTGGCGAGCTGGGATCCGGGAGCGACGTCGCGGCGCTTCGAGCTGGCGGTGGGACGAGATCTGCAGTTTGTGCGAATCAACGGCACGCTGGTGGGTGGGTTGGTCGGCTTGCTGATCTACACGATTACTCGCGTCCTCCGCTGAGCCGCACCATCGGAAGGGAACGCCAGCCCTTCCAATCGGCTGGCGCGTCGACGAGGCGAACCACCGGCCGCCCGTCAATGACGAGCTGTTTCACGTCTGCCCGTCGACCCGTCGGCCCGCCAGCGCGGCGCTTCGCCCACGCGCGCTGCAACCCAGCGGTGAACCGGCCCGCCGCCGCCGCATCATCCCAGACGCTGTACCACACGAGCGCGTCGCTGTTCGGCCCCAGCACCTCGTAGCGGTCGCCGTCCCAGCCGGTCGCGAGGGTCGCGGCCTCGGTCTCATCGCCCAGCAATTGCTGAAACAGCAGCCGTGTTTCGTACTCGCCCAGATTGTCTTCCCACTGCACCGTGTCTGCACCGTTCACGAACGACAGCTCGGTCGGCTCATCGTGCAGCGCGAAGCGCTCGGGATGCAGGATCTGTTCAGTCGAGCGCGGCATCGAATCGAGCACCGACACGCCGAAGTACTTGTGGCGGAACCACACGATGAAATCGGCGCCCCCGAGGTAGGGAAAGATCAGGCCCTCGCGAATCCACAGCGGCGCGTGCGCGAATTGTTTCATCTGCGTCTGCTGTGACGCCATCGCTGATCGTTGCTTCCAAAACCAGCCGAGCGGCAGCGTATCCGGTTTCTGCTCCGGCATGAGCACCGGGATCTGGGCGACGGTCGCCTGCCCTTCGAGGATCGCTTGCGCGGCGGAGCGCCTGTCGTTGGCGTGGCGCTGGCTGATGATCGAGTCGAGCCGGACGTACTGATCCTGGAGCGCGTGCACCAGCTCGTGCGAGACCACGATCCGCAGCTGGAACGGCTCGATGTCGGCGGGGATGTACAGGGCGTTGGAGTCGGGATCGTAGTAGCCCGCGACCTGCTCCGTCAGCACGTCGATCATCGTCGGCCGGAGCTCGAGCGAATCGGGAATCAAGCCGAACAGCCGCAATGACGATTGCAGTCCGGCGAGCTCGGCCGGCGGGAGATCCTCGTCGAACTTGTGGATGAGATAATCGCGCACCTGCTGCCGGGTGCGACGCAGCACCACCGGTTCGCTCTTGAAGCGGAGGCCGGCGGTCTGGGCGACGGCCGGCATCATGCGGTGCACCATGTCCTTCAGCTCCGCCTCACCCTGGACTGCCTGCGCGCGCTCGCGGCACCCTCCCAGCGTCACAACAACCAGGAGAGCGACGGTCGCTGGACGCGTCAGCCGGTCCACTCGATCCCTTTCCCAACGGCGAGCCCTACGACGCGGGCGATGTCCTTGCCGCTCACCACGAGCCCCTGGCGCTCCAGCTCGGCCCGCAAGCGACGATCGAGCTCGTCCCGTTGCTGCTCCAACGAGGGCGGTGGAGGGCGGTCGGGGGCGGGCGAGGGCGGAGCCGGCTCCGCCTCGCCCTCGCCCGTCTTCGTCCGCCTTCGCCCGCCCAGGAGTTCTTCGATCTCCTCACCGAATCGCTGCAACACGGTCGCCAGATCGGGCATCGGTTCTTCTGGAGGGGCTTCTTGCTCCGCCGTGCCACGGCGCATCGCGACTTCAACCTTTTTCCGGTCGCGGATCAGCCGATCGAGCTCCGGCGACACCTTGGCCGCTGCCTGCGCGTGGGCACAGGCCTCATCGAGCACGTCGATCGCTTTATCCGGCCGGGCGCGCTCCGGAACGAAGCGATCGGTGAGCACGATGGCCGCCTTCAGGGCGTCGTCGGAGATCGCCACGGCGTGATGGCGCTCGAGGCGCGGCCGGCGCGCGACGAGCACTTCCCACGTCTGGATCGCGTCCAACTCCTCGATCGTCACCGGCTGGAAGCGGCGCTCGAGCGCGGGGTCGCTCTTGACCCACTTGTTGTACTCCTCGCCCGTGGTTGCGCCGATCACGCGAATGTCGCCGCGGACGAGGGCCGGCTTCAGCATGTTGGCCGCGTCCATGGCCGCCCCCATCGCGGTTCCCTGGCCGATGAGATTGTGCAGCTCATCCACGAACAGAATGAGATTGCGGTCCGCCTGGAGCGCCTGTACGAGCCGGCGGATGCGCTCCTCGTACTGCCCGCGGAACGAGGTGCCCGCCAGCATCGACACGTGATCGAGTCCGAGGATGCGCGCGTCCTTGAGCGCGGGGGGCACATCGCCCGCGGCGATCCGCTGGGCAAGACCCTCGACGATGGCGGTTTTGCCGACGCCCGCCTTGCCGACGAGCGCCGCGTTGTTCTTGCCTTGCCGGAGCAGGATGTCCACAACGCGCGAGATCTCGGTGTCGCGGCAACGCACCGGTTCGAGGTCGCCGCGCCGCGCTTGCGCGGTGATGTCCACGCCCACGCGCTCGAGCACGTCACCCGTGTCAAACAGTCCTTCGAAGGGATTTCCCATCTATCGTTTCAGTCGCCTTTGAGGAAATGCCCGTACCAGGCAATGATTGCATCACCGAACACAAATGCTACGGCGGCCCCGACCGCGAGGAATACCCCGAACGGAAGCAGACGCTTCTTCTTTAATGATAGTGGCACAAACAGCACCGATCCTATGACCGCGGCAATGATTGTCAGCAGAACCCCGCGCCATCCGACGAAACTTCCCACCATCGCCATCATTTTTGCGGAACTGCCGCCGATTCCGTCATCCTTGAAAACGAAGCCCGCGATGCGATCGATGACCGACAACAACGCGAACCCCGCAGCGGCTCCGATGAGTGCGTTCACAAATCCTTGCTGCCCGCCTGTCAGGCTCAGCGCCAGTCCGACGACGAGGCCGCCGAGCGTGAACTCGTCGGGAATCAGGTTCGTCCTCGTATTCACCAGCCCGATTCCAAGAAGGATTGTGCCAAGCGCACCGGTAGTGACCGCCTTTGCGGACGGCCCCCAATACAGAACCGACACCGCCCACACCAGGGCGACGATCGCCTCGACCAGCGGATATTGGACCGAAATCGGTTTCAGACACCACCGGCACCGTCCGCGCAGCACGAGCCACGAGAGGATCGGAATGTTGTCACGCCACGCGATTGGCTGTTTACAGGAGGGGCAGCGTGAGCGCGGATGAACGATCGACTCACCGGCCGGAATTCGGTATACGCAGACGTTTAAGAAGCTCCCCAGGACGGCGCCGAAGGCGCCCGCAAGTAAAATCACGAAGAGCTGGTCCAATTATCGACCTAGCGCCCAGTGACCATACCAGGAAACCAGGCGATCACCCACAAGCAACGTGACGGCGCCCCCGAGCGCGAGAAACACACCGAATGGGATCTTGGGACTCTCTGTGCGCAGTAGCGCGGCACGTACAGCTCCCGGCAATGCGATCACCAGCCCGACGACGGCTGAAAGAATGATCGCGACGGGGACCATCTTCCAACCGATGAACGCGCCGATCATCGCGATGAGCCAGTAATCGCCAAGGCCGAGAACTTCGGCGATCGGGATCTTCTTGTACTTTGCGACGAGCCACCCCACCACGAAAAAGATTGCCGGACCCACAGACACGCCGATGATCGTACTGATGAATGGGAAGCCCCGAAACAGACTCAAGACAATTCCGACCACAATGCCAAACCAGGTGAACTCATGCGGAATGGTCCAACTCCGAAAATCGGATATGGCGATGCCCAGCAGCAGTGAGGCAAAAATGGCGACGGTCGAAGCGTAAAGCGTTGGCCCGAAGAACCAAAGGCTCAGGAGCCACAGGATCCCAGAACCCAGCTCCACCAGAAGTCTGCGGACCGCGAGGAGTCGACCGCACTGTGGGCACGTCGGCTTGCGGACGAGCACCGCAAGGAGACCGGTGCTTTGCCAATTGCTTAGAAGGGCTCCGCATTTCTCACATCTCGCGGCCTCACGAACAAACCACTCGTTGTCAAACGCCTCGGAAATGTCGTCCGGTCGTTCATGGGACGGGATCCGCCAGATCACAGCGTTGAGAAGCGTTCCGCTTCCGATCCCGAGGAAAGTCCATGCAAGCGAGGTCAGCGCATCAGCGCCCACGCAGCACCTCGTAGAGCAGGATGCCGGCGGCGACCGCGACATTGAGCGACTCGGCGCCGCGCGCCAGCGGAATCGCGACGCGCTGCGCCGCGATCTCATTGAGCTGCGGCCGAATCCCTGCTCCTTCGTTACCGACAATCACTGCAATGAGGTCCTTGCGTGAATCCCTCGTTTCGAGCGCGCGCGGGAGCGGGACGCCGTCTGCCGCCGCCGCCCATAGCGTCAGCTCATGTTTACGCGCCCAGGCAATGAACGGCCCATCATCGAGCTGCACGACTGGGTGCCGGAATGTCGCGCCCATCGCGGCCCGCAGCGCTTTCGGGTTCAGCGGATCCGAGCTGCCGCGGAGCAGCAGGCTGGCCGCCGCGCCGAGCGCGTGCGCCGTCCGGATCAGCGTTCCAACATTGCCGGGGTCCTGCACACCGTCGACGACGAGCAGCGGTCCCGCGGGTATCTCCGCCAGCGTCCACACGCGCGGCTGCACGATCGCCAGCACGCCTTGTGGCGTGTCGGTGCCCGCGAGATCGGAGAACATCCGCGATCCGACTTCTTCGACCGGGACGGCATGGCTGGCCAGCTCCGCGGTGAGGGCCTGGCCGCGCGTCGTGCGCGCGAGCTCGGGAGCGACCAGCGCGCCCTTGAACTCGAGCCCCGCCGCCAGCGCTTCCTCGACCAGGCGGACGCCCTCGATCACCGCCAGCCCGCGCCGGCCTCGTGCCTTGCGGCGTTGGAGATCGCGGACGGTCGACTGCAGATTACTCCGGATGTGGTCTCTCGTGCTGGTCACGTGTGCCCCTAAGATGGCGGGGGCCATTTCATGAGGATAGCCCTCACCATCGCCGGCTCCGATTCAGGCGGCGCGGCAGGTATTCAGGCCGATCTCAAGACCTTCCATCAGTTCGGCGTTTTCGGGACCAGCGCGGTGACTGCCGTGACCGCGCAGAACACCCGCGGCGTATCGGACTGGCAGGCGGTGCCGGCGGCGCTCGTTGCAAAACAGATCGACGCGCTCGCGGAGGATTTGCGCCCCGCCGCGCTCAAGAGCGGGATGCTGGGATCGGCGGAGATCGTCGAGACGGTGGCGGAGCGCATCGGCCGTCATCGCCTCACGACCTACGTGCTGGACCCCGTGATGGTCGCGACGTCGGGCGACCGCTTGCTCGATCGCAGTGCCGAGCAGCTGATCGCGCGGCGGCTCGCCCCGCTCGCGCTGCTCGTCACGCCGAACCTGAACGAAGTCGAGATCCTGGTCGATGCGGAGGTGCGGACGCCCGATCAGATGGAGCGCGCCGCCCGCGCGATCGTCGCCATGGGCGCGCGCGCCGCGCTCGTGAAAGGCGGCCATCTTGCAGGAGCGACACTCGTCGATGTCCTAGTTCACAATGGCCGTGTCCGGCGCTTCACCCATGACCGCATCGACACGACCTCGACGCACGGCACCGGCTGCACGCTGTCGGCCGCGATCACCGCGGGGCTGGCGCTCGGCCGTCCGCTCGAAGAAGCGGTGGTGGATGGGTTGGACTTCGTGCACCGCGCGATCGCCGCGGCACCGGGACTTGGCGCGGGGCACGGACCGCTCAACCATTTTGTCCCGGCGCCGCCGCGGCCGCCAACCGAGGGATTGTGATCCGGATTCGAAAAACGGTCCCCCATCCGTTCGTTACGGATTCCACCAGTACGTGGCTTTGATCATGAAGATGTTTTCCGCCGGCGCCTGCATCATCCGCCGCATCGAGGGCCCGAAGTTGAACTCGCCGGTTGGCTCGTAGTCCGAGCGGCTCTGCGTCCACACGAAATACAGCGTCGAGCCGGGCATGTACTCCCAACGCAGCACCGCATTGCCGCGCAGCGACTTGAAGTTGAAGTCCTGTTTCGCGAATGACATCGGCAGCGCGGGGCCCGTACCGTCGGGGTCGACCGTGTAGGAGTTCGTCGAATCCACGTACGTGATCGTCGAGCCGTTGTCGCGGCCGTACCGGATGAACTCGTTGCTCCGCGCCTTCGCCAACTCCTGGTAGTAGGCATACGCCCCCGCCGAGATCAGTGGCTGCAGGTAGAGCTGCAGCGAGAGCTTCGGGGTGTAGGTCCAGTTCAGGCGGATCGCAGCCGACAGCTCCGTCTGGTCGAGCCCGCCGAAGACGTAGTGGGCGTCGTACGTGTTTGGCGCGCCGCCCGTGCTGTCCGGGATCGCGGTGACGTATTGGTACGGCTGCGTCTGCTTATAGAGATTCGGGCCTACGCTCACCGACACATTGGGCGCGGGCCGGTACTGCAGGTTGATGTAGGTGGACCACTCCACGTCCTCCGACGAGCGGAAGTACGTATTGGCGCCGCCGTTCAGCGTCAAGGACTTGCGGCTGTCGGACGAAAGGTCGATTCCGAACTGATAGCCGGGCGGCAACAGCATCAACGGACCGCCGCGCGTGCGGCGATTGTCCACCGTCCACGGGTTGTACGCGATGTTCCAGCTCACCCCGTAGTAGTTGTTGAACTGGTAGTAGCCGAAGTTGAACGCGCCCGACCAGTTGATGTTGCCGTCCCAGTCGTAGGTGCGGAACAGCGCCCCGCCGGTCTCCGCATAGCGATGGTGCTTGCCGGGCTTGCTCCACGTGCGACCGCCGCCCAGATGCATGTTGATGTACCCCGTGCGTGTCAGGAATCCAAGATCGTTCACGTCGAAGCCCGGCGAGGTCACGCCGAATGCCGAGTTCACGAACGTGTTGCCGCGCTGCTTGGCGAGCGTGAATCGCGCCGCAGTCCCCGTGAGGGACGTGGCGTTGCTGTCCACGTGCACGCTCTGCGCGTCAGGGCGCTGGAAATAGTGCACCGAGTTGGTCTGCACCGCGGTCATCTGCGTCGGCGTCCCGGCGATCCGCGAGGCCGCGACCCAGGCCGTCGTCACCCAGGTCTTGGACGTATCGAGGAAGAGCCAACCGTCCGTGCCGACACTCAATGCATCGCTGTTGCGGACGAGCCGGAGCGCCGGGTCATCGAAGGAGCGGCCGGCGATGGTCGACATGAAGCCGAGCCCCTGGCGGCCCTTGTGGAACTCCTGTTGCGCCCGATAGACGCCGTACGCCGCGAGCGGCTCCATCTCCTGATTCCAGCGGAGGCCGAGGCTGTCTTGCAGCGTGGCGTGCTCACGCGCCGTCACGGCGGTGAGGCCGCCCACGTTCCACGTCCCCGCCACCTTGCCGGTGAGCTTGACCGCGCCAAGGATGTGCGCGCCGTCGGGTCCATCGACGAAGCCATCAGCCGGCGCGCCCGGCACACCGAGGGAGCGCCCGATCCGGCGGCTGTAGAAAAACTGCGGCCCCGACCAGTTGAATCCCCAGAAGTTGCTCTGGCCCCCGTAGCCGAAATCGAAGACGGACGAGCCTTCGACGAAGAACGGCCGCTTCTCGTTGAAGAAGGTCTCCCGGTCACTCAGGTTCACGACCGCGGGATCCACTTCAACCTGACCGAAGTCGGGATTGATGGTGGCGTTCAGCGTGAGGTTCGAGCCGAGCCCGATCTTGGCGTCCGCGCCGGCGCCCGGGTCGAATTTGGAGCCGTCATTGAACGGATTCCCGGCGGGCGGATGCGTGAAGGCCGCGCGGCTCGTCACGTACGGCATGATCTCGCGGCGCCGCGGCGGTTCGATCCGCTCGATTCCCACGAGATCGGGGAAGCGGGACACGAAGCCGCGGCCATCGCGCGGCGTATAGACGATGAAGTCGAACTCGTTCTTCCGGGCGATGTCGCGGCGGAAATTGATGCCCCACACGTACTGGCTCTGTCGCACGAAGCGCAGTTGTGAGTAGGGAATGCGCAGCTCGGCGGTCCACCCCCGCCCGTCGCGTGTCACCTTCCCTTCCCACACGCCGTCCCAGGTATCGTCGTCCCAATCATCGTTGGACAGCGTGCCGTCATACAGCGTGCCCGCCGCGTTAATCCCGAAATAGAAGCCGCTTCGCTTGTCGTGATAGGAGTCGATGAAAACCTGGAATCGGTCGGAGCCGGTCCCCTGGTCACGGCGAGCGAGCCGCGCGACGATCGAATCGGGATGCGCGTCGTAGAGCTGCGCGCCGATATAGAGCGCAGCGTCATCATAGGCGATGTAGACGACGGTACTCTCACTCGGCACGGCACCCTGATTGGGGTCACGCTGCGTAAAACCTGTGACCCGCTCAGCGGTCCGCCACAGCGCCTCGTTGAGCACGCCATCAATGGTGACCGCTTGCCCGCCCGATAGCCGCACGGCGCGCAGTTGTTGCGGCGCAGGCAGCGCGGGTGGCGGTGAATCAACAGCGGCAACAGGCGGCTGGGTGCCCGCCAGGGCGAGAAGCAGCTGGAGCATCGTCGGCATATGCGTCCGGGTGCTGAGGTTGAAGGGGTGAAGCCCGGTCGCGAACGCTGACGGCAGCGCGCGGCGGTTATCGGTTGGTATGACAGAGGAAGGAGAAAAAAGGTTGCAAACGAACGGTCAGGAACTAATCAGCAAGGTAGGGGCGCAGCATGCTGCGCGCCCCTACAGGCTTATCCGACGCAGGATTCCCTTCAACACGATGGCCAATTGCCGCGCCACCTGCTCGCTCACGGCGAGCACCTCGTCGTGCGAGAGCGCCTCGCCCGTGATGCCGGCCCCAGGATTGGTAATAGAGGAGAAGCCCAGGCACCGCACCCCTCTCGACCGGGCGACAAGTACCTCCGGTACGGTCGACATCCCGACCGCGTCGGCGCCGAGGCGCTCCAGCATGCGGACCTCCGCCGGCGTCTCGTATGAGGGACCGAGCAGGCCGGCGTAGACGCCCTCCTCCATCGGGATTTTGGCTTCCCGCGCGACGGTGCGTGCCAGCGCCCGCAGCTCGCCGTCGTACGGCTCATGCATGATGGGAAAGCGCTGCTCACCAGGCTCGGCCCGGCCGATCAGCGGATTGCGCCACATCAGGTTGAGGTGGTCGGCGATCAGCATCAGCGTACCGCCAGGGAAGGTGCGCCGTACTCCCCCCGCTGCATTCGTCACGATCAGGATTTCCACGCCGAGCTCGGCAAACACCCGCGCTGGGAGACCCGCTACGGCAGCGGAGTGCCCCTCATACAGATGAAAGCGCCCCGCTTGCACGATGACCGGGACTCCTTCGAGGGTGCCGCCGACCAGCTCTCCTTTGTGACCGGCAACGCCCGGTTCCGGAAAGCCGGGAATCGTGCTGTAGGGGATGCGGATCGCATCGGCGACTTCGTCCGCGAGAAAGCCTAGCCCTGAACCAAGGACGATGGCGACACGTGGTTTCAGTTTTTCAAGGCGCTGCGTGACGGCGTCCGTCGCCGCGCGAACGGCATCCGTCACAGCAGCATGCCCGCCAGGGTTGCCGAGAGGAAGTTGGCGAGCGTGCCGGCGATCATGGCGCGTAGGCCGAGCCGGGCCAGGTCGTGTTTGCGCTCGGGCGCCAACGCGCCGATGCCGCCGATCTGAATGCCAATCGAGCTGAGATTGGCAAAGCCGCAGAGGGCAAAGGTGGCGATGGTGAACGAGACGGGATCGAGACTGGCCTTCAGTGGACCGAGGTGAGCGTAGGCGATGAATTCGTTGATGACCATGCGCTCGCCGAGCAACGCGCCGACAGTACCACTGTCGTGCCACGGGACACCCATGACCCACGCGATGGGTCGGAAAATCCAGCCGAGCACGGTCTGCAGACTTTCCGGGAACCAGGCGACGTAGTGATGAACCAATCCAAACCCGCCGTTGATCAGCGCGATGAGCGCGATGAACGAGATCAGCATCGCGATCACGTTGAGCATGAGATGCAACCCTTCGCCGGTGCCGCGCGCCGCCGCATCGAGGACGTTCACATCGGTCCGTGGAATTTCGACCTTCACGCCGCCGAGGGTTTCGGGGACCTCCGTCTCGGGCTCGAGAATCTTGGCCATCATGATCGTGCCCGGCGCCGTCATGATGACGGCAGTCAGCAAGTGGCGCGCTTCAATGCCGAACGCGATATAGGCCGCCATAATCGAGCCGGAGACGTGCGCCATGCCCGCGGTCATGACCGTCATCAGCTCGGAGCGCGTCATCCTCGGCAGGAAGGGACGAATCGTGAGCGGCGCTTCGGTCTGCCCCATGAAGATCGATGCGGCGACGTTCAGACTCTCGGCACCACTCGACCCCATGCTCTTGTTCATCGCGACGGCCAACGCCTTCACAACAACCTGCATGATCCCGAGGTAGTACATGATCGCGAACAACGCCGACACGAAGATGATCGCGGGCATGATTTGGAACGCGAACACGACGCCGATGCTGGAATGCTGTTTGCCGATTTCCCCGAACACGAACTCCGAGCCGGCGTAGGAAAAGTTCAGTATTGTCGTGACCAGCGCGCCGAGGCCCTTGAAGAATTTCCGGCCTTGCTCCCAGCGCAGCACCAGGATTGCGAACACGAACTGCGAGCCCAGTCCCCAGGCGACCACCCGCGGGCTGATCGCTCGGCGGTTGCGCGACAAGGCGACGCCAATACCGAGGATCATGACAAGACCGAAGATTCCAGTGAGCCGTGAGCCGAGTGACCGCGAGACAGTCGTGGCGCCTGTATCAGGCGTGGCCGCTTGAGCTTTCGTGGTGTCCTGCGCCGGCGTCTGGACCATCGCCCCGCTCACCGTGTTGAACACGAACCGCGGCAGCGTGAACACAACTAACGCGCAGACGAAGGTGACTGCGAACGCGAAGCCGACTCGGCGCCAGGACATCAGGACGCTCCTCCCAGTCCATCGAGTTCGCTCTGCACGCGGGACACCAGGGCAACCTTTTCGTACTCGGGAAGAAACGCGCTCTCGCAGGTGTTCAGCACGACGCGCTGGAGCTCGTCGGGCGATAGACCCAGCACGGCGTGCGCCAGGAAGTACTCGTCGGTCAGGGTGATGCCGTCGGTCAGCGGGCCGTCGGTATTGAGCGTGACGACGACACCCTGCTGGAAATAGCGCTTGAAGGGATGTTCCGCCACCGATGACACCACGTGCGTATGCACGTTGCTCGTCAGGCACATCTCGAGCGGGATCTTGCGGGCGATCACTTCCTCGAGAAGCGCGGCATCTTCCGCGAGCCGCGTCCCGTGCCCGATCCGCTGGGCGCCAACGTCGTGGAGCGCCTGATCGATCGAGTGGGGGCCGTCTCCCTCACCGGCATGGCAGGTGCAGGCCATGCCGTGCGCCGCCGCGTACTCGAACGCCGCGCGATGCTCCTTCGCCGGAAATCCGCGCTCGGCACCGGCCAAATCGAATGCCGTCACGCCCGCCGTGTGGTACTCCGCCGCCACGCGCGCTAACTCGAGCGATTCTGCCGGCGGTTTGGTGCGCATCGCGCAGACGATCAGACCGACCTTCGTGCCGGTTTCGGCGGATGCGCGCCGGATCCCGGCCAACGGCGCTTCGATGGCCTGCGCGAGGGTCAACGCCGGGCGATGCAGCAGCGGCGAATAGCGCACCTCCACGTAGCGAAGGTTTTCGGCCGCCTTGTCGATGACGAATTCGTACGCCACGCGCTCGAGCGCCGCGGCGGTCTGCAGCACGGACAGCGTGATTTCGTATTTCTGGAGGTACTCCTCGAGGTTTTTCGCGTCGCGCACGAGCATCGCCTTGGCGAGCGCGTCCGGCGTGTCTGCCGGCAAACGGATCCCTTGGAGCCGCGCGAGATCCAGCATAGTGGCCGGTCGCAGCGCGCCGTCGAGATGCACGTGCAGCTCGGCCTTGGGCCAGCGCCGCAGCACGTCCTTGGTCAGCCGCGGTTTCCCCTCGCGCCCCCCCCGAGCCGAAACGACAACGCGATAGACGGACCCCGCCTCGCCGACCGCGTCCCCGGCGTCGATCGTCCGGCCGGCCGCGTCGGTCACATAAGCGGCTCCATCGAGGAGCCGCGCGAGCCCGTCGTCTGCCTGCGCGACGGCGTCGCGCACGCGCGCGCCCCGCGGGACTTCGACCGCCTTGTCGTTGACGAAAACCCGCATCAGTGACCGGTCCCGTGGAAGCGCACATCGGTCGGCGCCTCCACAGGGGAACGCAAGACGGCGAGATACCGCGTCACCGCGTCGATATCCACGACATCGATGTCCTCGCGGGGAGAGCCCACGAGCATCCGGAATCCGGACCCGCCGTTCGCCATGAAGTCGCTGACCACCAGCGTGTAGGTGCGGTCCTTCTCGATCGCCTTCCCGTTCGGGAAACGCGTGCGCTCGATCCGGCTCCCGGGCTGCTTCTGCGCGTTGAACCACACTTCCAGGCCCGCGACGTGGCAATCGGGGATGTTATCGCGTCCCGCGACGCATTGCTCGAGCGCGTCCTGGAGCACGGAGCCCTTGACGGTGAGCCGCAGCAGCCGGTTCTGGAACGGCTGCACCTGATAGACCTGGCCCCAGTTGATCGTGCCCTCGGGCAGATCGGCGCGGATGCCGCCGTTGTTCATGATCGCCACGTCGGCGCGGCCGGCTGCGCGCTGGGCATCCGCGATCAGCCGGCCGAGCCCGTATTCGTTGCCCTCGCGCTTCAGCGGGAACCGCAGCCGCGCGACCACCCGCTCCGTGAGGTTCCGGACGCCCTGCTGCTGGCGGTTCAACGCATCGGTGATCGCGACGTCCGGTCTCACCTGATCGGCGTACGGTGTCACGAGCTGGGTGCGGACTTGACGCCCGCCGCCGGCGCGGACGATGTCCACGACGCCGATCGCGCGCGCGCTCGACTGCGCTTCGATGATCGGAATGCCATTCACCACGGAGTTGACTCGCAGATGCGTGTGACCCGCGACGATCAAGTCCACCGAGCCCGAATCGAGCTGGCGCGCGAGGTCGATGATCTCGCCGTGGCAGGAAGCCATGTTGCCGCCACCGGTGCTCGAGTCGCACACCGCGCCGGCGTGGGCGACCACGATCACGTAGTCCGCCGCGGCGCGCGCCTCTGGTAGATAGCGCTTGACCGCCTGCGCGCCGTCGCCGAACGCGAGCCCCTGGACGTTGCGCGCCGCCGTGCTGGTCGGCGTCTCCGTGGTCGTCAGACCGATTACGGCGATCTTCACGCCGCCCTTCGTCACGAGTTTCCAGGGCGTCGCCCAGTCGGGCCGCGCCGTGCCGGCGCTGGTGGTGATGTTGGCCGACAGGAACGGATATTTCGCCTCGCGCATTCGCGCTCGTAGCGTATCCACCGACCAGTCGAATTCGTGATTGCCGATCGCCGCCGCGTCGATGCCGATTCCATTCATGGCATCGATCGTCCCGCGACCGAATGAGGCGTTCGACACCAACGTTCCCTGCATCTCATCGCCGGCATCGAGTCGTACCGACGTGCAGCCGCAGGCATTGGCGAGGCTGTCGAGCCACGGCTTCAGCGCCGCGACGCCGCCGACTTGCCGGCCCCCCGACCAGTCCCAGACGCGTGGCTCCAGCTGCCCGTGCAAGTCGGTGATCGCGAGGACCCGCAGCAGCGTGCTGTCGCGCGTGCTGATCGTGGCCGATGCCGCCACCGCAGGCGCGAACATGGCGCGCGCGGCGGCCCGCGCGGAATCGGGGATGATCGCCCAGCTCGGCCGCAGATATGCCGCGGTCTGCAGCATTCGCGCGCGGCGGATCTCATCGACCAGCAGCTCGCGAATGTCCTCGCCCTTGTCGTACACGACGGGGGCGCGAGCCACCATGGCGTAGCCGCCGCCACCCACCTGGCGGTAGTTGTTGAGCGCAAGGACGAAGCTGTCGGTGGGTTGGACGATCTTGCCGTTGTAGGCGAGGCCACGAATCCGCTGCCCGACCGGGCGCGTGAGATCGATGTTGTAGACCACGCCGCTGATCACGTCGTAGGCGTATCCCGGAAAGCTGTCGTTGATGATCGGGGCGCCGGCGTGGTACGTGCGGAAATACTCGGCCGAGTGCTCGAGGTACTCGCGGAGCTGTTGGCCGGAGATCTTCACCGCGCGCAGCACGTTCTCGTAGGGGTAGATCCCCGAGACGTCGCGCTGATGGACGTCGCCTTCCGGCAGGCCCTGCTCCACATCGAATGCGGCCGCCGCCGACAGCTGGGCGCCCGCGCGCCGCCGCTGAACTTCATTGATGAAATCGAGCAGCGGCGTGTCTTGCACGCGCGCGTAGCGCGCATCGAATCCCGCCACCGCGCTCCCGATCGGCGTGCTGGCCCAGAGGCGCGCGGCCTCATGGGCGGCGCTGAGCCGCTGCGTGAACCGCGGTGATTCCGCCACGTTCGCGAGTGGAATCAGGTCGGAGCGGACGCGGGTGACCCGATAGCGCTTGGTGCTCGGGTCCCTCGCCAGCGAGACATGGACCACGGCGAGACTCTGCACGTAGTTCTTCGGCTGCACGAAGTGGACGCCGTTGATCACCGAGTCACGCATCTCGCGGTGCGTGTGGCCCACGATCACGATGTCGGGTTTCGGATTCACCGCGGCGAGCGCGCCGGCATCGTTCTCCGGACCGACGCCCGTGGTGTCGTAGCCCGATTCACCGAAGCCGCTGTGGATCACGACGATTTTGAGGTCGACACTCTGGCGCTCGAGGCTCGCCATGGCCGCCGGTGCCGCCTCGGCAATGCGGCGCACGCGGGCCCGGCCCGCGAGCAACCACTTGTCCGACACCATCACGCTCGGCGTCGTGAAGCCCGTGATGCCGATTTTGACCGGCCCGCGAACCAAGACCACGCTCGTGGCAAAGAGATCTTTACCGCTGTCGTCTGTTACGTTCGCCGAGACATAGCGAAACGTCGCCTGGCTGGCGGCACGACGCAGGAAATCGACGCCAAAGTCAAAATCGTGATTGCCGGGCGTGACGGCATCGTACTGCAACACGTTCAGCGCATCGACGATCGGCTGCGGCTGGCGCTTGTCGTACCGCCCGTAATAGACGGCGAACGGATTGCCCTGCAGCAGGTCGCCCGCATCCACGAGGACGATCTGGCCGGGATAGCGGGCGCGCAGTGTCTCGAGCGCAGTCGCGGCGCGGGACAGCCCGCCGGGCGCCGCGGCATCCCGGACGTAGTCCCACCCGAATACCCGGCCGTGGACGTCGGTGGTCGCGACGATGACGATGTGGGCGGTATCGAGGGCGGTAGCAGCCTGAAACGCGATCAGTAGCGCCGAGAGGAGATGCATGGTAGGGTGAAATTGCGAGTCGAGGCGTCGGCGCGCTACCGCAGGTCCAATCGTGACACAGCATTGACGGGGATTTCGCGTGCTCGTGGCGCGGTGACGGTCTCTTTGGCTTGCGCCATCGATCTCACCATTGCCCAGGAGTTCGCATGCACAGACACTCCAGAAACCGGCTGATTCCCCTCGCGTGCACCCTGTCATCCCTCTGGCTGATCGCGTGCCAGCGCGAACAATCGACTGCTCCGGTACAGACACCGCTCGCGGAGCGGCGCGGCGCAGACGAAGGTAACGGCAGAATTCCCGGTCGGCTGCAGCATCTGGTCGTCATTTATCTCGAGAACCGCAGCTTCGACAATCTGTACGGCGAATTCGCCGGTGCCGACGGGTTGAGCAACGCCGCGGCGACGAGCACGCAGGTGGACGCCACCGGAACAGCGTTCGCCACGCTTCCCCAGGTCTCCGGATCACCCTTCCCTGCGACGTTGCCGAATGCGCCGTTCCCCATTGAGGACTACGTCGCCGCCAACCTGCGGATCCGCGACCTCGTGCATCGCTTCTATCAGGAGCAGCAGCAGATCGACGGCGGCAGGATGGACAAGTTCGCCGACGTCAGCGACGCCAAGGGCGAGGTCATGGGTTTCTATCACACCGGTCCGCTACCACTCGCCGCGGAGGCCGCGAACTACACGCTGTGCGACAACTTCTTTCATGCAGCGTTCGGCGGCTCATTCCTGAATCACATCTGGCTGATCGCCGCGCGCACGCCGGTCTTCCCGAACGCGCCGAGCGCGCTCGTCGCCCAACTCGGGTCGGACGGCTCGCTCATACAGGACGGCGCTGTTACGCCCGATGGGTATGCCGTGAACACGTCGTTCACCGTCAATCAGCCGCATCCTGCTACGGTCCCCGCGGCCAATCTCGTTCCCAACCAGACATTCGCGACGATCGGCGACCGGCTCTCGGAGCACCACGTCAGTTGGGCCTGGTATTCGGGCGGCTGGGACGATGCACTGGCCGGTCACGCCGCCCCGCTATTTCAGTTCCACCATCAGCCGTTTGCCTACTTCGCGAACTACGCAGACGGCACCGCGGCGAAGGCCGAACACCTGCGGGACGAGAGCGAGTTCATCGCCGCCGCGCAGGACGGCAAACTGCCGGCGGTGTCGTTCGTCAAGCCGCTTGGCCCGCAGAACGAGCACCCCGGGTACGCCGATCTCCTCACTGGGGAGAGCCATGTTGTCGACCTGATCAATGCCGTCCGGAATGGCTCGGACTGGCCGACGACTGCGATCATCATCACCTACGACGAGCACGGCGGTTTCTGGGACCATGTACCGCCGCCCGTAGTGGACCGTTGGGGCCCGGGGATCCGCGTGCCCACGCTCGTGATCTCCCCGTTTGCCAAACGCAATTTCGTCGACCACCACCGCTATGACACGACATCGATCCTCGCGCTGATCGAGAGCCGTTGGCGTCTCGCACCGCTAAGCGATCGTGACGCCGCCGCCGAGAACATGGCCAATGCCTTCGAATCGGAGCGCGATCGCTGAACCTCAGTAGAAAAGCGAGTCGAGAGGTCGATCTCCCGACTCGCCGCTTCGTTTGCCAAGTCCGCTATGCACGTGCCAGCTTTCTCATATGCAGCTCCTCGTCGTCCGTCATGCGATAGCGGAGGAACCTGAAACGTGGGCGCCACGGGACGATGCGCTCCGCCCGCTCACGGATGATGGGAAGAAGAAGATGAAAGAGGCGGCGAATGGCCTGCACGCGCTGGTGCCGCGGGTCGACGTCGTGGCCACTAGCCCGCTCACCCGCGCGAAGCAGACCGCCGTCATTCTCGCCAAAGTCTACGAGCGCCCCGAACCTATTACGACCGACGCGTTGGCGCCGGGGCAGCCGCCCGTCGCGTTGGCGACCTGGCTCCGGGAACAGGGGACGCGAAAAACGGTGGCGGTGATCGGCCATGAACCCAGCCTTGGCGCGATCGTCAGCTGGTTTGCGGCCGGCATTGAGCGATCCTTTGTCGAGCTCGGCAAAGGGGGCGCCTGCCTGCTCGACTTCGGCGGCCGCATCGATGCGGGCGAAGCGATGCTCCTGTGGGTGCTCCGCCCCAGTCAGCTCCGGACGTTAGGCTGATGCCCGATTTCACCGCCGATCTGCTCAATCGTCCTGCCGTCCTGGCTGCGAGTACGGTGGCGCTCGCCCAGCTCGATCACGCGACTGCCGCGGCGGCCCGCCTGAGCGATCGCACAGACCCCGAGGCACTGCACGATTTTCGCGTCGCCGTTCGGCGCCTCCGCGCCACGCTGCGCGGCTATCCCGGCCTGCGTGAGCGCGTGCCCGGAAAGCTGCGCCGCCGCCTGCGGAATCTTGCGAGGACGACGAATTCCGCGCGCGAGGCGGAGGTGCAGATTGCCTGGTTCCGCGACCGCTCGCCCGGATTCACGTTATCCGAACGGGCTGCACTGGGCCCGCTGCGTGGGCGGCTGCGCGCTCGCCGGCGCCGAGCGGTGGCGGCAACGCAGCACAAACTGCAAGAGCGGTTCGAAAAGTTGGAGCGCAAACTGAGGCGCCGTCTCGGCGCGCTGCAATCGGACGCTGGCTCGCATGACGTGCCGTTCCGCGCAGTCGCCGCCGCAACCCTGGTGCACCACGCGAACGATCTCAAGAGACGGTTCAGCGCGGTCTTGCCGGCGTCCGAGCCGGCCGAGCTGCACGCCGCGCGCATCGCGGCCAAGCGCCTGCGCTATCTCCTGGAGCCGGTCGCATCGAGTCTCGCGAATGGACGCCCGCTCGTGCAGCGGCTGAAGGAGCTGCAAGACCTGTTCGGCGAGCTGACGGACGCCCACGCGCTGGAGCCGCTCTTGAAAGAGGCCGGCGCCGGCGCCGCTCCCGCAGCGAACCTGCTTCGTAACGCAGTCGCGGCATTGTCCACGCAGCTGCGGGATGAGTGGTCCGAGGCGGGCCGGGAGCTGGAGCGCGAGGTCGAGCGCGCGGCCCGGCAGCTCCGGCCGGCACGCAAGACACCGCCCGCGCCGCCGAGGCGCCGCCGCTTACGTCGAGGTGTCGTCGGGGGCTTTGCGCCCTGATGAGCTCTTCGCACCACGGCGCACGCGTGGTGTGGCCTGGCCGCGCCGCCCTTCTCCCTTCCCTTTGATTCCATTGCGTCGCAAGACCGGCACAAACAGCCGGTGGCCCGCGTGCTCGGCGACCTTCGCCGAGCCGCGCGCCAGATTATGCAGCGCCGTTTGCGAGCGGACCGTCGCCTCGCCATCGGCGGGGACGAGCCGCCGGTAGGTGCCATCCGGGTTCTGGAGACGCGCTTTCACGTTGTCCGCCAGAATCGTGGGCAGGATGCGCTCCACCATGCGCTCTTTGAGCGGCGTGGCCTCGATCGGGAACATGACCTCGATGCGCCGGAAGAAGTTGCGTGGCATCCAATCCGCGCTCGCCAGGAAGACCTCGGGGCTCCCCGCATTGCTGAAGTAGAACACGCGGCTGTGCTCGAGGAAGCGGTCGACGATGCTGACCACACGGATCCGCTCGGAGACGCCCGGCAGGCCCGCGCGCAGGCAGCAGGTGCCCCGAATGACCAGGTCGATGTCGACGCCGGCCTGAGACGCGCGATACAGCGCGTCGATGACTGAGTCTTCCACGAGCGCATTCATCTTGACGATGATCCGCGCCCGCTGGCCGGCCTCCGCGTGCTTGCGCTCGCGGTCGATCAGCTCGATCACGCGCTCGCGCAGCTCGACCGGCGCGACGACCAGCTTGCGCCAGCGTCGCGTCCGTGAATAGCCGGTCAAGAGGTTGAACATCTCGCTGACGTCCTCGCCGAAGGCAGGATCGGCGGTGAAGAGACCGACGTCGGTGTAGATGCGCGCCGTCGTCGAATTGTAATTCCCCGTCGAGAGGTGCACGTAGCGACGCAGACCGCCGCGCTCACGTCGCACGACCAGCGCCGCCTTACAATGCGTCTTCAGGCCCACGATGCCGTACACCACGTGCACGCCCGCCTGCTCGAGCTCACGCGCCCACACGATGTTGTTCTGCTCATCGTACCGCGCTTTGAGCTCGACCAGCGCGGTGACCTGCTTGCCGTTCTGCGCGGCGCGGGCGAGCGCGGAGAGAATCGGGCTGCCGCCGCTGGTGCGGTAGAGTGTCTGTTTGATTGCGAGCACCTGGGGATCGTCTGCCGCCCGATCGATGAAATCGACGACGGCACCGAAGGACTCATACGGATGGTGCACCAGCACGTCCTCGGCCCGGATTACATCGAAGGGATTCTCGGCGCTCGCGAACGCGGCGGCCGGACGCGGCACGAGCGGTTCGTCCCGCAGAGTCTTGAATCCCTCGCCCCGATGCAGCGCCATCAACGCCGTGACATCCACCGGACCGTTCACGCGATACACGTCGCGCTCGCGCAGATCGAGCGCGCCCATCAGCATCTGCGCGAACCGGTCGTCGCCCGACGCCAGAATCTCGAGCCGCACCGCGTCGCCGAGGATGCGCTGCCGCAACGTCTCCTCGATCGTCTGGAGCAGATCCTCGGCCTCATCCTCATTGATGGCCAGGTCCGTGTTGCGGGTCACGCGGAAGACCGTGTGCGCCAGCACCTTGAAGCCGCCGAACAGATCGCCCAAGTGCGCCGCGATAATCTCCTCGAGCAGCACGAACCGCAGCCGCTCCGTCGGGCCGCCGCTCGGCAGTGCGACGACGCGATCGAGCAGCGCGGGCACCTGCACCACCGCGAACAGCTGCTGGCCCGAATCGGTATTCTCCACCAGCAGGACGATGTTCAGGCTCTTGTTGTGGACGTGCGGGAAGGGATGGCCCGGATCGATGGCCAGCGGCGTGAGCACCGGATAGATCTCCTGCGCGAACAGCTTATCGAGGTACTCGCGCTCGGCGGCATCGAGCGCCTCGAGCGCCACCCGCTGGATCCCCGCGGCCGCGAGCCCAGGCATGATCTCACTATCGAGCAAGCGGTGTTGCTCGGCGACGAGCGCGTGCACCCGTGCCTCGATACGTGACAGCTGCTCGGAGGGACCGAACCCGTCGGCGCCGTAGTCCTGCGGCTCGATGCCGGCGTACAGCTGCTGCTGCAGGCCCGCGACCCGCACCTCGAAGAACTCATCGAGATTCGAGCTGAAGATCGCCGCGAACTTGAGACGCTCGAGCAGCGGGGCAGTCTTGTCCGCCGCCTCCTCGAGCACGCGTGCGTTGAACTCGAGCCAGCTCAGCTCGCGATTGAGATAGTGGTCCGGCGGAAACGCCGGCTGGTAGGGCGTCGCCATGGCTCAGCCTGCCGCGGCGAGGTGTAGGCGCGGACCGCGCCGTTCCGCGCCCCGCACCCACACAAAGCGCGGCTCCAGATCAAAGGCGCGGAGAAACAGCCCCGACTTGCGCTCCGCATCCCAGATCTCGACCCGCGGATCGGTCCGCGCCTGCAGCGTCAATTCGACAAAACCGCGATGCGCGGCGCAGGTGACGCCGGTGATACGCTGCGTGTGCGTCCGGTCGAGCCCGTCCGCAACCCGCAGCATCCCCGCGAGGGCGCGCACCAGGCGGCGGTCGGCCCGCTCGAGCCGGGCGAACGCCGAGTGCCGCTTCCTGGGAAATGCCTTGCGATGGTAGCGCGCCACGCACGCGACAATTTCGAGCTCGCGCTGCGTGAAACCCTGCAGGTCGCCATTGAGAATCAGGTGATAGGCGTGCTTGTGGTGCTTCGCGTGATTGATCACGTAGCCGATGTCGTGCAGCAGCGCCGCCGCTTCCAGCAGCTCGCGCGCATCGGCCGGCAGCCCGAACCGCTCCGCCATCCCATCGAAGAGCTGCGTCGCCAGACGGGAGACCTGCTCGCAATGCCGCTCGCTCGACCGGCATTGCCGCGCGAACGCACGGGCTGAATCCAACCGGCTGAGCGGCGGGGCGGCCTTGCGCGCAGCGGATGGGAAACGGTCTTCGATCATCGCGAGCAGGAGGCCGTCGCGCAGCCCACCGCTGTTGACCAGGATTTGTTGCGTGCCCAGCCGCTTGGCGAGACGCGACACCGCCGCGGCGCCGGCCACAATGATGTCCGCGCGGCTCGGGTTCAGTCCCGGCGTCTCCCGCCGTTCCGCAAGCGGCGTCGAGCGCAGACGATGCAGCAAATGCACCACGTCGGCGCGCGACATGACGTAGCCCTGCACGCTGCGCTCCGACCCCTCTCGCTCCAGCTGCGCCACGGCCGCGAGGTTCGTAAACGTCCCGCCGCTGCCGACCATGATCTCGGGGTGAAATGGCGGCTTACGCAGCTTTTCATCGAGCGCGCGGTCGATCGCACGGCGCAGCTTGCGCCACCGCTTGGGCGACAACGTGCCGTCGGTACGGAAGCGCTCGGTCAGGCGCACGGCGCCGAGCGGCAGCGTGACGACTTCGTCGACGACCGCGCCGGCGGTGAGCGTGACCTCCATGCTGCCGCCGCCGATATCGACGATCGCCACCGAACGGCCGGCCAGGTCGAAGTGGTGGAGCGCGCTGCGCACCGCCAGCTGCGCCTCTTCTTCGCCGGAAATGATTTCCACGCGCAGGCCGCAGCGGCGCCGCACTTCCTGGCAGAACGCGCGACCGTTGCTGGCTTCGCGTACCGCGCTCGTCGCGACCGCCCGCAGCTCTCGGACCTCGAACCCCTTGGCGATCGTGTTCATCTTGGCCAGCGCCTCGATCGAACGCTCCATCGGCTCGTTCAGGAGCCGGCCGCGCGCAAACAGGCCGTGGCCCAGGCGCGTCATCTCGCGCTCTTCTTCCAGCACGCGGTAGCGGCCGTCGGATTCGACTTCCGCCACGACGAGCCGGATCGAATTCGTCCCGATATCGATGGCGCCCAGGCGCGTCGGCGAGGTCGTGCGGGAGGCGGGAGGCATGCACCAGCAAAGTTACCGCAAAACCGGCGACCTTGATTTCCGACCGTTTGTCACGAACTGGCTACATTCATGTAACCGCGTGGTGTCGTGCTGGCGTAACGGATTGCGAGCGACGCGTGTGGCGGTAGCTTCACGCCACCGACGCGTCGCCCTTGCGCGCGTGGCAATAGTTTGTCGCTGTGCAAAGGAGATATCCGTGATGTTGCGCCCGGTCGCTGAACTGCTCCTGACGCTCGCCGAGCCCACGCGGTTGCGCATTGTGAACTGTCTGTCCGCAGCGCCGCTGTTCGTCTCGGATCTCGCCGCCATCCTCGAGCTCCCTCACGCGACGGTAGAAGAGCACATGGATGCGCTCGAGTCGCTCGGCCTGGTCCGCACCTATCCGGTCGTGCCCTACCTCCTGTACGCGCTGGCTCCCCTGCCGGGCACGCGTGACCGGCTGCTGCGTTCGACGCTCGATGCGGTGCGTCAGGATCCGGGCGCGCAAACCGACCGTGCCGCGGCGCTCAGCCGTTCGCGGTCACGCTTCGAGACTCGTGTCCGGGCGTCCTGAGAACGCCGAGCCGCACCGCATACTCGTCGTGGACGACGAGCCCGACATCACGGCGCTCGTCGCGTATCACCTCGCGAAAGAAGGCTATCGAGTTACGACGGCCGGCACGGGCGCTGATGCCCTCCGGTCCGCGCGCGAAGAGCGGCCCGATATGGTCGTCCTCGATCTCATGCTCCCGGGACACTCGGGCTTCGACGTGCTCGCCGAGCTGCGCCGGCGCGACGAAACGCGCGATGTCGGTGTGCTGCTGCTGACCGCCCGCAAGGAGGAGCCAGACCGGATCAAGGGCCTGTCGCTCGGCGCCGACGATTATCTCGCCAAGCCGTTTTCTCCGAAAGAGCTCGTGCTGCGCGTCGGGGCGATCCTGCGGCGCCTCGCGGCTCCTCCCGTCGCGAGTGGCGGCCGGTTGGTCGGTGGTCCAATCGTCGTCGACCGCACGGCACATCGCGTCACTGCCGACGGCAAAGAGGTCGAGCTCACCGCGACCGAGTTCAAGCTGCTCGAGCGCCTGATCGAGCGCCGCGAGCGCGTGCAGTCGCGCTCACAGCTGCTCGAGACCGTGTGGCAGGCCCAGCCGGACATTCAAACACGCACCGTGGACATGCACGTCCAGCGGCTGCGCACCAAGCTGGGCGACGCGGGCGACTGGATCGAAACGGTCCGCGCCGTCGGCTATCGATTCCGGGAGCCGCCACCCCTCCGGGCACCACGCACCACCGCGGCGACGCGCCGCCGGCGCACGTGAAACTCGCCACGCGGCTCTTCGCGAGCATCGGGTTGCTCGTCGCGGCCGCGGTTGCAGGATCCATCATCGCGGCCGACGTCCTGCTGCGCCGCCATCTCGAGCGGGAAATTGCATTGGACCTCGAGCGGGAGGCACGGCTTCTGGCCGCGTTCACGCCACCCGACTCGACCCGGTGGCCGGAGTTTGCGCAACTGACCGGTGCGCGCCTCGGACGGCGTGTCACGCTCATCGATCCCGAGGGTCATGTGCGCGGCGACACCGAGTTCGATCGCTCCTCGCTCGGGCAGCTGCAGAATCACCGCACCCGCCCCGAAGTGATGGCGGTCCTCGATTCGGCGCGCCCCGTCGGCATGAGCGAGCGCTTGAGCGCCTCGACCAACGAGCAACAGATGTACATCGCCATCAAAGACGGGCCGCCGGGCCTCGCCGTGGTGCGCGTGTCGACCACGCTCGCCGTCGTGGATGCGCAGGTGCACGCCGTGCAGCGCGCGCTCGCGCTCGCGGGAATGCTCCTCCTCCTCGCCGCCTGGCTCCTCGCCTGGCTGTTGGCCCGGGCGCTCGCTCGACCGTTGCTGCGCATCTCGGAGGCTGCGCGCGACATCGCCGCGGGCCGCCCGGCCGAATTCCCCGACGTAAAGGTGCCCGAGCTGGCCCACCAGGTCGACGCGCTGCGCGCGATGCATCACGAGCTCGAGCGCCGCTTCGAAGACCTGCGACGCGAGCGGGAAGAGTCGCGGACGCTCCTCGAGGCGTTGTCCGACGGCGTGCTGGCCGCCGACAAGCGGGGCGCGATCATCTCGACGAATGCAGCGGCGCGGCGCCTCCTCGGCTACGCCGACACCGACCCCATGCCGCCCCTCGGTGAGTTGTTTCACGATCGAGCGCATCGTGCGCTGATGCGCGAAGTGCTCACGGGCGCGGTGGTCGAGGGACGGGAGCTGGATCTCGGCGACCGGACGGTGGTGGTGTCGGCACGGCCACTCGAAGACGGCGGGACACTGCTGGTGTTGAGCGACGTCACGGACGTGCGACGGCTCGAGACGATCAGGCGCGACTTCGTTGCCAACGTGTCCCACGAGCTGAAAACGCCGCTGACCGCCATCGCCGGGTACGCGGAGACGCTCGCCGCCGAGTCGCTCGACTCCCAGGCGACCGGCTTCGCGCAGACCATCGTCGACAACGCGCACCGCATGCAGCGTCTCGTCGACGATCTGCTCGACCTGTCGCGCATCGAATCGGGCGGCTGGCAGCCCGAGCCACGCGACATCGGCATCGATGCCGCCGCGCGTGAGGCGTGGCGCCCCTTCGCAGAGCGTGCGTCGAGCCGCACAATCGACCTCGAGACCGTCACGGACTCCGCGTCGGTGCACAGCGACCCCGAGGCGCTGCGACAGATCTTTACCAACCTGTTCGACAACGCGCTGCGCCACACGCCGCGAGGCGGCCGCATCCGCGTCACGTCTGAGCGCCGCGGCGACGAAACGCTGATCCGTGTCACCGACACCGGCTCCGGAATTCCAGCCGAACACCTGCCGCGCATTTTCGAGCGGTTCTACCGCGTCGACCCCGGCCGCTCCCGCCAGGAAGGCGGGACCGGGCTCGGATTGTCCATCGTGAAGCACCTGGTAGAAGCCCACGGCGGCCGGGTGGAAGCGGACAGCGAGCTCGGGCGTGGCACGACAATCCTTCTGTACTTCCCGACGTAGCCTCTTAGTCCTCAGCCTCTTAGCGCCTTTTTTCATCGTTACACAGCCGTAACGCAGTCGTCATCAGCCGTTGACCGGGTACGGCCATCGTTGACCCGTGCGAATTGCGCTTGTTTCCGACACTTACACGCCACAGGTCAACGGCGTTACGACCGTGGTTGTACGAATCGCCAGTGTGTTGCGCGAATTCCGGCATCAGGTCGTGGTGATCGCGCCGCGCTATCCGGGACACGAGCCGCTCGACTCCGGCGAGCTCCGCATCCCCTCGGCGTCGTTCCCGCCCTACCCCGCGATCCGTTTGTCACTGCCGCAATTCGGGGCGGTCGAGCGGTTTCTCGATCCGTTCGAGCCGGACGTCGTGCATGTCGCGACCGAGGGGCCGCTCGGTTTGACGGGACGTCGCTACGCCGTGCGGCGCCGCGTTCCGCTCGTCACCTCGTATCACACGAACTTCCCACAGTATGCCCGGCACTACGGCGCGGGCATCGCCGAGCCGCTCGTCTGGAAATGGCTGCGCTGGTTCCACCGCCCCGCCGTTCTGACGCAGACGCCCGGTGAGGCGGTCGCCGAGGAGCTCACGCGGCGCGGTATCGGCCGGCCGGTCGTCTGGGGTCGCGGAGTGGACACAACCCACTTCCATCCCGGCCGGCGCAGCACCGGGTGGCGCCGCTGGCTCGCGGGTGGCGATGACACCGCGATCGTGTTGCATGTCGGCCGGCTCGCGCTCGAGAAGAACGTCGACGTCCTTGTCGAGTCCTGGACGGCCGCGCGCGAGCACCTGCGCCAGCGCGCGACGTTTGTCCTCGCGGGCGAAGGCCCCGAGACGCGGCGACTCATCACGCTCCTCCCGTGGGTCCGGCAGCTGGGATTCCTCGACCGCCAGAAGCTGGCCGATGTGTATGCGAGCGCCGACATCTGCGTGTTGCCATCGCGGACGGAGACCTGCGGTCTGGTCGCGCTGGAGGCGATGGCCTCCGGCTTGGCGGTCATCGCCGCGGACGCCGGCGGATTTCGGGAAAGCATCCAGCATGGACAGACGGGTCGTTTGGTCGCACCCGATGATGGCACCGGCTTTGCGGCCGAGATTCTGTCGCTCGTGATCTCTCCGCAGCGACGCGCGGAGCTCGGGACGGCGGCACGAGCCGCCGGCCGTCGCGCGAGATGTCGCGCCGGAGAACCTCGAGCTGTTGCGGCAATACGCGGCCGCCGCTCGCCTCACCGATGGAGCCACTTCATGCGCCGCGTAGTCTTGGTCCTCGCGGATGGCCTGCGACCCGATGCCATCACGCCGACCGACATGCCTTCCCTCGACGCGCTCGCGCGTGAGCTGACGCGCGGTGGCGTCTCGAGTCAGGTCGTCGCGAGCGAACTCCTCCCCGCCGACCGCGCCGTCCTCTGGGTGCTGACAAAAGCGGCCGGGCTGGGCAAGTACCGTTCCGCAGGCCTGCGCGCGCGTGGCTCTGGTGGTTTGGTCTGGACATCCCGGTCAGCTACGAAGGCCGGGTATTGACGCAGGCGTTTACGCGCACCGCGCACCCGCGATCGGCGAGCCATTGCTCGGGCTGGCGACGTTGTTCGCGCTCACGACCTCGCATCTCGCGGTGCAGGTGCTCAAGCGCGCGGTCGCGCGGCCCAGGCCGTGTGACGCGAATGGGCACCTCCTCGCGCTGGTCGATCTTCCAGATCCGTACTCGTTCCCGTCCGGTCACGCTGCGGCCGCCAGCGCCGTCGGTGGAACGATTGCACTCGCGCATCCGCTGCTCGCCCCCATCCTGTTGCCGCTGGCGGCACTGATTGCCACTTCCCGACTGACGCTGCGTGTCCACCACGCCAGCGACGTCGTCGCAGGTGTGCTGCTCGGGCTCGCGGGCGCAGCCGGAGCTGCGCTGCTCATTCTGCATTAGCACCCGTACCCGGCGGCGGATCGCACGGCCGACGTCCGGGTACCCAGGTAGCGGAGGCTCGTACGGCTCCGCTATCTGTTTTAGGGGGAGTGGCCGTTACCAAATTGTGACATTGCCGACTCAACCTGGTGATGCCCCCCGACCACCTTTCCCCGCGTTGGAGATGTCCAATCCTTCCCCCAAGTCTTGAGGAGCAACCGTGCACGCAAGACTGTCCCGCTGGCTCGCTGTTTCAGCCCTCTGCACCCTGGGAGTTTCCACGGCCGCGGCACAAGCGCAGGCCCCGTCGCCCCAAGTCTCCGTCGGTGGGTTGGTGTACACGTCGTTCTTCTACCAGTTGAAGGACTCGTTGAATCACGTAAACAACTTCGACATCACGCGCGCATACGTGAACGTGATCGGCAGGTTCTCGGGTGGACTGTACACGCGCGTCACGGCCGACATCTACCGGAACACGGCCGCGTCGTCCAACGGATCGCTGAGCTACCGCCTCAAGTACGCGTACGCCGCATACACACCCGCCGGCAGCAAGCTCACCTACAAGGTCGGTCAGATCCACACCGCCTGGCTCGATTGGGAAGAGACCCTCTGGGATTACCGCGTGCAGGGCTCGATGCCCCTTGAGCGTGGCTACATGACCGCGGCGGGCGCCCAGAACCCCTATATGTCGTCCTCCGATTTCGGCGTTGGCGTGGACGGCAGATGGGGACCCGATAAGGCAAACATGCAGATCGTCGTAGTGAACGGCGAGAACTACAACACGAGCCCCGGTGACAAGGGGAAGGACGCGCAGGCCCGGCTGTCCTATCGCCTGAAGAACACCAACGACTCGAGCCGTGTCGGCGGGCTCCGCTTGACGGGTTACGCACAGTACGGCAAGTCGACCGGCGGCGGCCAGCGTAACCGGTTCGTCGGGATGGTGTCTTACCGGACCCGCCAGATCACGCTTGCTGCCGAGGGGGCGGCAACCCAGGACTGGCCCACAGGCGGAGTTGCTGTGAACGGTCGCGTCTACAGCGCGTACGGCGTGTACAAGTTCACCCGCAGCAAAGCCGCCGCGCTTGCCCGAGTCGATCTGTA
>Ga0134079_10000043_pt1 | contig 28119 bp, 27 predicted proteins | sample 15_taG_2_FD_119770 | JGI IMG/M metagenome (GOLD analysis project Ga0134079, IMG submission 119770) | Grasslands soil microbial communities from the Angelo Coastal Reserve, California, USA - 15_D_Rain_40cm_2_09182015 | ecosystem: Environmental > Terrestrial > Soil > Grasslands ...
CCGAGAACGTGATCCACTTCCTGCGCCATCACGCCCGCCCGCTGATCTTCACCGCGGCCCTGCCACCGGCGAACACCGCCGGCGTCCTGGCGGCGCTGCACGTGATGGCGCGGGAGCCGGAGCGGCGCGAGCGGCTGTGGGAGAACGCCCGCCGCTTCCAGGATGGCCTGCGCGCGTTGGGCTTCGACATCGGGCCGACCGAGACACCGATCGTCCCGGTGCTGATCGGGCCCCTGGACAAGACGTTCATGTTCTGGCGCCAGCTGTTCGACGCCGGCGTGTTCACGAACCCCGTCGTCCCGCCCGCGGTGGCGCCGTCCCAGTGCCGCCTGCGCACCAGCCTCATGGCGACGCACACGGCGGAGCAGATCGACCTCGCGCTCGAGGCCTTTGCCCGGCTCGGGAAAGCGTTAGGCGTCATCTGAGCACGGTGGAGATCACGCCCGTTTCGCACGGGCGTGATCTCGAACGGTTCATCGCCTTCCCCTACGAGCATTATCGCGGCGACCCGCTCTGGGTCCCGCAGCTGCGGATGGACGTCCGCACGATGCTCTCCCCGGGGAAGAATCCTTTCTTCCAGCACGCCGAAGCGCAGTACTTCCTCGCGCGGGTGGACGGCCGCATCGTCGGCCGGATCGCCGCGATCAAGAACGACGCGCACAACCACACCTGGAACGACAAGGTCGGGTTCTACGGATTCTTCGAGTCCGTCGATGACCAGCGGGTCGCCAAGGCGCTATGGGATGCCGCCGGGAGCTGGCTCCGCGCACGCGGCTTCGACACCATGCGGGGTCCGATGAGCCCCTCCGTCAACGACGAGTGCGGCCTGCTCGTTGACGGGTTCTCCACGCCACCGACGCTGATGATGCCGCACAACCCGCGGTATTACGCGACCCTGCACGAGCGCTACGGGTTCGTCAAAGCGAAGGATTTGCTCGCGTACGAGGGCAGCGGCGACGGCCCGCCCGAGCGCTTGGTCCGCATCGCGAAGCGCGTCGCCGAGCGTGCCGGCATCACGCTGCGGCCGATGAGCATGAAGCGGTTCGCGGCGGAAGTAGAGCTGGTCAAGGTCCTCTACAACAAGGCCTGGGAGAAGAACTGGGGCTTCGTACCGCTGACCGAAGCGGAGATCGATCATCTCGCCAAGCAGCTGAAGCCGATCGTGGTCCCCGACCTGGTCGTCTTCGCCGAGCGGGCCGGCGAGGTCGTGGGCTTCGGCGTGGCGCTCCCGGACCTGAACGTCGCGCTCAAGCACAACCCGTCGGGCCGTCTGTTCCCGGGGATCATCAAGGTCCTGCTGAACCGCAAGACGAACCGCGCCAGGGTCCTGCTGCTCGGCGTGATTCCCGAGTACCGCGGCCGCGGGATCGACGGCCTCATGTACGACTGGATCTGGACCCACGGCGTCGCGAAGGGCTACAACTGGGGCGAAGGCGGCTGGATCCTCGAGGACAACGCGCCGATGAACAATGCGGCGCTGGCCCTCGGGTTCAAGCCCTACAAGACCTACCGCGTCTACGACAAAGCGCTGTGAACGTCTTTGTGACCGGCGGCACCGGCTTTGTCGGGGCCCATCTCGTGCGCGCGCTTCAGGAGCGCGGCGACCGCGTGACGTGCCTCGTGCGCCGGCCGGAGCTGGCGGAGCGCTTCGGCTGGCGCGGCGTGCGCCTGGTGCGCGGCGACCTGGACGACGCGTCGGCCTTGCTCCAGGGCTGTGAGGGCGCCGAGCTCGTCTTCCATGTCGCGGGGCGCATCATCGCGAAGGACGCGATCCAGTTCATGGCCACGAACCGCGACGGCACCGCCAACGTCCTCGAGGCCGCGGAAGAGCACGGGGTGTCGCGCTTCGTCCTCGTCTCTTCCCTCGCGGCCGCGGGGCCGACGGTCCCGGGACAGCCCATCGACGAGTCCCGCCACCCCGCGCCGGTCACCGACTACGGACGCTCGAAACTCGCCGCCGAAGTGCTCGTCCGAGCGATGCCGTTCCCCTGGACGATCGTGCGCCCGCCGGTCGTGTACGGCGAGTGGGACCGCGGGACCCTCAAGGTGTTTCAGCTGGCCCGGGCCCCCGTCGCCCCGGTATTCGGTGACGGATCGCAGGAGTTGTCGGTCATACACGCGGACGACTTGGCGCGCGCGCTCATTGCCGCGGGGACGAGCCCGGCGGCCCAGGGGCGGGTCTATTTCGCCACCCATCCCGCCGGCACGACGAGCCGGGGCCTGCTGTTGGCGTGCGCCAAGGCCCTGGGCGCCTCGCCGCCGCGGATCGTGCCCCTGCCGAAGGCCGTGGCACGTGGCCTGCTGTGGGCGGTGGGCTCACTCGCGCATTTGGCGGGGCGTGCGACATTTCTGTCGGCGGACAAAGCGAACGAATACCTCGCCGCCGCGTGGACGTGCCGGGGCGATGCCCTGACGCGGGACACGGGGTGGCGAGCCACGATCGACCTCGAGCCGGGTCTCGCTCGAACGGCAGCATGGTATCGGGAGGTGGGATGGCTGTAACGGGACCAACGGCACGGCGCTTCACCGGCATCGACATCGCGACGCTGGCGTACGTGGGGCTCGCGACGGTCGCGGTGGCGCTGTCGTTCCAGGACGAGGCGATTCCCGGGTGGCCGTGGCTCTTCGTCGCGCACGCCCTGCTCGTGCTGCTGGTGTTTCTCGCGCCCCGGGCCCGCGCCGGGAGCGCGACCGGCCGCTTCCTCGGGGAGTGGTACCCGATGCTGCTCCTCGCCGCCCTGTACGGTGAAATCGGCGTGCTCACGCTCGACGCCGGCTTCCAGAACGACCTCAGCATTCAACGGTTCGAAACCTGGGTGTTCGGCTCAGAGGTCGCTTACCGCTGGATCCGTGAGGATCCGAACGTGCTGCTGTCCTGGATCCTGCACTCGTGCTACCTGGCGTACTATCCGATTCTCTACGCCTCGCCACTGGGCCTGTGGCTCGTCGGGAAGCGGGACGCCGCGCGGCAGACCATTTTCGCCGTGATGGTCACGTTCTACTTCTGCTACGTCGTCTTCCTCTTCTTCCCCGTCGCGGGCCCGCGCTACGCCTTCGACGCGGCGCACAATGCGGCCACCAACGTCGGGCCCGCGCGCTTCGCGCAGTGGCTGCTCGACCGCGGGGATTCGTGGGGCGCGGCGTTCCCGTCATCGCACGTCGCGGCGTCGGTCGTGGCGGCCGGCATGGCGATGCGGTATTGGCGGCCCCTGGGGTGGGTGCTGCTGCCCTTCACGGCGGGGCTGATCCTGGCCGTCGTGTATGGCCAGTTCCACTACGCCGTCGACGCGCTCGCCGGGCTCGTGGTGGCCGCGGCGATCCTCGGCATCATGCAGACGGCGGAGGCGGAGGCGCCGCGCCGCGTGCCGGTCGCCAACCTCGGCGTGGAGCCGGGCGGCGGCGCCTAGTGGTGCATGTGCGGCATGCCGGTGCGGCGCGCTTCGAGCCAGATGCCGTGGAGCCGCAGGAAGTGGCGCAGGTCTTCCTGGTAGAGTGACTCGTTCGGGTTGATCGACGGCCAGGGCGCATCGCCGTCCGGCACGAACAGCCCCGCCACGACCCCCATCCCGCCACCCGGCAGCGTTCTGCCCGTGGGATTGTCATAGACCACGCGCACGCGGTAGCGATGCTCCGGCACGATGCGCGCCCCGATGTGCGTGAGGCCGTACAACTTCCCGATCGGCATCGACAGCACATCGCGGCGCGCGTCGCGGACCGGCTCCGCGTGCCAGATCACTTCCCCCGTCGTCGCGTCGTCGAACTCGATGCTCACGCCGTAGTCGTGCAGGTGCCCGCCGATCACCACGATGCTGCCCGCGACTGCCGGCGATCCCTCGTACGACCGCTCGCTTCGCCCCGGCGGCAGATCGAACGACTTGTCGCCGACCGGGAAGCCGACGTCGAGCTGCCACGGGAACGCCCGGAAGAGCGGCCAGAGGCGGCCCTGCGGCGTGTAGTAGAGCACCAAGCGGACCCGGACGCCGTGATACGTCTCGGCCGTCGGATTGTGCAACATCGCACTGGCCACGACCTTCGACCCTCTGGTGAACGGCGACCCGAGCAGCAGTCTCGGCAGCCGCACGACGCCCGTTTCCTGGCCGGCGGCCGCGATGCGCTGGCCGATCGGTAGGAACAGCTCGCGATGCGTCGGGTCGAGCACGTTGAAGTGGTGCACCAGCCCCGGGGACAGGACACGCCCCGCTTCGTCTACCAGCTCTGTCCGGAAACCGTATATGGAGCCCGCCACGGGGAGCTCCGCCACCGAGACGGGGGGTTGATCGGTGCTGTGGTGCTGGGCGCCAGCGGGCAGATCCACCGGCGGCAACTCGATCACCAGCTCGCCCTTATTCGTGTTCGCGGTGACCCGGGCCACGGGCAGGTCATTCAGCTCCCGCGAAAGCGGCTGGACAACGGGCCGCGGGGAGAGGGGGCGCGGGGAGCTCCGGGCCGTCGCGGACGCCACATAGGACGCCACGACCACGGCCGCCGTACCAAGGACTATGAGGGCGCGTCTAGTCACGAATACTCATTTAAAGAGGGTCCTCGCCCCAAACAAGACCCTCGCCCGAGCGGTTCCCGGCCCCCTTCCCGTCCTGAAACGCCTAGGCCGCCGGTTGCCGAGCGGCGCGGACGCGATGCTGGACCAGTGCGAACAGCAGGAAGAGGACCGTGAACACAACCGTACCGACGATCAAGACGGGTGTCGAGATGGGCAGCCACTTACCGAATGCCGCGTACAGCCACCACTCCGGGAGGCGGCCGACGAACGTGGCCAGGAGATAGCGCTCGATCGGATAGCGCGTCAGGGGCCCGAGAATCCGCGCCGGCCAGTACGGCAGCGGCGTGAACGCCATGAGCACAATGGCCCAGAAGGGACTGATCTCGAACAGCTCGACGCTCTTCCGCACCCAGTAGTTCGAGCGGACGCGGTCGAGCTTGGGGTGGAAGATCGCAAACTCATGGAGGTAGTAGTTGAGGTACTCCATGTAGCACGCGCCCAGCGTCGCGATGAGCCCCACGAGAAACGGTGGATAGACCCGCGCCGCCACGAACATCACCGGCTCGAAGAACACGGGGAACAGCGGCGAGAGCGGGCCGTTCATCACGACCGAGATCACGAAGAACCCCACCAGCCCCGCAATCCCGGGCCACCGCAGCGCCGGGTAGATCGCCAATACACACAGCACGCCGGTGACGCGGATGACCGCATCCCACTGCGGGGTGCCGTGTTTCTTGACGAGCGCGCGACCCAGACCCTCGAGCACCTGGGCTACGCCGATATCACGTAGAGCCGGTAGATGAAGAAGGCCAGGACGGCACCCTCGAGCACCCACGCCATCGGCTGGCGATAGTACCCGGTGAGCATCTGCCAGCCCCAGTATCCCGTGTCCTTGAAGAAGGCGAGGGTGAACTTCTTTTTCGAGAAAGGCCAGAGCAACGGCAACCCCACCGTGCTCCCGATGTCGGCCGCGTAGTGCGCGAGAATCGCGATCAACGCGAAGATCGCGTAGTGCGGCGAGAACAGCGCCACGATGCCGCTCACGACCAGCGCGAAGAGAATGCTGTGCGTCACCGTGCAATGGAAATCGGGCTTCGCGAACCCGGCCTTGACCACGAGCGAGTCGGCGTTAGGCAGGAAATGCATGCCAAGACAGAACACCCCCATCTCGGGGCTCCAGTCGTAGGTGGCGATGGCGAGCGCGAGCGGGACATGACCGGCTTGCATTCAAGGCTCCGTGGATAAGGGTTCAAACCGCCGGGACTCGAGCGACCGATAGGCCGCCGTGACCACGGCGAGATCGTGGCGCGCCAGGGCGAGTGACATCTCGGGCTCGCGCCGCTCGCGCACGCAATCGATGAAGTGCCGCAACATGGCGCGGTACCCCATCAGGTCGCGGACGCCGGGAACCCGCAGCCGCGTCCGTCGCCCGGTGACGAGTGCGAAGAGGCCGTTGCTCTCGAAGGTGACGTTGCCCTCGGTGCCGTAGATCTTCGAGAGGCCGAGACCCGCGAGCCGATTCGTCACACTCCACGCGTGCAGCAACTTGCCGACGGCGCCCCCCGCAAAGCGTACCAGGACTTCGAGGCCGTCTTCAAATGGGGCGACCGGCGTGCGCTCGACCTCGGGGCGCACGGCGCAGACCTCGCGCACCGTGCCGCCCAACCGGGAAAGATAGTTAACCCAGTGCACGCCGCCCTCGAGCAGCGCCCCACCGCCCATCAGCGCCGCATCGGCACGCCAGCCGCTCGGACGTTGGCGTCCGGCACGGTTCAGCTCGATGAACAGCACCTGGCCCAGGTCGCCGCGCTCGATGTGCTGGCGCAACACGCGCACGGCGGGTTTGAAATAGTAGTTCTCCGCCACCATCGCGATGACGCCGGCGCGACGCACCGCGGCTTCGATGTGCGCCAGCTCGTCGAGGGTCCGCGCCACCGGCTTCTCGATCAGCACCGCCTTGCCGTTCTGCGCGGCGAGACCGGCGTGTTCGACATGGAACGCCTGCGGCGTGCACACGAACACCGCGTCAACACGCGCGTCGGCGCAGGCGGCCGCGTAGCTGCCAAAGGCGCCCACGCCGCCGTACTTACGATTGTAGGCTTGCGCCTTCTCGAGGGAGCGACTCGCGTAGAGCAGATCGATCCCGCCCAGCGACCGCGCCACGCGACTGTGCGTGCGGGCCACCTTCCCGCACCCGAGCAGCAAGAGACGGATGGGCTTCACTCGAGCCGATCCCACTCGGCGACGAGGTGTTCCCCCACCCGCAACGCGTTCGCCGCGATCGTGAGGCTCGGATTCACGCCCCCGGAGCTCGGCATGAAGCTCGCGTCCACGACGAACAAGTTCGGGACACCGAACATCCGGCACCATGGGTCGAGCACGGCCCGCGCGGGATCTGAGCCGAAGCGGCAGCTGCCGAGCGCATGCGAAAACGTGTTGATCGGCTTGCGCACGCGGATCAGTGCGCCGGCCTTGCGGAGGACCCGCGCCCCCTCGCGGTACAGCGCGCTGCGCGCCTGGCGGTCGCGGCGCGAGTAGCGGTGGAATACGCGCGGCGTCGGGGCACCGTAGCGGTCGGTCGTGGCGGGATCGATCGCGACGCGATTCTCGGGATCGGGCAGGTCCTGACCGATGCACAGCAGAAACACCTGCCGGTCCACCGTCTTCGCGCCGATGGTGCCGATCGGAAAGCCCCCTTGGGACGCGATGTACTCCGGTGGCGGGACCTGGAGGCCCTGGATCATGCCCCAGGGGCCGGGCGGCGATCTCCGGCGATCCCCGAAGTAGAAATCGGTCAGCGCGACCTGTTTGTGGAACGCGCGCTCCGGGTTCGTGTGCTCACCGAAAATCCCGATGACGATCCCGGAGCAGTGACGCATGAGGCAGCGGCCGATCCACGAGCCGCTCGGGCCATGATCACCGAGACCGGACGCGAGCAACAGGGCCGGTGTGGGAATCGCGCCGGCGCTCACGACGCACACTCGGCAGGCCACAGCGAACCGCTCGCCGGTCGTGGTGTCGACGCACTCGACCGCGGAGATGCGACCCCCATGGCGCGTGAGGCGCAGGGCCACCGTGCTGTGCATCACCGTGGCACCCGCGGCGATGGCACCGGGGAGTACCGCGACCGAGAGATCGTTTTTCGCCCCGATCTTGCAGGGAAACAGATCGCAGGTCAGGCACTGGACGCAGGGCCGCCGTCCGTCGGTCGACGCGAAGTTGATGGCCAGGGGGATGGGGAACGGCTTCAGGCCGAGCGATTCGGCGGCCGCGGCGACGCGGGCGGCCGGCGCCGAGAACGCCGGCGGCGCTGCGGCGTACGGTTCGCGCGGCGCCTCGGTGGGGTCTCGCCCCGCCACACCGGCAACGCCGAGCAGGCGCTCCGCTTCAGCATAGTACGGGGCGAGATCGACGTACGTGATGGGCCAGTCGACGAGATCGGAGCAGACGTCCGGGTAGCGGCGCCGCAGCTGAAAGTCGTCTTCCCGGAACCGGAAGGACGCGGCGCCGTAGAACGGCGACTTACCGCCGACGGCTTCGTCGGGAAAGAACTGCGAGCGCCCGAACATCGAGCCCGGCGTCTCGAACGGTGATGCGCTGCGGTACTTCCGGTCGATCAAAATGGTCCGCGGATCCCATGCGGAATCGTCGCGGTCCACCCAGCGCCCGCGCTCGATGAGTAACACGCGCAGTCCGGCGCGCACGGCGGCGAGCGCCACCATGCTGCCGCCGAACCCCGTCCCGACGACGACCAGGTCCCAGCTGCGCGTCATAAGGGTTCTAAGTAAAGCGAAACGGCTCCGGGATGCATCCCGGAGCCGTGTCGGCGATCACTGGTGCGTGAGCCTTACTGAACCGTGATGGCAATTCTCATCCCCAACGCCACGTGCGGGACGCAGTACCCCTTGTACACGCCCTTCGGCGCGTTTGCGAACGAGACCTCGTAGTTGTCGTTCGCATTCATGAGGAACGCGCCCTGCATGTTGTCGATGGTGTTCTTCATGCCCGCGGCGAGGGCGGCCGCGCCGCCCGCGGGAACCGAGTCGCCCCAAAAGGCGATGTTGTGCATGCCGCCCGACACGTTGATGAAGCGGACGGTGGTGCCCGGGGCGATCGTGAGCGTCTTCGGCTCGAACGCCGCCACGCTGGTACCATTGCCCGTCATCTTGACCTCGACCACAGGACCGGTCGCCGCGGGCGTCGCGGCCGGTGGAGCGGCAGCCGGCGTCTGCGTCTGGCTGGCCTGCTTGTCGCCGCCACAGGCGAGCGCGCCGAGCGCGACCACGGTCGTGAGCAGAGTGAAGCGCATTGCGAATGACCTCCGGGTACGTTGGCTGGTGGGCTTGTGAACGCATTCACAATATAGACGGGCTCCCGGAAAACGGGAGGGCGCGCAAAACCTTGTCATTTTGGCGCTTTTCGCGAGGCGTAGGGCATTGCATTTCCGGACCTCTTTCCAATATTGGGGGGCCTTTTTTTAGGTCTCCCGGCACCCCGGGTAGGCCATCTCACAATAGCACCGGAGGTTGTGATCGTGCGGAACCTGCTCTCGTTGCTCGCCCTCGTGGCGGGCGTGTCGACCCTGGCCGCCGCTCAGCAGTCGTGGCAGGCCGAAATCGGTATCCAGGGCGGCGTATTCAGGCTCAAGCCCGCCGGCACGAGTGCCGACGATGCGGTCAATTTCCTGCAGCTGCCCGGCGGCTCCTTCTTCAACGGGCTCTACGGCTCGCCTCCGCTGTTCGCCGTCATCCCGTGGAAGAACAAGATGGCCGTAGAGGCCCAGTTCGGGTTGCTGCAACTTACGGGGACCGGAGCGACCGGCCATGCAACGGTCGTCACCTCGGTCCTGCGCCTCGATTACGCCGTCTCCCCGAAGTTTTACGTGGCGGCGGGTCCGACGCACCGCTGGCTCCAGTCTGGCGGCAATCACGACGGACAGCTCGGCGTGGTCGCGGCAGCCGGATACCGGCTGCGCGTGACGAGCCGGCTGAGCGGCCGGATCGAGGGCAGCGTGATCTTCCGGAAGAAGGACGACTCGTCCACTCCGACCAACACGTATTCCTTGTTGGCCGGCTTCTCGAGCCGTCTGACCGGCAGCGCTCGACCGGGCGCTCGCGCCGCGACGACGCGCCGCGCCTGGCAGTCGGCGATCGGAGTCCAGGGCGGCTATATGAGTCAGCACATCGTGGGAGGCGGGGGCGACGTAACGGGCTTCCACATCCCCGGGGTTGGGAACGATGTGAGACAGGCGGGTTCGCCGATCGGGAGCGCCCCGGCGGTGTTCGCCATCCTGCCGATCGGGGATAAGGTGGCGATCGAGGCCGGCTTCGACGCCCACGCCAACAAAGCGTCAAGCGGCGGCGGTTCGGGCACGGCCATCAGTGCGTCGGGCCGTCTCAACTACGCGCTCAAGGGTGGCTGGTACGCCGCCGGCGGCGTCAGCTTCACTAATATCAACTTCGGCGGCACGAGCGGCACCATCACCGGCGGACAGGCCGCTTGGGGATACCGGTTCCACTTGACCGGCGACCTCGGTACGCGGGTCGAGCTGAATTACGATCTGCGTGGTAAGAATGCCGACACTGGGACACCCCCGGTGAACACCTTTGGTGTCCTGTTCGGCGCCACCATGCCTCTGAAGTAGCCTATCGCTGGTGCACGCGGTATGCGACGGCCCCCGGAAACGGGGGCCGTTAGCGTTGTGTAGATTCTCTCCATGGCTTCAACTCCCACGGCCCTGCCCCAACTGGCCCCTCAGGACCTCGCCGAGCGGCTCGACCAAGGCGAAGCCCTCCAGGTCCTCGACGTCCGCGCATCCGACAAGGTCGCGGCGGGGCACGTCTCGCTCGGTTCGGGACTCGAGTTCCGTGCCATGCCGAACGCCAAACTGTTCGCGCTCTCGTCGCTCGATGAGCTGCGACTCGACCGCAACCGGCCCGTCGCCGTGATCTGCAATCGGGGCAACTCCAGCAAACAGTCGACCGCGTTCCTGCGCGAACGGGGATACGAAGCCTTCTCGGTCACCGGTGGGATGGCGGCGTGGGAGACGGTCTCTGTCGCCCGCCGGCTCGCGCCGACACCGTCGCTCGCACACGTGGTGCAGCTCGATCGCCTCGGGAAAGGCGCGCTGAGCTACGTGCTGGTGAGTGATGGCGACGCCGTGGTCGTGGATCCCAGCCGGCATCTGGCCGGCTACGACGCGCTCTTGGCGGAGCTGGCTGCCACACCGGCCGCGGTGGTGGACACGCACATGCACGCCGACTATCTGAGCGGCGCGCGCGCGGCGGCCGAACGCTGGCGGGTGCCGTACTTCGTCCACGGCGACGACGCCGTCTCGCCATATGACGGCACGCCGGGACGCTTCACGCATCAGGCGCTGTCGGACGGCGACACGATCGTGTTCGGGCGGGCGTTGCTGCGCGCGGTGCACGTCCCGGGGCACACGCTCGGCAGCGTCGCGCTGCTCGCGGACGATGGCCTCGCCCTCACCGGAGACTTTCTCTTCGTCCGGTCGGTCGGACGCCCTGACCTGGGCGGCCAGGCCGAGGCCTGGGCGAAGTTGCTGTGGCAGAGCCTCGAACGCGCGCGCCGCGAATGGTCCGGAGATCTGCTCGTGCTCCCCGGTCACTATTCGAGTGAAGAGGAGCGCCGGGCCGACCGCGCCATCGCCGCCCGCTTCGACGTCATTGCCGCCACGAACGCCGCCGCTGCCATGCAAGATGAGCGAGAGTTCCTCGGCTGGGTCGCGGAGCATCAAATGACGCCGCCTGAAGCGTACCGAACGATTAAGCAGGCGAACCTTGGCCTGATCGACGTGGCAGAATCGGATGCGAACTTGCTGGAGTCGGGGCCGAACCAATGCGCGGTGAAGTAGGGCGGTAACTGCTTAGTAGCGTACGGCTTACGGGGCACTGCGCACGCCTGATGTGCAACTCCTGCTCTCCGCGCCGTCTCTCATGGCGTCCCCCACAAGGTGCACGCCATGCAGATGCTCCACCGCGCGATGGTCCTCACGATCGCCGTTGCCGTCCTTGTATCCACCGCCGCCCCCGCTCAAGGGTGGATCGATCCCATCCGGCCCGTTCCACAAGGTCGGATCGAGCGCATTCGCAGTGCCGTCCAGGTCAGCGTCAGCGGGCGCGTCGCCCATGTCACGGTCGAAGAGTGGTTCCGGAACAACGGGCCGGTGATGGACGAAGGGATGTACCACTTCCCTCTCCCCGGTGAAGCGGTGTTCGCGAGCTATTCACTGTGGCAGGGAGATCAGGAGCTGCGCGGCGAAGCGATGGATGCCGCGCAGGCGCGGTCGATCTACGAGACGATCGTGCGCCAGAAGCGTGACCCAGCCCTCATCGAGCTCGCCGGCAACGGCCTGATTCGAGCGCGCGTCTTCCCCATCAATCCCGGCGAGACGCGCAAGATCACGCTCAAATACACCCAGATGATGGACCGCGCCGGTGAAGCGTGGCGCTTCCGCTACCTCGGCGACCGCGGCCGGCAAACGGCACCGCGCAGCTTCCGCGTGGAGATCGACAGCGCGACGCGCTTCGGCGATCCGTATTCGCCCACCCACCAGGTGCAAACGACCCGCACGGGCGACCACCTTGACGTCACCCTGGCCGACGGCGCCCCGAGTGGGGGCGGCGACTTCGAGCTGCTGCTCCCGCTGGCGCGCGGGCTGGTGGGCATGTCGCTGGTGACCGAGCACCCCGCCGGGGAGGACGGCTACTTCATGTTGCTGCTCGCGCCCGGTGCGGCCGCCCAGTCCGAGGCACTGCGACGCGATCTCGTCGCGGTCATCGACGTGTCAGGGTCGATGTCGGGTGAAAAGATCGCGCAGGCCAAGCTGGCGTTGACCCAGCTGGTCGGCAGTCTCCGTGAGACCGATCGTTTCCGGTTGGTCGCCTTCTCGGGCGATGTGCGACGCTACGCGTCCGGCTGGACCAACGCGAGCGCGGCGAACCGCAGCGACGCCGCCACGTGGATTCGCAGTCTCGAAGCCGAAGGCGGCACGAACATCGCCGGGGCGCTCGCCGAGGCGTATGCCGAGGCACCGGATGCCGAGGCGCTGGGTGTCGTGGTGTTCCTCACCGACGGCCTGCCGAGCGTCGGCGAGAGTGACCCCGAGCGCATCGCGGAGCGCGCCGAGCCGGGGCGCGGCCGGTTCCGCGTCTTCGCGTTCGGCGTGGGCGACGATGTGAACACGTATCTGCTCGACCGACTCACCGAGCGGGCGCGGGGTACCACGGAATACGTCCGGCCCGGCGAGAACATCGAGCGGGCGATGGGGGCCTTGTCGGCGAAGGTCGCGACCCCGGTGCTGACCGACCTCGCGCTTTCAGCGTCACAGGGCGTCGAGGTGTACGACCTCCAGCCGGGGAACCTGCCTGATCTGTTCGCGGGAGATGAGATGGTGGTGTTTGGAAGGTATCGCGGCGCGGGAAGCGCCGGCGGCGAACGCGCGGTCGCTGTGCGCGGCCGCCGCAACGGGCGTGATGAATCGTTCCAGACCACGCTCATGGACCGTGAGGGTGACGCACGCTACATCGAGCAGTTGTGGGCCGCTCGGAAGGTGGGAGCGCTGTCCCGCGAGATCCGGCTCCGGGGTCAGACCAAGGAGGTGCTCGATGCTTTGAAGCAGCTCGCCCTGCGCTACGGGATTCTCACGGAGTACACATCGTACCTGGTGCAGGAACCGAACATCGCCGTGCGCAGAGACTTTGAGCGCCAGCGTCCAATGCCGGCGGCCGCACCCGCCGATCAGGCGGGGGCCGGTGCAGTGACGCGCTCGGCGCGTGAAACGGAGATGGCCAGCATCACCACCGTCAGTGGTGTGGCGAATGGCTCGGTCAACGCCGCAGAGCTCGATGAAGTCCGCCGCGCCAAAGCGGGCATCAACCCGACGCAGCGGGTCGGCGGACGGCTCTTCATCTGGCGCGACAGCACGTGGACCGATCTGGGCCACGGCGATTCGCTGCGCGTCGTGACGGTCGCGCCGTACAGCGACGCGTACTTCGCCCTGCTGCGCGCCATGCCCGACTTGGGGCAGGCCGCGGCGCTCGAGCCGGCGGTGCTGGTGGCCGGCCGGCGGGCGAGCATCAAGATTGAAGCGGGCGGCAAGACCACCTGGCGGCCCGGTGAGCTGGATGCGTTGGTGCGGGACTTCCGTTCCTGAGGCGCAATGCCCGAGGATCTGGCTGAGATCTACCGCAGTACCTACCGCTCGCTCGTGCGTTTCCTGTACCGCAAGGTATGGGACGCCGAGCGCGCGGAGGATCTCGCCCAGGAAGCGTTCGCCCGGGCGCTGGTCCACAAACCGGAGAACGCGCGGGGGTGGCTCTTCGTCGTGGCAGCCAACATGGCACGAGACGACGCGCGCAAGGCGGCGCGCGAGCGGCGGCACCTGACGCTCCTGAAGAGCGAGCCCGACGCCGTCCACAGCGAGCCCGAAGACCGGATCGATGCCGACGCGAAACGCGAGCGCGTGCACACCGCCCTCGATCTGCTGACGCCACGCGACCGCGAAGCGCTGCTCTTGTGGGACGCGGGGATGTCGTACGACGAGATAGCGACCCAGACCGGCCTGGCGCGCGGTGCGATAGGGACGACGCTGGCGCGAGCGCGCCGGCGGTTGGTAGAGGCCTACGATGCAGGAAGTGAGGGGCAACATGTCGCACGTGGATGACGGCACACTGCACGCCTATCTCGACGCGGAGCTGACGCCCGTGGAGCGGGCGCGGCTCGAGGCGCACGTCGCCGAGTGCGCCGCCTGCCGGAACCGCCTCGACGAAGAGCGTGCGTTGCTCGAGCGGGCCAGCGGCCTGCTCGGCCTCGCTCAGCCACCCGAGCGCGCGGCCCCGCCCCTCCACGAGTTGCGACGGCCCTCCGTCGTGTGGCGGCTGCGCGTCCCGGTCGCCTGGGCGGCGACGGTACTCCTGGCGTTGGGGCTCGGTTATTACGCCGGAGACCGGCCGGACGTGAGTCCAGCGCCGGAACCGGTCGCCATGCGCTCCGCGGATTCGAGCGCGGCCGCCACGCGGCTCGCCGACCGACTGGCGTACCGGGCGACGCCCCCTCGGGCCCAGACGCCCCCTGAGACGCGGCCACTCGCCGCGGCTGAACGGAAGGAGGCGGAGCGTCAGCCGGTCATGGTTGTCGATGGAGCGCCTGTGAGCGCGCAGCTGGACACCGTTCCCGTCGGCGCCGGCGCTGCCAACGGTGTCGTGGCGATCCGGAGTCGGGACACGGGCGCCGCAAACGCAGCCCCCGCCTCCGCTCCTCAAACCACCCGAGCCGCGCTGCCCCAGAGGACACGCGAGGAGGTCGGTGTGAGCAGCGCCATCGTCCAGCGCGAGGACGATCGTCGTGCGCTGGTGGCCACGCAGTGGCCGATCATTCGCCGCGGCCCCGCACGTCAGCTCCTCGGCGCCGAGCCGATGGGGGTGCCCGGTTTGGCGGTGCGCAACATCCGCCGTAGCCCCACGGGTGAGGTCGTGCTCGTCGAGCAGGCAATCGATTCGGTGACCGTGATTCAGCTGTTTCAGGAGCGAGCGGAGAACGATCAGTTCGGCGGCGTCCAGGTGCGGGGCGGGACGGTTGGAACGGAGCGGCTGGCGCGGTTCATCGGGGGTGTGCGGGTGGAAATCGCGGGTCCATTATCCGCTGATTCGCTCAATCGACTCCTCGAGCAGGTGAAACCGATCGGGCCGTAGGGTTACGCCCGCCGCCACGCGATCAGCTCCGCCACGACGCTCACCGCGATCTCCTCGGGCGTGACCGCGCCGATCGCCAGGCCCACCGGTACCCGCACGCGCTTCAACGCCCGCGCCGGCACGCCCGCCTTGGTGAGCCCCTTGGTCACAACCAGTTTCTTGCGACGGCTCCCCAGCAGACCAACGTAGCCGGCAGGTGACGTCGCTACGCGCTCGAGGATGAGCGCGTCGTTGCGATGACCGCGGGTCGCGATCACGACGGCGTCCGCGGCGCTGAGTGGGTAGCGAGCCAGGGCGGCCTCGGCGTCCCCCACCAGCACGCCGATCCCGTTCTCGAAGCGCGCCGGATCGGCGTACTCGGCACGATCGTCGATCACGACCACGCGGAACCCCGCCGCGGCCGCCGTCCGCGCGATCGCGCCGCCGACATGCCCGGCCCCGAACACGAACACGCGCGGGGCGGTGACAATTCGCTCGACCACGAAGCGGCCGTCTTTGGTGAGCGTTGCCGGCTCGCCACGCGGAGCATCGGGCGCCAGTGCCTCGAAGGTCTTCACGGGACCCGCCGCGACGCTCCACGTCACGGCGGTGCGCACGACGCCCGAGTCGGCGCCGGCAGCGGCTTCGAGCACGCGCACATACGCATCGTCGGAGACGACAGGCTCGACGAAGATGTCTACGGTGCCCCCGCACGAGAGGCCGAGGTCGCCCGCGAGGTCGGCGTTGAGATGATGCGTCATCATGGCCGGCTGGCGGCGGGCCTGCGCCTGCAGCGCGGCGCCGATGACGTCGGCCTCGACGCAGCCGCCACCCACGGACCCGATCAGACGTCCCGCCTCCCCCACGAGCATCTTGGTGCCCGAGGGGACGGGCGTGGAGCCGCGGACGCGCGCCACGGTCGCGATCGCGCCGGATGCGCCTGACCGGGCCAGCTCGGCGGCGGCGCGCCACACGTTCATTTGGCGGGGAGCTCCTCGAGCCGCGCGACGGCGCGGCGCAAGTGCGGAATCACGATCGATCCGCCGACCACGAGGGCCACGGCGAAGGCGTCGAAGAACTCGGGGTCGGTCACGCCCTCTTCACGGCAGCGCACCACATGGTAGGTGACGCAGTCGTCGCAGCGCAGCACCATCGAGGCGACGAGCCCCAGCAGCTCCTTGGTCTTCACCGGCAGGGCGCCCGTTTCGTACGTGCGCGTGTCGAGCGCGAAAAACCGGTTGATGTTGACGTTGCCGGCCTCGAGGATCGCCGCGTTCATTTTCTCGCGGAAATGCCGGAAGGCGTCGAGCGTATTGGGGGCATCGGTCATGCCCTCTAAACTAACTACTGCACGACGATCGTACCGCTCATCGCCGCACCGTGTATGGTGCAGTGAAAGTGATAGGTACCCGCCGACAGCGTGGCCGGGAACGTGCCGACCGACATCGTCGACGAATTTGCCGGCGTTGTGGGCCCGGAGTCCCAGGTGACGTTGTGGGTGTTCGAGGCGTTCATCCAGGAGAATGTCACGGTTCCCGCCGCTACGGTGTCGGGGGTCGGGGAAAAGAAGTTGTTCGAGACCGTGATCGTGGTGAGGTGCCCCCCCCCACCGCCACCGCCCGGTCCGTAAGCATTGTTGCTGCAGGCGGCCAGTGTGGTGAGCGCGAGAGTCAGGGCGAGGCGTTTCAGGGACATGTGCGAGACTCCAGGGAGTAAACGACGAAATGGGAACGCGGTATCTACCCCCTGAAAAGTCGTAAGGGCCGCTGCCGGTTCCGGCGCGGCCCTGCGTGTGATCCCAACTTGCAACGCCTATCGAACGTGGACGACGCCGACCATCCCCGGGTGGAACCGGCAGTGATAGCTGAAGTCCTGGATCGTGCCGAAACCCTTCGTGAAGGTGAAGTCGGGCGGCAGAGTGATGTCGATAGAATCGGTGGCCACGTTGTCGGACGTCATCGAATGCGTCAGAGTGCCCAGATTCTCCCAGCAGACCTTCTGTGTCTGCGTGATCTGGAGGCTCGCCGGGTCGAACGTGGGGGTGTCTCTCGTGTCCACGACCACACCGCCGCTGCTCGCACAGGTATTCCCGGTCCCGGCCTTGTCGCATGCCGCCAGGAACCCCAACACCAGGGCACCCGCGAACACCCGTTTCAATGATGCTCCCGTTCCAGCGCGTCCGCGGCCAGCCGCGGCGACACCATGGGGTAGCGCGACGCGAACCAGGCCCACGCGAGCAGGAACACGCCGAGGAAGAAGACGCCCGTGCCGATCTCGGGCACGCCGATCGCCGGACCGGCGCCGTGATTGATCGAGGGGACGATCTCGAGGTAGCGCTCCAGCCAGATGCCGACGAGGCTCACGAGGGCGAAGGCCACCATCGTGCCCGGATGTTGCTTCGGCCTGACGCCGAGCAGGCCGATGAACGGAATCACGAACACGAGCAGGAAGACCGCGATGCCTACGGGACGCCAGGCCCCGTACAAGCGATAGAAGATGAAGTACGTCTCTTCGGGCAGGTTGCCGTACCAGATGACGAGAAACTGGGACCACATCAGGTAGGCCCAGAACACGGTGAACCCGAAGCAGAGTTTGCCAAGGTCATGCTGCTGCCTGACTGAGTACGCGTCGCCGAGGCCCATGGCGCGGCGCAGCCAGATGCCGAAAATCGCGAGCGTCATGAGCCCCGCGAGGAAACTCCCCATAAAGTAGAAGGCCCCGTACAGGTTGCTCACCCATTTGTGCGCGAGCGACATGACGAGGTCATACCCCAGAAGACTGTACCCGAACGCGTATGCCAGCACGAGGATCGCGGCGTCGCGGGTAATGGCGTCGGCGTCTTCCTTCCGGTCGACGGGCGTTCCGCTGTTCAGCTCGCGGACGTCCGGGGCGAGATCGCGCCCGACGAAGCGCCACGTCAGCCACGCCATCGCCACCAGGATCAGGCCGTTGCGCGCGAAGAACCACTTGGTCGTGAGCCAGCCGCCGATCTCGGTCCGGGGCTCGTGCAGCCACGAGAAGATGTGGTCGCGCCCGAAGAACAGACCGGCAAACAACACGATCGCGACGACCGTAAAAGCCGCACCGGCTTCCGCGAGCCGGATCAGCACGCCCGACCAATGGCCCTTGGCCAGTTTCTGCGTCGCGGCGAACACCACCATGCCCTGCGCCAGGCCGGCCCAGAACACGAAGTTGGCGAGGTAGGCCCACCAGGTGCGATCGGCGTGAGCGCCGAGCAGGCCCGAGACCAGGGCCGCGCCTCCTCCAACCGCGAGGACGAGGCCAATGGCGGCCACGCGCCGCGCCGGCGCCTGGCGCGCGCGCAGCGCGAGGTCGGCGCGGCTCATCACGGCAGCGGTCACTTGGGCCCCCGCGCCAGTACCTGGAGGCTGCGCACGTAGTTCACGAGATCCCACCGATCGGTGCCGCGCACCTTGTCACCGTAGTGCGGCATCAGGCCCCGGCCCATCCGCGCGGCATCGACAATGTTCCCGTAGATGTAGCCGTCGGGCTTCCGGCTGAGGGTATCGGTCACGAGCGAGCGCACGCCGGGGAACGGTCCTCCGCCGGCGACGGACACGGGGCCATCACCGTGACCACCCTCACCGTGACAGACCAGGCAGTAAGTCTCGTACACCCACTTGCCGCGATTCAACGACTCGGCGGTACGCGTCCGAGGGTTCGTGACGCGACCGGCGTTCTCGAGCGTAACGGGCAACTCACCGCCCGTGATGGGCACGGTGCCCTCCACCGGCGCGATCGGACGCGCGTACGGTTTGATACTCCGTTGGTGCCGCATCGTCTGGAACCAGCCGATCTTGTGCACCACATCATCGGGGTTGCACGCGACGAGCAGCAGCAGTCCGGCGATGACGAGCGCGCGCTTACCCACGGCGCACCTCCTCCGCCCCGGCGCCCTTGAGGAGCGTTTCGGCTCCCGCGGCCTTGTCGGGTGCGGCGGGGACGAACACGCCGAACTTGTCGTTCGTGAACCGCCCGTCCCACTGAATGGTGCCGAGGCGCCGCGCGGCGAACAGGGCGTTGAAGACGATCCCGAGGATCGTCGACAGCGCGCCGAACAGAATCGTCATCTCGAACATGATGACGACGTACGGGGGGATCGCGCCGATCGGCTTGCCGCCCACCACGAGCGGCCAGTCGTAGGACATGTAGAGCGTCAACCATGCGCCGACGGCGCATCCGGCGATGCCGCCGATGAGGGTGAAGATGCGGACCGGACTCACGGGCTGGTTCAGCGCGTCTTCGATCTCATGCCGCGGGATCGGCGAGTAGACAGTGAAGTCGGTGTGCCCGCCGGCGCGCAGCTTCTTGATGGCGTCGACGGTCGAGTCGAGGTGCCCGAACACGCCGAGCACGCCGGGCGTCGCCGGCGGGCGGAACAGGTCGTGGAGCGGCTTGGGGAGCGGGATCATGCGTGCGCGCCCCCCTTCGCGGCCACGCGCTTCGGCGGGGCCAGGATTTCCTTCACCTCGGCGATCGACACGGTCGGGAAGTTCTTCACGAACAGCAGGAACCACATGAAGAACCAGCCGAAGCTGCCGGCCATGATGCCCCAATCGGCCCAGGTCGGGTTATAGACGGCGTTGGTCCACGGCGTGTGCGGCTCGCCGGCGAGCGACACGACGATGATCACGTAGCGCTCGAACCACATGCCGATGTTGACGAAGATCGAAATCACGAACAGCGCCGTGAGGTTGGTGCGGATCTTCTTGATCCACAGCAGCAGCGGCAGGAACGCGTTGCAGATCAGCATCGTCCAGGTGGCCCACCAGTAGGGCCCGAAGGCACGATACCAGAAGGCGGCGCGCTCGGTCGGATTGCCGCCGAACCAGGCGATGAAGTACTCGCACACATACGCGTACCCGACGATCGAACCCGTGAGCAAGCACAGCTTCGACAGGTTCTCGAAGTGCTTGATGGTGATCAGCTCTTCCAGCTGGAAGAGCTTGCGAATCGGCACCAGCAGCGTGATGACCATCGCGCAGCCGGAGTAAATGGCGCCGGCCACGAAGTACGGCGCGAAGATCGTCGCGTGCCAGCCGGGCACGATCGCCATCGCGAAATCCCACGACACGACGCTGTGCACCGACAGCACGAGCGGCGTGGCGAGTGCAGCGAGATAGAGATAGCCGCGCGTATAGTGACGCCATTCCTCATTGGTACCGCGCCACCCGACCGAGCACAGCGTGTAGAGCTTCTTGCGCCACCCCGTCGCCAGGTCGCGGACGGCGGCGATGTCCGGGATCAGCCCCATGATGAGGAACACCGTCGAGACGGTGAAGTACGTCCCGATGGCGAACTCGTCCCAGATGAGCGGCGACTTGAAGTTGGGCCAGAGGCCGCGCTCGTTGGGGTATGGGATCAGCCAGTAGAAATACCACTGCCGGCCGATGTGAATCAGCGGGAAGAGTCCCGCCGTCATCACGGCGAACACCGTCATCGCCTCGGCGGTGCGATACACCGCCGTGCGCCACCCCGAGCGGAACAGGAACAGGATCGCGGAGATCAGCGTGCCCGAGTGCGCGATGCCCACCCAGAACACGAAACACGTAATGAAGACCGCCCAATAGACGGGGTGCGAATAGCCGGCGAGCCCAAGACCGTAGCGCAGCAAGAAGAGCAGCGTGACGACCCCGACCGACAGCAACGCGACCGCGGCACCGAGCAGCAGGAAATAGCCGCGTCCCGGATTGCCGAGGGTGCGCGCGATGGTGCGCGTGACGTAGTCGTACGTGACGCGCGTCATGCCGTCAGCCATTGCTCACCACCCGCGCCAGATACGTCACGGCGGGCTTCGTGTTCAAGCCCGCGAGCACGTGATAGCCGCGGGGATTCCCGGCCAGCTTGTAGACCTCGGAGTTGCGGTCGTGCAGGTCGCCGAACACGATCGCCTCCGACGGGCACGACTGCGCGCACGCCGGGACGATCTCGCCGTCCCGCACGTTGCGGTCTTCGAGCCGGGCTTTGTTTTGCGCGCCGCGGATGCGCTGCACGCAGAAGGTGCATTTCTCCATCACGCCGCGCTCGCGTACCGTCACGTCGGGATTCAGGAGCATGGACAGCGGCTCCGGCCACGCCTCCCACTCGCCGCCGCGCTCCGCGTAGTTGTACCAGTTGAAGTAGCGGACCTTGTACGGGCAGTTGTTGGAGCAGTAGCGCGTCCCGACGCAGCGGTTGTAGACCTGCCCGTTGAGCCCATCGGGCGTGTGATACGCGGCGTACACGGGGCAGACGGGCTCACAGGGAGCGTTGCCGCACTGCTGGCACATCATCGGCGAGTTCACCGCGCCGTTTGGATGCCCTTCCGCGTCGGTGAGCCAGTAGCGCTCGAGCCGCAGCCACGACATTTCGCGGCCGCGCGACATGAGCTCTTCACCCACCGTCGCGAGGTTGTTCTCGGCGTAACAGGCCGTCACGCACGCCGAGCAGCCGGTGCACTTCGCCAGGTCGACGGCGAGTCCCCAACGCGGCTGATCGCCGGCGTAGTTGCCCAGCTCCGCCTTCTCGAACTGGCGCTCGCCCCACCACTCGACCGATTCCTTCGCGTAGTCGGGCGTCTCTTCGTGATAGAACGGATGTTCGGTGGTGCCGAGCGACTTGGCGCGGGCCAGCGTGAGGATTTCGACGGAGCCCTCGCCCCGCTCGCGCGAGCTTCCTTCGGTGGTGACCATGCGGCGGTGCTCGCCGGTCTTGGTCGCCGTCGCGCGCACCACGAAGCTGCGGCCGCCGTACTCGTTGACGTCGGTGCCCAGCAGCTCGAACGCGTTGAACGAACGGTCCTTGGCGTAGCGGCCGTACGCCGCGTGCCCCTGTCCCGTCGGCACCGCGAGGACGTCGGGACGCACAGTGGCCGTGATCCACACCGGTGCATTCACGTAGCCGAACGGCGACTTGAGCAGCAGGAAGTCGCCCGTGGCGATGCCCCAGCGCTCGGCGGTCTCCGGGTGCACCTCGACCCAGCCGTGCCACGCCATCTTCGAGACAGGATCGGGGAGCTCCTGGAGCCACGGCTTGTTGGCGCCGCGCCCGTCGTGGAGCACCGGGTGCGGGAAGACGACGACGGTCTGATCGCCGCCCGTGGCCGCGGCCGGCGCCGGCGCGATGCGAGCGGCGCCCTCGCCGAGGCGCACGGCGCGGGCCGGGGCGTCGCCGTAGACGCCGCCGTGTTGCAGGGCGTCCATCCAGAACTGCTCGAAGGACTTGCCGGCCCCGAAGCGGCGCTGCAGCTCGCGCCAACGGCCCTGCAGGTAATCGCGGAATGTGCCGGGCCGGCCCATGATCTTGAGCAGCACGTCGCCGGTCTGCCGGGTCTCCGGGAAGACGGGCTGCATCGTCGGCTGCTGCAGCGCGTAGACACCCGCGCGGGGCCGGCTGTCGTTCCACTGCTCGAGCGGGTGCAAGTCGGGCAGGATCAAGTCGGCGGCGGCGGCCGTCTCGTCCATGTACGACGCGAAGCTGACCTTGTACCCGACCTTGGCCGACGCTTGTGTGAATGCGCCGGGCAGCGAATGGGCCGGATTGGTCCCATGCACAAAGAGCAGCGCCACACGGCCGGTCGCCATCTCGGTCGTGACCCGGGCGAGATCACCGAAGGTCCCGGTCTCGCCCACCGCGAGGTCGGGCCCGAACTTCACGAGCTTGCCGACCGCGCCGGTCACGTAGTTGAGGATATTGACGGCGGCCACGATCTCGGCGCCGTTCGCATACTGCGCGGCCATGCCACCGGCGACCGCGAGACCACCCTTGGCGGCCGCGAACTCCGTCGCGAGCCGCACGATCAGCTTTTCGTCGAGACCGGCGATCGGCGCGACCTTCGCCGGCGTATGGTCCGCCAGCAGGGCCGCGAGGCGTCCGGCGTCGGCGGGGACGGCGGCGAGGCGCCGGCTCACGATCACCTGGGCCATCGCCAGCGCGAGCACACCCTCGGTACCTGGGAGCGCCGCGACCCACTCGTCGGCGTTCATGCCCGTGAGGGACATCCGCGGACCCACGAACACGAACTTCGCCATGGAGCCATCGCGGCCGCCGTCAAAGGCGTGGGCGCGCGAGAACCCGTTCTGGAACGACACCGGCGAGAGCCACGTGTCGAGGAAGTCGGCCCCGAACGAGAGCACGTACTTGGCGTTGGCGAAGTCGTACGAGGGAACCGCGGCAGTGCCGAACGCCAGCCGGTTCCCCGCGCGCAGCGCGTCGAAACCGAAGGCCTCGTAGCTCACGCGGCGGCCGCCGACCTGGCGCATCCAGTCGTCCACGAGATCGCCGAAGGAGGAGGCGTCGGACCCCGTGAGGAACACGATGCCGTGGCCACGCGCCCCCGCGAGTTTCCCCTCCACGCGGCTGATCGCGTCGTCCCACGTGATCGAGTCGAAGCCGCCCGCGGTGTTGCGCACCATCGGACCGGTGACACGATCGGGATTGTAGAGCCCCTGCAGCCCCGCCTGACCGCGGGCGCAGAGCCGGCCCGCGTTGATCGGCGATTCAGGATTGCCCTCGATCTTGACGGCCCGCCCCTCGCGCACGCGTACCTGGATGCCGCACCCGGCGGCGCACTCGCGGCAGGTAGAGGCGTAATACGTGGCGGTGCCGGGGATCTGGTCTTCGGGCTGGATCAGGTACGGAATCAGCTTCTCGGTCGGCTCGGGACCGATGCCGCACGCGGATATGGCCGCCGCCCCGGCCCCGGTGACGCCGAGGACCTTCAGGAAGCGTCTGCGATCGATCGTGTTTGGGCCGTCGGTCATCGCCGTCCGCCTAGTAGTGACACACGGTACAGTCGCGGCTCACCTTGTTCTGCACGTGGCACGAGACGCACCATCCCATTCGCAGCGTCGAAACCTGATAGACCTGGGGCATACGTTGCACGTCGCCATGGCACTTCGTGCACGCCTGCGTGCCGAGGGCCTTGATGTGGCGCTGGTGCGGGAAGCGCACGAAGCCCGGCAGGGCGTGAATGCGCGTCCACTCGGGGGCTTTCCGCTCGCGCCACGCGTCGCGCACCTTCTTGATCTCGGCTTGATGAGATGGGGTCGAGCCGTTGATCAGCTGGTGGCAGCCAATGCACGTCTGCAACGCGGGGATCCCGGGTTCACTCGCCACGGCCACCGTGGCGTGGCAGTACATGCAGGGGATCTGGTCCTGGCCCGCGTGGATGTCGTGTCGGAAAAAAATCGGCTGGCGGGGACCCTTGAGGCCCCCTGTGTCACTGATCACGGGTGCCTGGTATCTCCCGGTGGTCTGTGCGCTCAAAGCCGCGGCTGAAAGCGCGAGGCACAGCCACACCGCGAGAGTCTTCGTCATCAATACAGTGGCCTCGATGGCGAATCGGTTGAAAAGGCTTGCGGGCCCCCGAATGTATCCCCGGCAGGGAAGCAGACACAAGTAGGGGCGCAGCACGCTGCGCCCCTACTCGGGACGCGCGAGCAACTGGTATTTCAATCGAATGACGTCGACGAACGCGGTTACGGCTTCGAGGTCGGGGAATTCCATCCAACAGTGCCGCACGCCCCCCGAGACGGTGCCGTCGCGCACGGCTTGTTTGACGATGCGCGGCAGGCCGTTGGTGGCGCCGATCTCGTGCTCCTCCGCGTCGGTCAGGACGAAGGTCCCGCTGACCCCGGACTCCATCGGGTGCAGGTAGGCGAGCTTGCGTCCACCAACTTCGTACATCCACACCCACTTCCACGTCGTGCCGAGGTACACGACCTGCTCGGTCACGTGACGCAACCCGCGCAACTCCTCGCGCGCTTTCTTGAATCGTTGGCCCGCCCGCGGCGAAAGGTCCCGGACCGGTTGATCGGCCTTGGGACGTTGGCGCGGGCTCAAGTAAAGGTGCGTGGCCCAATAACCTGCAGGCTGCTTGGTCATCGTGCGCCCAAAGGTACAGACAGGGTCAAGAGCGATTCCCGAGTCGATCACTCGGAATAAATGAGACGCGCGGCTGCACGAAACCGTCCTGGGTCGAGCAGGCGTCCGCAGGACTGCCGGGGCACTGCCATCCGGCCGTCCTTCCCCATCGCCAGCTTGATCACGTCGGTGTTGCGTCCGTACCACCGTGCCGATGGCTCGAGGTCGGACGGGTAGACGAAACGCGGCAGCGACGCCGCCGCCAAAGCCGCCTGCGAGCCGATCCCCGATTCGGGCATCGTGCCGGCCCAGAGCTCGGCACCGTACTCCTCGGCAATCCGGTAGATGCGGCACACTTCGCTCAGTCCTCCGACGCGATGCACCTTGATGTTCCACACCCGGGGCCCCTGGAGCGCGACAATCTGCCGGGCGGCGCGCGCATCGCGCAGCGTTTCATCGAGGCACACGGGCGTTTTCAGCACGCGCCCCAACTCGGCGTGTCCGACGATCTCGTCGGGCGCGAGGGGCTGCTCTATGTAGAGGAGACCGGCGTCGTCGAGTGCGCGCAATGCTGTCTCGTCCCGCGGCCACTCGGAGGCGCCGTTGGCATCCACGGTCAGTGGGAGATCGCTGCCGGCCAGTCCGGCGCGCGCCGCGCGCACCGCGGCGATATCCCACCCGGGCGCGACTTTGATCTTCACTCGGCGATACCCGTTGCGCACCGCCTCGTACACCCAGCGCGTGAGCACCTCGGCGCTCCGCTCGGGCGGGATCCCGAGCGCAACGCCGCAATCAACAGCTGCCGCAGTCTGGGCCCGCAGACGCTCGCCGAGGAGGGCGGCGAGGCCCGTGCCGCGAACGTGCGCCTCCAAGTCCCATGCCGCCGTCTCGATGCCGGCGCGCGCGAACCAGTTGCCGCGCACACCGTCCCGCAGCAGGGCGTCCAGCGTTTCCGGCGAGTCGTGCTCGCGACCGACGACGCGCGGGAGCAGCACGCGCTCGATCAGGTCCCGCGCGCTCGCCAGGGTCTCTTCAGAATAGAAGGGGAGATGAAAGGGGGGAGATTCGCCGTACCCCGTATGCCCGGCATCGTCGTGCAGCACGACGATCAGCGACCGGCGCTCCGCGATCGACCCGCCCGAGATGACGAACGGCTCGACCAGCGGCAGGGTCAACTCGTAGAGGTCAGCGCGGGCGATGCGCATCGGCGCTCAAATCGAGAAAGTGCAGTTCCCCACCGCGACGCTCCAGGACGCCCCGAGCTTCCAGGTCGAGCATCCCGGCGATCAGACCGTCGACGGGATCGAAGACGAGTCGATGCAGCGCGCGTTGCGTGCGCGAGCCCTCCGTCGCGGCGTACTCGTCCTGGGGGAGTTGAAAGTACGTGTGCAGCTGGACGCTCTCGCAGCCGCGACGAGCATATTCGAGGATGTCACGACCCGATGAGATGGCGCCGGTCCCGGAGAGCTCTGGGATCCCCGGGCCGAGGCGCGCCAAGACGCGGAGGTTGCGCTCGCTCAGCTCGGGACCGCCGTAGGCCACGCCACGCGCCGCGTCGAACAGACGGTTGAACACGACCAGGGCATCCGCGGTCGCTGCAGCCCGCACCATTTCAACCTGGAAGTCGTCGTCGAACCGCGCGTTCATCACTTTCACTGCAAGGCGCACGGCCGCTTGCGCGCGGATACGCACAGGGACCTCGCGCAGCCAGCGCAGGATCTGCGCCTGCTCAGCGGCGAGCTCGTCACCGGCAAGCGTCGGGGAGAAGTCTTTCTCGAGCAGCAGGAGCGGCTCGCCCCACGCCGTCGCGAGCGCCCGGGTCGTGAAGGCGTATTCCGTCTCCTTAAAAGCCTCGTCGAGGCGTGGCAGGTGATACTTGACCGAGGGCACGACGAGGAGATGCCCGGCGCGCGTGAGATCGCCCCCGACGCGCACCAACGCGAGGTACTCTTCGAACGAACGGTCCCAGCCCCTGCCCTTCCAGGTGACGGTCCACCCCGCCCCGCGCCGCTCCACTTTCATCTTGGCTTCGTGGATCGCCCAGGCCGCCATCGACTGGGCGCCCGCCGCATCCTGCGCGATGACGGTCTTCAGCACCGCAAAGGCCAGGCCCGCCTCAGCGTCCACCTCGAGCTGTCCCTGATTCAACGACAGCTGACCGGAGCCTTTTCCGATCGGATGGGGAATCATGGTGCCGAGGTAGCGCGCGGTCAGGTCGATACCATAGGCCTCGCGCACATGAGACGGAAAGTCGCGCGGCAACGCGCGCGCCTTGAACCGCTCGAAGTCAGTCGCGAGCTGCGCGCGCATCTCGCACCGCCCGGCGCACCCGGTCGCGCTCCGCCGCCGGCAACTCGGGTCCCCACGGATCGTCGCACGCATCGTCCGGGATGACGCCGTCCGCGGCGAGGGCCCACAACATGCGGCGGATGTAGCCTTCCATCGGCGGCACGAAGGTGGCTTGGGAGAACTCGTCCACCTGCGCGGAGAGGCGGGTAAAGGCGCGGTCGTCTCCGCTCGGACGCAAGCGTATAAGCGCTGCCTGCAGATCCGTCAGGGCCGCACCCATTCCGATCAAGGCAGCGCGCGCTCCCATTTGGAGAGAGTAGCCGAGGAAGCGGTCCTCGCCGGTGATGAGAAGTTTGTCAGGATGGTCCCGCATCAGCGCCGCAATGCGCTGGAACGTCATCACCGAGTCGAGGGTCGCGACCTTGATGCCGATCACGCCGGGTAAGGCGAGAATCGCGTGCAGGGTGGCATCGTCGTAGGACACGCCCCCGGCGGCCTCGTATAAGTAGAAGGCGATCACCGGGAGATCCCGCGCGAGCTCCGCGTGATACGCCACCGCGTCGTCGCGCCTGGGAAACGCGAGCAGGGCGTCGGCGCCGCCCCGTTTGGCTTCGCGCGCCATCTCGACCGAGCTCGCCCCGGCGACTATCGGCTTATCGGGGAGCGCCGCCCGCCATGAGTCGAGCACGAGGCGCCGCTGCTCGGGCGTCAGGTGCGGGCCCCGCCCGGTGTGTGCCCAGACCGCCACGCCTGCAACAGGCTGCCGCTTCATCCACG
>Ga0134079_10000044_pt1 | contig 28044 bp, 24 predicted proteins | sample 15_taG_2_FD_119770 | JGI IMG/M metagenome (GOLD analysis project Ga0134079, IMG submission 119770) | Grasslands soil microbial communities from the Angelo Coastal Reserve, California, USA - 15_D_Rain_40cm_2_09182015 | ecosystem: Environmental > Terrestrial > Soil > Grasslands ...
ACAGGTAATCCTGAATCCCGCCGCGGGACGGGGCGCCGCCCGGCGCGCCGAGTCCGGCGTGGCGCGCGCGTTCCGGGCCCAGGGATGGGCAGTGGACATCGTGCGTACCGAGGGACCGGGGCACGGCCAGGAGCTCGCGGCCCAGGCCGCGCGCCAGGGTGCGAAGCATATCGTGGCGGTCGGCGGCGACGGCACGGTCCACGAAGTCGCGAACGGCCTGCTGCGCTCCTACAGTGACGCCGCGCTCGGTGTGGTTCCGATGGGGTCGGGAAACGATTTTGCCAAGCTCACCGGCGTGCATGGTCACGACGTCGCCAGCGCCGTGGCCCGCCTGGTCACGGCACGTTCCCGGCGCTTCGATGCGGGCCGCGTGTTCGACGAATGGTTCGTGAACAGCGTCGGATTCGGCTTCGGGCCGGCCGTCGTGAAGGCGCGGAACGCGAATCGCCTGCGCGGCTTTCTATCTTATCTCGTGCCGATCGTGCAGACGTTCTTCCGGTTTCAGCCACCGGTGCTCGACGTCGCGGCTCCCGGGTTTCGCGAGCGGGGGTACATGATGATGGTCGAGGTGTGCAACGGGACCACGGCGGGCGGCAACTACAGGTTCGCGCCCGACGCCGATCCGGCGGACGGCAAGCTGGACGTCTGTCTGATTCGCCGCGTATCGCTGCCGCGCTTCCTGCTCGCGATTCCGCGCGTGATGCTCGGCACCCACGTGCGCATGCGCGAGGTGGCGCTGATCAAAACGGCGAAGCTGACGATTCGCGCGCCGGAAGAGCCGTTGCTCGTCCACGTCGACGGCGAATTGCGAGAACCAGGAGTGAATGAATGCACGGTGGAGCTGGAGCGCGGGCGACTCAACGTCTTGGTAGCTCGCTGACCATGCACGTCGGCACGCCGGCACGCCGGCACGCAGTCGCGTTCGCGCTCGCTCTCGCCGTCGTCCCGACGTGCAGACTTGCAGGTCAGGACACGACGCGAGCGGTTACGACGCGACCGGACACGACGCATCTGGCCCTGCCGGCAGATACGCTGCGTCCCGGCGTGAAGCCCATGGGCGCGTTCCTGCGCTCACTCGTGCTGCCGGGTTGGGGGCAGGCGGCGACGGGGCGGCCGATGACCGGCTCGGTGTTCGTCGCGTGGGAAGGCGTGACCGCGATGATGACATTGAAGGCGCGTCAGGAAGCGAACTACATGAAGGCGATCAATTCGCCCAATCAGGTGCAGAAGCGGCAGGAAGTGCAGGACTGGCTCGTGCTGTGGATCTTCAACCACTTCTTTTCGGGCGCCGAGGCGTACGTCTCCGCGCATTTGCGCGACTTCCCGCCGGATCTCAAGGTGCAGGCGTATCCCGGCGGCATCGGCATCACGCTCCCCAGCCCGATCCATGAATAAGGCGCCGCTCGGCGTATTCGATTCGGGGATCGGCGGGTTGACCGTCGCGCGCGCGTTGTTCGAGCGCTTGCCGAATGAGTCCATCATCTATTTCGGCGACACGGCACGCGTCCCCTATGGCCCAAAGTCTCCCGACACCGTGCGTCGCTACAGCGCGGAGATCCTCGCCTACCTGCTGAAGCGCGGCGTCAAAGCCGTCGTGATAGCATGCAACACGAGCACCGCCCATGCGCTCGGATATCTGAAAGAGCGATCCCCGGTCCCGGTCGTCGGGGTGATCGAACCGGGCGCGCGCGCCGCGGTCGCCGCCACCAAAACCGGAACGATCGGGGTGATCGGCACCGCCGGCACGATCGCCAGCGGCGCATACGAGCGCGCGATCACGGCGTTGCGTCCCGATGTGCGCGTCTACAGCCGGCCCTGTCCCCTGTTCGTGCCACTCGTCGAGGAAGGATGGTTCGACCATCCCGCCGCCGAGTTGATCGCGCGTGAATACCTCGAGCCGCTCAAACGCGCCCAGGTGGACGTGCTCGTCCTCGGTTGCACGCACTATCCGCTGCTCAAGAAGCTGCTGTCGCGCGTGATGGGACCGGACGTGAAGCTCGTCGATTCAGCGGAAGAAACCGCGAAGGTGGTCTCGGATGAGCTGGAGCGGCAGGGTCTGCTCGCGAACGGCGGCGCGCACGAGCATCGCTTCGTGGTGTCCGATGACGAGCCGCACTTTCGGAAAGTGGGCGCCCTGTTCCTGGGCGAGAAGCTCAAGCAGGTGGAAGTCGCTCCGTTGTGAACTGCTTCAGCTCCACCGCATCAGCCGTAATCACGGCATACCGCCCGCCGTCCAAAAACGCCCCCGGATTGAGAAACGTCCGACCGTCGGGACGCCGGTCCAGCATCGGCCGGTGTGTGTGTGCCATGATGACGAGCTGCACGGCGGGGTGCGCGCCGAGAAAATCGGCCGCCCATTTGCGTTGCGCCGCCGCGGCGCGATCGAGCACCGCGCGATCCTTGGTATTGTCCGCCAGATGGCGCGAGAAGAGATCGGCGATCCAGAACCCGATCGTCGGATGAAGCGTCCGAAATACGGCGATCGCGAGACGGTTGCGCGTAAAGCGGTGCATGAGCGCGCCGCTCCAGTGCTGCTCGGTGAGGCCGTCGCCGTGCGCGATGAAGACGGTCCGGCCGGCCAGCTCGAGCTCCACCTCGCCGGCGAAAAACTGAATGCCGAGATCTTCGGTGAAGAAGGTGCCGCCCCAGCGGTCGTGGTTTCCCCCGACGAAGGTGATGGGGATGCCGCGCGCGCGAACCTCCTGCAGCCTGGTGACGGTCGCAAAATGTTTGCGGGGGATTACGCTGCGATACTCGAACCAGAAGTCGAACAGATCGCCGGTGAGCACCAGGTGATCCCCCGGCTGCGGGATCTCTTCCAGAAATGCATGGAACGCCCGGCCGACCGCCGCAGGCACCTGGCCGAGGTGCGCATCGGCAACGACGATGACTCGCACGGCCCAAGCTTAGGAAGCTGGAATCACGCACGCAAGCACATTACTGTTGAGCCATGACTCAGACACACAAGCTGCTGCTCGCCATGGGAGTCGTCGCGCTGGTCGGGATTGCGGCGAACCGGTTCACCCCGGCGGGGAAGGGTGGTCCGGGTGAGGCCTGCCGCCGCTTTGCGGGCGAGCAGCGCCGCACGTGCTACTCGCAGGTCCTGTCGGAGCGTCTCAGGCAGCACGGGGTTGCCGACGCGGTCAAGACGCTCGACGCGCTCGCCGCGTCCGACGGCGATGCCGCGGAGCATGCGCATGAGTTCGCGCACGGCATCGGCATCGAGGCGTATGCCCTTTCATCCGATATACCGGCCACGTTCACCGAGTGCGGGGACGGCTTCTCGTCCGGCTGCCGACATGGGGTGATCCAGGCCTACTTTGAGTCGCGCGACCAGGTGACCCAGCCCGAGGTCGAGGCGCTGTGCCAGCCATTCAAGATGCCGGGCGCCAGTCGCTGGGTGCTGTTTCAGTGCGTCCATGGCATGGGCCACGGCTTGACCATGCTGTATGGGCATGACCTGCCGCGCGCGCTCACCGACTGCGATATGCTGTCGGATGGATGGGACCGCGAATCGTGTTACGGCGGTGCCTTCATGGAAAGCGTGATCAACGCGACCGCCCCGCATCATCCGGCAACCATGCTCGCGATGCACAGTCATCACCACATGAGCGGCACGCCGTTCAAGGCGCTCGATCCCGCCGATCCGCTGTACCCGTGCTCGATCATGGCCGACAAGTACCTGCACGCCTGCTATCAAATGCAGACATCGGTGATGTTGAACCTGAATCACGGCGACATCGGCGATGCCGCGAAGTCGTGCGAGCGCGCCCCCGCGACCGTCCGGCCAATCTGCTTTCAGAGCCTGGGGCGTGACATCACATCGTATACATCGCGCGATCCCCAGAAGACATCGGACCTCTGCCACAAAGCCGCCGAGCCATACCGTTCCTCCTGCTATTTCGGCGCGGTGAAGGCGCTCGTCGACTGGACCGCGACGACCGAATCGGCGTTCGCGTTCTGCCGCATCGTCGGGCACGAGGCGGGCGGTCCGACGTGCTATCAGGCCCTCGGCGAGGAAATCGCGACGCTGCTCGCGGGGCTGCCGGAGCGCGAGCAGCAATGCCTGCAGGCGCAGGAGCTCGCCGCGGTAAATTCCTGCCGCCTCGGCGCGGGAGTGCCGGTCCCGCGTTGACTTTTGCAGCGGCGGTTCGCATTCTCCCGCCATCATGAAGGCTCTCCACGATCGGCTCCGCTCCCCGGCGGTGCGTCCTCCTCCCGTCATCGAGGACGATCGTAATGCGGGGCTGCCGCTCGATCTCGACGTCATCCGCAGCCTGCGGGTGAATCGCAGTGCGGTGGAGCGCCGCGCCGCCACGATCCCCACGCGCCGCACAGTAAAGAAGGAATGGCAGGCGGCCTGGCTGCTCCGGGCGATCACCTGCATGGATCTGACGACGCTCCAGGGCGACGACACGCCCGGCAACGTCTTGCGGCTGTGCGCCAAGGCACGGCGCCCACTTCGCCCTGACCTGATCGACGCCCTCGGCGTCGCCCATCTCGACATCAAGGTCGGCGCGGTGTGCGTGTACCACGCGCTCGTGCCCACAGCAGTCGCGGCACTCGAGGGATCCGGCATTCCCGTCGCCGCGGTCTCGACCGGCTTTCCCGCCGGGCTGAGTCCATTCGCGCAACGCCTCGAGGAGGTGCAGGCCTCAGTCGCCGCCGGCGCGCAGGAGATCGACATCGTGATCACGCGCGCGCACGTCCTCACGGGCGACTGGCCCGCGCTCTACGCCGAAGTCCGCGCGTTCCGCGACGCGTGCGGCCGCGCGCACATGAAAGCGATCCTCGGCACGGGCGATCTGGCGACGCTCACGAACGTCGCGCGCGCGAGCATGGTGGCCATGATGGCGGGGGCGGATTTCATCAAGACGTCCACCGGCAAAGAGGCGGTCAACGCGGTCCTGCCCGTCGGCGTGGTGATGACGCGCACGATCCGAGAGTACGAGCTGCGCACCGGTCACGCCGTCGGCTTCAAACCGGCGGGCGGCATTCGCACCGCCAAGCAGTCGCTCGACTGGCTGATCCTCATGAAGGAAGAGCTGGGGGATCGCTGGCTAAGGCCGGCCCTGTTCCGGCTGGGCGCGAGCGCACTCTTGACCGACATCGAGCGCCAGCTCGAGCATTTCGTGACGGGGCGCTACGCGGCCGCCCACCGTCACCCCATGGTGTAGATGGCCACCGTCGCCAAGCTGTTCGAAACGATGGAGTATGGACCGGCGCCAGAGAGCGAGGCACCGGCGCTGGAGTGGATCCGCCAGCACGACAACGGACGCTTCGGCCACTTCAGCAACGGCCGCTGGGCCCAGCCGAGTGAAGGGCAGTTCTTCGAGACGATCAACCCAGCCACCAAGGTCGTGCTCGCGCGCGTCGCGCAGGGAAGCAAGGCTGATGTCGACGCCGCGGTCGCGGCCGCCAGCGCCGCCGCGCCGGGCTGGGCCGGACTGCCGGCGCATGCGCGCGCGCGCTACCTGTACGCGCTCGCTCGGGAGGTGCAGCGGCACTCGCGGCTCCTGGCCGTGCTCGAGAGCCTCGATAACGGCAAGCCGATTCGCGAGACGCGCGACCTCGATATCCCGCTGGTCGCCCGGCACTTCTATCATCACGCCGGGTGGGCGCAGCTGCGCGACAGCGAATTCCCCGGCTATGTGCCCGTCGGCGTCATCGGCCAAATCATTCCCTGGAATTTCCCGCTGCTCATGGTGGCCTGGAAGGTGGCACCGGCGCTGGCCGCGGGAAACACGGTGATCCTGAAGCCTGCCGAATTCACGCCCCTGACCGCCCTGTGCTTTGCGGAGATCGCGCAGGCCGCCGGATTGCCCGCCGGCGTGTTCAACGTGGTGACCGGCGACGGCGCGACCGGCAAAGTGCTGGTCGAGCACCCCGACGTGCACAAGATCGCGTTCACCGGCTCGACCGAGGTGGGTCGCATCATTCGCAAGGCGACGGCGGGCAGCGGCAAGAAGCTGACGCTCGAGCTGGGCGGCAAGAGTCCCTTCATCGTGTTCGAGGACGCCGATCTCGACAGCGTCGTCGAGGGCGTGGTGGACGCGATCTGGTTCAACCAGGGGCAGGTCTGCTGCGCCGGCTCGCGACTGTTGGTGCAGGAGGGGGTCGCGGATCGCCTGACGCACAAGCTCCGCGCGCGGATGGAGAAGTTGCGCGTCGGGTCGCCGCTCGACAAAGCCGTGGACATGGGCGCGATCGTGGCGCCGGTGCAGCTCGAGCGGATTCGCGGCCTCGTCGAGCAGGGCGTCGTCGAGGGCGCGAAAATGTGGCAGCCATCGTGGGCGTGCCCGACCGAAGGCTATTTCTACCCGCCCACGCTGTTCACCGAGGTCTCTCCCGCCGCGACGATCGCGCAGGTCGAGATCTTCGGACCGGTGCTCGTCAGTATGACGTTCCGGACGCCCACGGAAGCCGTCGAGCTGGCCAACAACACACCGTACGGGCTGGCGGCGAGCGTGTGGTCGGAGAACATCAACCTCGCGCTCGACGTCGCGCCGAAACTGAAGGCGGGCGTGGTCTGGATAAACTCCACCAACCTGTTCGACGCGGCGTCAGGATTCGGCGGATACCGCGAGTCCGGGTTCGGGAGAGAGGGTGGGCGCGAGGGGATGTGGGAGTATCTCAAGCCGGAGTACGAAACTCGGAATGCGGAATTCGGAATGCGGAATGACAAGGTGGGCGGCGAGAAGCTCGATGGGTCGATTCCGCATTCCGCAATCCGCATTCCGGCATCAGAGATCCCTCCCATCGATCGCACGTACAAACTGTTCATCGGAGGGAAGCAGGCCAGGCCCGACCAAGGCTATACTCGCAGAATCGTTGCTGCCGACGGCCGAGTGCTCGGCGAAGTCGCCGAGGGGAACCGCAAGGACGTGCGCAACGCCGTCGAAGCGGCGCATGCCGCCGCCGCGTGGGGTCGGGGCAGCGGTCACATGCGCGCCCAGATCCTCTACTTCATCGCCGAGAATCTCGCGACGCGCGCGGCCGAATTCGCGGCCCGGGTAGGACGCGAGGAAGTCGACGCGAGTATCGCGCGGCTCTTCACCTACGCCGGATGGGCCGACAAGTGGGATGGCGCGGTCCATCACACGCCGATTCGCGGCGTCACGCTCGCCATGAACGAACCCGTCGGCGTACTGGGCATCGCCGCTCCTGACGCTGCGCCCCTCCTCGGCTTCGTATCGCTGGTCGCGCCGGCGATCGCGGTTGGGAACGCCGTCATCGTCATCCCGTCCGAGACCAATCCGATCCCCGCCGCCGAGTTCTATACGGTGCTCGAGACCTCCGACGTCCCCGACGGCGTCATCAACGTGATCACCGGGGCCAGGGATGCACTGGCCAAAGTGCTCGCCGAGCACGATGACGTGGACGGGATCTGGTACTTCGGAACGGCCGCCGGCGTGAAAGCCGTCGAGCTCGCGTCGGCCGCGAACATGAAGCGCACGTGGACCTTCAGTCGTGATCGCGACTGGTTCGACGCCGGTCAGAGTGAAGGCCGCGAGTTCCTGCGCCATGCGTCGGAAGTGAAGAACATCTGGATTCCGTACGGCGAGTAACCGCAACTCCCCGCCGTCGATCAGCGCGGTCCTGCACCGCGTCAACTACTCCGAAACCGATCAGATGGGGTTCGTCTATCACGCGAACTATCTCATCTGGATGGATATGGCGCGCACCGAGCATCTGCGCGAGCGCGGCATGTCGTATCGCGACATGGAGCAACAGGGGACGTATCTCACCGTCACCAACGTGCAGGTGCGGTATCGGCAGCCCGCGCGCTATGATGATATGATTCGCACCCGTTGTTGGGTGCGGGACCTGGCGTCGCGCCGCGTGATTTTCGGATATGCAATCGAGCGCGCCGAGACCGGCGAGCTCCTCGCCACGGCTGAAACGTCGTTGATCGCGTTGAACACAGAACAAACTCTTGCGCGCATCCCGGAGCACGTGTGTGAGCTGCTCGAACCCACGTCGGACCCGGTTCGTCTATAGTCTCCTTGTTCTGATCGCAGCGGCGCCCGCCGCTGCCGTCGCACAGCAGCGCGCGCCAATCGACGAGACAACCGTGGGTGTGCTCGCGGCGGTCCTCGGCGCTGCCGATGCCCGTCGCTTCGACCCGGTACCCCTGGGCGAAGCGCTGAGTCATCCCGATCCCGACGTGCGCCGTCAGGGCGCGCTCGCCGCGGGACGGATCGGCGATGGCGCCGCCGTCGACCTGCTGCTTCCCGTCCTGCATGACACCGTCCCCGCGGTACAAGCGGCCGCGGCATTCGCGCTGGGCCTGCTCAAAGACGCGCGCGCGATCCCGCCGCTGGTCGACGTGATCCTGGCATCGGCACCGCAAGCGCGCGCGCCACAAGTCGAAGCGGTGACCGCGATCGCGAAAATCGGCGGTGACGATGGCGCGCGCGCGCTCGGCGACGTCCTGGCTGCGGCGTCGCCCGGCAACGCGAACGAGGTGGTGAATGCCGCTCTGATCGAGGCGTGGCGCCTGGGCGCTCGTGCGCCGCTCGCGCAACTGGTCCGATTTACCGACGCGGCGGTCGCCGACACACGGTGGCGCGCGTTGTACTCCCTGGCGCGCCTGCGGGCCAAAGATGGCGCGACGCCGCTCGTCCGCGCGCTCAGCGATGCCGATCCACAAACGCGCATCGTCGGCGCGCGTGGCATCAACAAGGCGTTGCTGGACAGCGCGAAGCTCGATCCGCAGAACGCGATTACCGGTCTCCGCCGTCTGCTCGCCGACGGCGATGCGCACATTCGCATCAACGCGCTGCGGGCGGTCGCCTCCTTCCGCGATTCCGGATTGACCGTCGCGGTCGTCCCGCTCGTCGCCGATCGCGACATCGGCGTCTCGGTTCAGGCAGAGACGACACTCGGCGTGCTCGGCGGCTCGCGCGCGCTCGAAGCGCTGCGCGCGCGTCTCACCAGCAGCGTCTTCGCGTTGCGGCGCCAGGCGCTGATCGCCGTGGCCCAGGCTGACAGCGGCGCCGGAGTCGCGGCGGCCGCGGCGCCGGCGGGCGATGCCGATTGGCGCTGGCGCAGCGTCGCCGCCGAAGCCTACGGGGCCGCCCGCGCCCGCGACCGGTTGGAGGCGCAGCTCGCGGATCCCGATGGTCGCGTGGTGGCGCAGGCGCTGCAAATGTTGCAGCGCATTGTCCCCCCGACCGACTCTGCACTGCCGGCCCGCGCGCGCACGCTGCTGACCCACGCGGACCCGGCCGTCCGCAGCCTCGCGGCTGACCTGCTCGCGCGGCGGCCCAATCCCGAAGACATCGATCGGCTGGTCGTCGCGTACACCAGGGCCGAGGGCGATCCGTTCACCGATGCCCGTCTGTCCGCCGTGTCCGCGCTCGGCGCCATCGCCGCGGCGTCGGCGAATGGGCGCGTGCAGGTGGCGTCGAAGTTCATCGCGGCGACCAAGCGGCCGGACGATTATCTCGTGCGCCGTCTCGCCGCCGACACACTCCCCGACACGCGCGACGCCTGGGGCCCGGCGCTGCCGATCGCGACCGGCAAGACCATTGTCGATTACCGCGACGTCGCGCGCCGCTGGCTCGCGCCGGCATTCGTGGGAACGAATCCGCACGTCACACTCGAAACTGATCGCGGGGCGCTCGACATCGAGCTGCTGCCCGCAGAGGCGCCGCTCACGGTCGCGGCGTTTTTGGACCTCGTGTCGCGGCGCTATTTCGACGGGACGCGCTGGCATCGGGTCGTTCCGAACTTCGTCGTGCAGGACGGCGATCCGCGCGGCGACGGCTGGGGCGGACCGGGATTCTCCATTCGGGACGAGATCAACCCCGTGCGTTACGAGGCGGGGACCGTAGGGATGGCGCTGTCGGGTCCCAATACCGGCGGAAGCCAGTATTTCATCGCGCATTCCGCGCAACCCCACCTGGACGGCATCTACACGGTCTTCGGCCGCGTCGTGGGCGGGGGCGGGGGAAGCGGGGGCGGTACCGTTGTATTGAACGCGATCGGGCAGGGCGATCGCATCAGGAGCATCCACCGATGACTCCCAGGCGCTGTGCACAGGCCTTGGCCTGTGCCGTGGTTTTGAGCGTTGGCCTGGTTCCGGCGTTACGCGCGCAATACGGCAACTTCGGGCAGAACAAGATTCAGTACCGCCGCTTCAACTGGCGCGTTCTCCATGGTGAGCACGTCGATCTCTACTACTATCCAGAGGAAGAGGATCTCGGGCGCGTCGCGCTGACCTATGCCGAAGAGAGTTACGACTCGCTCTCGCGCCGCTTCAATCACGCGGTCACGAAACGCTTTCCGATGATCGTGTATGCGTCACACAACGCTTTCGAGCAGACGAACGTGCTGCCGTTCATTCCGCCCGAAGGGCTGCTCGGCGTGACCGAGTTCCTGCGGCGCCGCGTCGCGCTGCCGTTCCGCGGCAACTACGCCGAATTCCGGCACACGATTCGCCACGAGCTGGTGCACGTCTTCCAGCTGAGCATGGTTTCGCAGACGTTCGGCCGCCATCCACGTTTCCGGCAGGTGGGGATGCCGCTGTGGTGGACCGAGGGAATGGCCGAATTCTTTTCCGCCGGCGAAGACAGCCGCGACGAAATGGTCTTGCGCGACATGACGATCGACGGACACCTGCCGTCGCTCCCGGATCTGTATTACGCGTCGGGCGGACTGGTATATCCCGTCGGGGGCAGCATCCATCGCTTCCTGGCCGAGCGCTACGGAGAATGGCGGATTCTCGACCTGTACGCTGAGATCTGGAAGTACAAATCTTTCGACGCGGCGCTGGCGGGCGTATACGGCCGCTCCATTGGGGAATTGTCCGAGGAGTGGCTGTACTGGATGCGTCAGCACTATTATCCGGCCGTCGTCGCCCAGTCGCCGCTCGCGCTCACGGCACGCAAGTTGAGCGACCTGGCGGTGAAGCCCACCGCATACCTGCTGCCGGGCGATTCGGCGCTCTCCTTCCTCTTCTTCTCGCCGGCGAACGGCTATGCCACGATCTACGCGCAGAGTCTGGCGAACCGGAGTCGCCGTTCGGTGGTGCAGGGAGAGCGCAGCGAGCAGTTCGAATCCTTTCACTTCTTCGAGTCACGGATGGACGTGAACGCGCACGGCATCGCCGTGTTCAGCAGCAAGAACGCGCAGCGCGATGCGCTGTTCTTGTGGGATCTGCGAAAGGCCAAGGTGATCGCGCGCTACCAGTTCAATGAGCTGGTCTCGATGCTCTCGCCGGCCTGGGCGCCCGATGGCAAGAGCGTCGTCTTCAGCGGACTCTCGGAGTCCGGGTATTCGGACCTCTATCGTCTCTGGATCGCAGATCCCGGTGATTCGTTGGGTGCGGGGCGTCTCGAGCGGTTGACCTCCGATCGCTACGAAGACCTCGATCCGAGCGTCAGCCCGGACGGGCACACGGTCGTCTTTTCATCGGATCGCACGCCTTTTGGAAAGAACGGCGCCAGGAACCTCTTTGCGCTCGACCTGCCCAGCGGGGCGATTCGGTATCTGACCTACGGCGACTGGCACGACGAATCGCCGCGATTCGGAGGAAGCGGAGGGGGCGGGGGGAGCGGGTGGAGCGGAGGGGGCGAAGCCGGGGACCGAATCTACTTTGCCTCCGACCGCGACGGCACGTTCCAGATTTACTCGATCGACTCGACCGGCACGGGACGCCGTGAGACCCGGACGATGAATGGGGCGTTCGATCCTCAATGGGTCTCCGGTCCGCACGGTGGCCTGTTGTTCGGCGGCTTTGCGGATCTCAGCTTCAGCATCTATCTCGCGCCGCCGCTGCGCGACACGGGAAACGAGACGCTCGTCAGTCTCGCGACGGACAGCGTACCCGCACCGTCCTGGACGTGGGACGAGCTCGCGCATTCACGGTATGCCAGCACTGCTGCGGCGCCCTACCAAAAACGGCTCAGCGTGGATTTCGCTGCCGGAGATGCCGCGGTGGCGCCCGGTGTCGGCTCGGCGCAGGGCGCGATGGTCGTGTTCAGCGACCTGTTGTCCGATCATCAGCTCTATCTTTCCGTGTCCTCGTTCCAGAGCTCCGACGTGGGAAGCCTGTTGGACAACGTCAGCGGATCCGCGTTCTACTTGAACCAATCGCGTCGCATCAATTGGGGTGTGGGGGCGTTCAGGGAGCGCGGTCTGTTTTATGAAGGCGATCACAATTCGTTGTACCAGGAAGAGTCGTACGGCGTCACGGCGCAGGTGCGTTATCCGCTCGATCGCTTCCGCCGGCTCGTGGGCGAGTACCGGTTCGAGCGCTCGGATCGGCTTGACCTGACCGCCGATGATCTCGCGAATCCCCACCGCGTTGGCTGGCTCGCCTCGAATAATCTGTCGTACGTCAAGGACAACACGCTGTGGCTCGCCACGGGGCCGATCGATGGCACGCGCTACAACATCACGGCCGGCATCGTGTCGGATCTCAGTCACGGCCGATTCGACTCGTGGGTCGCGTCGGCGGACTGGCGGCGGTACATCAGAACATCGCAGCGCAGCGCCGTCGCGTTGCGCGTAGAAGGATACACGTCCGGCGGCGAGCGGCCGCAGCACATCAGCATCGGGGGGTCGTGGGGACTCCGGGGCTACCCCCAGTACGGGTACGTCGCGGGCACGCGTGCCTGGCTGGTGAATGCGGAGTACCGGTTTCCGGTTCTCGACTTTCTCACTGTCGGGTTCCCGTTCGGCTCCGCGCGTTTTCCGGGGATCCAGGCCGCGTTGTTCGTCGATTATGGCCGCGCGTGGACCACGAGCACCGAGATGCGTCACGTGTTGGGCGCGAGCGGACTGGGCTTGCGTATGCCGATCGGCCCGCCGCTGGTGTTGCGCCTCGACGCCGGATATCGCCTCGGCACGGTGGATGTGCCCGGGTATCATCTGCCGGCGAGCACGAGTAAGCAGCGCTTTGTCGACTTCTTCTTCGGCTTCAACTATTGACCCGGCGCCGCGCGCTTTCCTACATTGGCGCGTGTACGCTGTTGACGGCCTGCCCGCATCCGCCGGCGCCGCTCGTGCCGATGCCGTTGGCGCCCGAGAGTCGCGACGCCGCGGTCGCATGGACGCGCTCCACGCTGCCGCGCGCACCGATGCTGATTCGCTTTCGGTGGCACTATCAGGACGAGCGCGTGAAGTACGCGGGACGCGGCACCATTCGCATCGCCCCGCCCGACTCTCTGCGCTTCGATTTCGCGGGCCCGCTCAATCTGGGCAGTGGCGCGGCGGTCATCATCGGCGATTCAGTCGCGTGGGCGGACCCGGAGAAGAACTTCCGCGCTTTGGTTCCCGCGGTTCCGATGCTGTGGGCGGCGTTCACGCTGGTGCGGCCGCCCGCGGAGGCCGCCGCCGTATTCGGCGCCGAGGTCCTGGATTCGCTGTCGCACAAGCGCCGGGTGGTATGGCGCTTCGCCCAGGTCGAGGATACGCTCGACTATGTGGTGACCGACAGTGCGGGACGCGAGTCCCTGTTGGAGGCGGAGTGGCGCCGGCGCGGCACACTGGTCGCACGCAGCCGCGCCAGACGCGATTCACTCCAGCACCCCGCGAGCGCGCGCATCGACTTTCCGGAAGGGCCGGCAAGATTTGAACTCACGGTGGATGTGGTGGACACTGCGGCGGTCATTCCGCCCGATGCTTGGCGCAGTCGCCATTAGCTCGGGCGTCCTGTCGCTCAGCGCGTGCCCGTACGGATTCCACGGCGGGACGCTGCCGAACGTCAGGACCGTCGCCATCCTTCCCTTCGACAACGACACACCGGAGCCGGCGCTGACGCAGGAGGTCACGGAGTCCGTGCGCCTGGCGCTCGAGGGCCGGCTGGGACTGCGGATCGCGAAAGAAGACAATGCCGATGCCATCGTGCGCGGCCGCGTCGTGCGCTACGAACCCGACGTCCCGCAGGGCGTGTTGCCGGGGCAGGGACAAGTGACGGTGACGAAGCGCAAAGTTCAGCTGATCATCGACGTCGAGATCGTCAACCAGCGCGAAGGAACGACGGTGTGGAAGCGGCAGGGTCTGTTGGTGGACGGCGACTACGATCCCCCGAACGAGCGCGACGGCCGCCGGGCGGCGCTGGCCAAGCTCGTGCAGCAGATCGTCGACGGGGCGCAATCGCAGTGGTGATGCGGTCGCGGCGCGGCGCGAGCTCGAGCGGCTGCCTGCTGTCGCTGCTCCTCTTCGTCGCGGCACTGTATTACGCCGTGAATATCGGCGAGGTGTACTTCCGCTACTACCGGCTCCTCGACGAGATGCAGACCGAGACGCGCCTCGCCGCGGGGCTCGACGACGGCACGATCCGCCGGCGCATTCAAGCGGCCGTCGATGAGATCGGAATACCCGATTCCGCGGGCGGCCAGGCGCTGCAGGTGCGCCGCACCGACGCGCCGCGCCAGATCGTCATCGAGACGCGGTACAGCGAATGGGTGTCGCTGCCCTTCTTCAATCACAGCTTCTCATTCCATCCCAGGGCGACGCAGCCGCTCTGAACACCGCCGCGAAGATCCGCACCGCCGAGGCCGCCGCGCTGTGGCGCTCAAGGCTTGACCGGGTGGTGTTCACCAATGGTGTGTTCGACCTCCTGCATGTCGGTCACGTGACGCTGCTCGAGGCGGCGCGGGCGGAAGGCGAGGCGCTCGTCGTCGGAATCAACAGCGATGCCTCGGTGCGGCGGCTGGGGAAGGGGAGCGACCGCCCGGTCGTGCCGGAGCGTGAACGCGCGCGCCTGGTCGCGGCGCTCGCGGCGGTGGACTGTGTGGTCCTGTTCGCCGAGGACACGCCGCTCGCGTTGATTCGCGCCCTGCGGCCGGACGTGCTGGTGAAGGGCGCGGATTACGCCCGCGAGGCAATCGTCGGCGCCACGGACGTCGAAGGCTGGGGAGGACGCGTCGTGCGCGTGCCGCTCGTCAAGGACCAGTCCACCACGGGACTGCTCGAGCGTTTGCGCGGCGGATGAAGCTCCTCGTTGGCACGCGCAGCCCCGGCAAGACGCGTGAGATCCGCGAGCTGTTCGCCGGCTTGCCGTTCGAGGTGTCCTTTCCCGCCGACCGTCTGCTCCAGCCGCTTCCTGAAGAAGCCGACCTGGAGCGCAGCATGAGCTATGTGGAGAACGCGGTCGCCAAGGCCCGCTACTACGCGATGCGGGGCGGCCTGCCCGCCGTTTCGGATGATTCGGGGATCGAAGTCGACGCGCTCGGCGGCGCGCCGGGTCCTCGCTCGGCCCGCTGGTCGGCCAGTGGTGGGGATGCTGAGAACAACACGCTGCTGCTCAAGCAGTTGTCGGGTGTCCCCCAGGACAAGCGCACGGCGCGCTACCGCTGTGTCGTGGCGTTTCTGGCCACGGCCAGCAGTGTGCCCGAAATCGTCGAGGCCACGTGCGATGGATTCATCCTGACCGAGCCGCGCGGGACTGGGGGCTTCGGCTATGACCCTCTGTTCTTTTCTCCCGAGCTGAACATGACCTTCGGCGAAGCGCCGGCGGCGTCGAAGCACCGCGTGTCCCATCGGGGAAGGGCGTTTCGCGCCTTGATCGAAGTGCTCCTACGCCGTTCCACGTAGTCTTTCGACGTATCTTTCGACGTAGTTCATAGACGGGGTGTGGCGCAGTCCGGTAGCGCGCCTGGTTTGGGACCAGGAGGTCGCGGGTTCGAATCCCGCCGCCCCGATTCACCCGCCGATCTGCGCTTTCAGGTACGTCTCGTAGCAATCGCGAGCAGCCCCCTCCAGCATCAAGAATTCGTTCCGCCCCGTTGAGGCGGGCGCCCGGGTAAGTGCGCGTTTGCCGCACTGGAGGCCAAAGGAGCGCGCCGCGCGCTAGCCAAAACGGGCTAGATCCTTTGGTCGGCGAGAGTTCGCGTCAATGCTCACGACCTGGGTATAACAACACGAATGCTGGGACGCTGCGAGTGGAGGCTTGAGTGCATTACCTGATCACCGGTGGCGCGGGGTTTGTCGGCTCGCATCTGGCCGATGCTCTGTTACAGCGGGGCGACGAGGTCACCGTTCTCGACGACCTCTCCACCGGAGCGATGCGGAACATCCGCCACCTCAAGAACCGGTCCGGATTCACTTACGTGATCGATACGGTCTTGAATGCGCCGCTGCTTGCGGAGTTGGTAGACGGTGCCGATCAGATCTTTCACCTCGCCGCTGCCGTCGGCGTGCGGCTCATCGTTGAAAGTCCCGTCCGCACCATCGAAACCAACGTCAAGACGACCGAAATGGTGCTCGCCGCGGCTTGCAAGAAAAGAAAGAAAGTGTTCGTCGCCTCGACTTCGGAAGTCTACGGCAAGAGCGTGGCTGTCCCGTTTCGCGAAGACGGCGACCTCGTCCTCGGCGCGACGAGTCGCGGCCGCTGGAGCTATGCCAGCTCGAAGGCGATCGATGAGTTTCTGGCGATCGCCTACTGGCGTGAGCGCCGCTGTCCCACCGTGATCGGCCGCTGCTTCAATACCGTTGGACCGCGCCAGACGGGGCACTACGGCATGGTCGTGCCGCGCTTCGTGCAGCAGGCCCTGCGCGAGGAGCCGCTCACCGTCTACGGCGACGGGCGGCAGACGCGCTGCTTCACCCACGTCGCCGACGGGGTGCGAGCGATGATCGGTCTCATGGACGCCGATGACACGGTCGGCGAAGTCTACAACCTCGGGAGTGAGATCGAGACCCCGATCCTGGCGCTCGCCGAGCGCGTGAAGCAGCTCACCGGGTCGGAGTCGCCGGTCACGTTCGTGCCGTACCGGGAAGCGTACGGCGACAACTTCGAGGACATGCCGCGCCGCGTGCCCTCGCTCGAGAAGATTCGGTCGGCGATCGGCTGGGAGCCGGTCATCGGCCTCGATGAGATCCTGATCTCGGTCATCGAGTACGAGCGCTCGCTGACCCCGCAGGCCGCATGACGGCAGCCGCGGCGGCAACGGTCGTCGCGGTGCTCTCGGGCGCGCTGGCGCTGCTGCTCACACCCTTCGTGCGTACCCTGGCGCGGCGTCACGAGCTGATCGCGCGGCCGAGCGCCGACCGCTGGCACAAACGGCCCACGGCCCTGCTCGGCGGGATCGCGATCGCGGCGGCCACGCTCGGCGGGATGCTGGCCTTTCTTCCGCTTGGCGCGCGGCCGTTGCCGCTGCCGTCGGCGGCCGTGGGAGTGAGCGCGGCATTCCTGTGCGTCGTAGGGCTGGTCGACGACGTCATTCGGCTGCGCCCGCAGCTCAAGTTCAGTCTCCAGCTCCTCGCGGGAATAGGCGTCGTGGCGGCGGGTGGAATCCTCGTGCTCACGCCGTGGCACCTCGTGAACGTGCTCGCGTCGCTGTTCTGGTTCGTCGCGCTGACGAACGCGTTCAATCTGCTGGACAACATGGACGGGGTGGCCGCGGGCGTCGGCGCGATCGCCGCCACCTTCCTGGGCATCACGTTCGCCCTGCAAGATGCCTGGCTGCACGCGGCGGCAGCCTGGGCCCTGGCGGGCGCCTGCGTAGGGTTTCTGCGCTTCAACTTTTCACCCGCGAGCATTTTCATGGGCGATACCGGGAGCCTGTTCATCGGCTCGCTGCTCGCCGGACTCGTGATGACCTCGCCGGCGTCGGTGTCCGGCAGTCTCGTCGCCGTGCTGTTCGTGCCGCTCGCCATCATGGCGGTGCCGATCGTCGATACCGCGCTCGTCACCGTGACGCGCACGCTCGCCGCGCGCGCCATCTCCCAGGGCGGCCGCGATCACAGCGCGCACCGTCTCGTCGCGATGGGACTGCGCGAGCGAGACGTCGCGCTCCTGCTGTATGGGTTCGCCGCCGTGGGTGGTTCGGTCGGTCTGCTGCTGTCCCGGCTGGACCAGGCGTTGGGTCTCATGCTCGGGACGATCTTCCTCGTCGCGCTCACGCTGCTCGCCGCCTACCTCGGGCGGCTGCAGATGGTCTATCCGGACAAGCCGTTGGGATGGAAGCCGGCGACGGTCGTGGCGACCGTGCTGCTGTACAAGCGACGGCTCGCGATCATGCTGCTCGACGTCGCGCTCGTCGCCGCCGCGTACTACGGCGCGTTCCGGCTGCGGTTCGAGGGCGCGCCACCGGCGGGGGTCATGGACGCCTATCGCATGACGCTGTGGCTCGCGATCGCGGTGCAGGTGATCGCGTTCCAGGCGTTTGGGATTTATCGCGGCGCGTGGCGCTACATCAGCATCGTCGATTTGTACCGCATGCTTGCCGCGATCGGCGCCGGCGCGCTGGTGTTGTTCGGCTATGCCGTGTGGCGCGTGCCGGCGCTCGCCGCCACCAGCGTGCTCTGGATCTACGCGCTGCTCGCGGCCGCGCTCGTGCTGGCGACCCGCGTGTCGTTCCGCTCGCTCGAGGAGATGCGCCGGCGACTCACGCGGCGCGGCGAGCCGGTGGCGATCTACGGTGCGGGCGACGCGGGCGAGCTCGCGGTCCGTGAGCTGCTCAACAATGCGGCGCTTGGGGTCACGCCGTTCTGCTTCCTGGACGACGACCCGCACAAGCGCGGCGAGCGGATCCACGGCGTGCCCGTGCTGGGTGGTCGCGAACAGCTCGCGGCGCTCGCCGAGCGCCACAACGTGCGGCGCGTGCTGATCGCGACGAAGAAGCTGCGCCCGGACGTGCTCGCGCTGCTGCATGCCGCGCGCACGGCGCATGGATTCGAGCTGCTGGAGCTCGACGTCGCGCTCCGAGGTGTGAAGCGCAACGCCGTGGAGAGGAGGATCGGGTGGAAAGCGTACGCGTCGTCCAGGCGATCGCGCGCCTGAACATCGGCGGCGCGGCGTCGCACGTCGTGCTGCTCAGCGCCGGCATGCGCGCGCGCTACCCTTGCGTCCTCGCGACGGGAAAGAAGAGCCCGCACGAGGGCGACATGACCCCGTTCGCGCACGAGCACGGCGTGACGCTGACGCGTGTGCCCGGGCTGACCCGGACCATTGGTCTGATCGGCGACCTCCGCGCGTTCTGGTTTCTGTGGCGGTTGTGCCGGCGGCTCAAACCCGACGTCGTGCACACGCACACCGCCAAGGCCGGCACCCTCGGCCGTCTCGCGGCCTGGCTCGCCGGCGTGCCCGTGCGTGTACACACGTTTCACGGCCACGTCTTTCGCAAGAATTTCCCGGGCTGGCGGACCGCGATCTACATCGCGATCGAACGCTTGTTGGCCCGCATCACGTCACGAATCATTGCGATCAGTCCTCGGCAGTCTGAGGATTTGCGCCGCATTCTCCGGGTCCCCGACGAGCGTCTCGCGACGATTCCGCTCGGGTACGATCTGCGCGCGTTCAGCGCGACCGGCCGTGAGGAGCAAGCCACTGCGGGACGGCAACGGTTCCGTGCCGCCGTCGAAGCCGCAGAGCAGGACACCGTCATCACGATGGTGGGCCGGCTGACGGCGATCAAAAACCAGGCGCTCGCCCTGCGCGCGTTCGCCACACTCGCGCGCGACGGACTCCACAGTCCGTTGCTCGTCCTCGTCGGCGGCGGCGAAGACGAGTCGTCGCTGCGCGCGCTGGCGCGGGCGCTGGGCATTGCCGACCGCGTGCGGTTCGCCGGATGGTGGACCGGCGACAACCTGCCGGCGGTCTACCATGGCTCGGAAATCATCGCGCTGAGTTCGCGCAACGAGGGTACGCCGGTCTGCCTTCTCGAGGCGGTCGCGTGCGGGCGCGCGGTTGTCGCGACCGACGTGGGCGGCGTGGCCGATGTGCTCGAGGACGGACGGTTGGGCGTGATGGTGCCGCCGGAAAGCGTGGCTCACTTCGCGGCTGCATTGCGTCGCGTACTGAACCCGGTGGAGCGTGAGCGCTTCGAACGCGCGGATCGCAGCAGCCTGATCGCGCGCTACGGACTCGAGAGGATGGTCGCGGATGTCTCGGCGTTGTATGACGCGCTCATTTCCCAGAACAGCGCCGACGGCACGACGAACATGATCCATTCGGTCCATTCGGTGCTGAGCGGATGGAACAGTCCCGACAATGCGAACGCCCCGAGCAGGAAGATGGCGTTGTAGTACGGGGCTCGGGATTCGGGGTTCGGGAGTCGGGAAATCGAGCGCCAGGCGCGCGGCAGGAACGGAAGCCAGCCCAGGACGAGCCAGAGGTACGCAAACAATCCGAGCAGTCCCAGGTCGCCGATGATTTGCAGATACGTCATGTGCACGACCATGAGGCCGATATCCGTGTCGGCCTGCGTCGTTCCGACGCCGGTTCCGATGAATGGAGCGCGCCGGAACGCGTCCATGCCGATCTCGAGCATGCGCGCGCGCCGTTCATCGGCGATCGCGAGACCGGCGGCGCCATAGACACGCACGTTCACGGCGAGCTGCCCGATCCGCGCGATCGCGCCGCTCCCGGAAGGCACTTCGGTCTGCCGCTGCACCCAGCGCCAGCCGGCGATCACTACGAGTACGGCGCCGAGCGAGACGCCGACGGCGGCGAGGCGACCCAGCCGCGAAGGACGACCGCGACGCTCCGTGAAGCGAATGAACAGCACGAACGGGACGAGGACGGCAAGCAGGAGCCACGCGGTCCGGGAGCCGTCGTAATAAATGAGCGCGGCGCACGCCCCGAGCAGCGCGAGATGCCGCAGCGGCTGCCTCCAGGCAAGCACCATATACGCGGCGTAGCACAGCGCGAGGAATCCCAGTCGCGCGAGCGAGCCGGGGAAGTTGAGCAGCGTGCCGAAGCGGCGCGGGCCCATTTCGCTGGCGGTCGCCGCCAGCCCCGAGAGGCCCAGGAAGAGGAACAGCACGTTGACGGCGATCGCCCCGATGAAGCCGCGCATGGCGGCGTGCGCGAGCGCAGGCTCCGCGATGAACAGCGCGCGCGCCGCGATCAGGATCATCGCCAGTTTGCCGGCCTCGGCGATCGCGTAGAGCGGAGCGTCGCTACCGAGGCCGGCGAGCAGCACGGCAAGCACGAGCAGGCAGGCGGGCGTGAGGCCGGGCAGGACCCGACGCCAGTGCACACGCAGTCTCAGCAGGTACGGCAGCGCGCACGTCACCGCGGCCCCGGTGACCAGCCAGTGAATGACCGGATGCACCGTGATTTTCAGATCGGCGGCCAGGATGAGAAATGCCCAGGCCGAAATCACGGCACGCACCCAGACCGGCGGGGGTAGTCTACTCTCCATGCGCGTGTTCCTGAAAAACGTCTCGGCCGTGTGGGCGGTGAACTTCGTGAACGGCGCGCTCGGAATCGCGTTCGTGCCGATCGCCGTGCATCGGCTCGGCGCCGCGGGCTACGGACTCCTCTCCATTTACACCGTTGTGGCCGGGTATGTGGCACTGACGGACCTGGGCATCGGGCCGAATCTGCAACGGCTGCTGGCTGGACGGCCGGACGGCCCGACCCCCGGACGGCCGGAGAGTGTGTTCGGGGATTCCGAAGCCTGGCGGCGGCAGCAGATACAGACCGCGTGGGGTTTGTACTTGCTGCTATCGGTCGGGCTGCTCGTCGTCCTGCTTGTTCTCATACACATCGTGCCCATGTATCTGTTTCCCGTTGGAGCCGGCAGCCGGCGGGCCGTTCAGTGGCTCACCCTGTTCGCCGTGATCGACTTCGTGCTCGGCGTGCCGGTGCTGCTGATGCAGAACACCTGCGCCGCCGCCGAGCGTTTCGGCCGCTACTCGCGATTCACCCTCGCGTCGGGCCTCATCCGCTATTCGCTGATGTTTGCGGGCGTGCTCCTGACGACCCGTCCGGAGCTCGTGGCCGCCGCGATCACCGCGCGCCGCCTCGTGGATATCCCGCTCGCGCTCCGCGTCACGGGAGGCCTGCCCGCCGGCGCCTGGCGGCCCCGGTTCGCGCGCGAACCCTTCCTGCGCTTCCTCGCTGGATCGTCGGCGATGTCGGCCGCGCAGCTGGTCCAGGTCTCGATCATCGCCGTGCCGGCGGTGCTGGTGAACGCGTACTTCGGCATCCGATCACTCGGCGTCTATCGCGCCACCTTCGATCTCGTGAATCGGATCTGGTTCTTCTCCAATACGATCGGCCTCGTGCTGTTCCCCAAGTTCGTGCGCATGCTCGCGGGTACGCGCGAGCGTCTCGCGCTCCAGGGATTGCTGCCGCGTCTGCTGGCGCTCAGCTGGATCGCGTACGGCGTGCTCGCGATCGCGGGCGCGCTGCTTGGACCGACGGTGCTGGGCGCGATCGGCCTCGGCGCCGCCGAGTACACGACGTTGTTCGTGATTCTGATCGGCGCGCTGAGCTTCAACGCCCACGGCACCACCGCCTACGCGTTTCAACTGGCGGCCGGCCGTCCTTTGCGCGCGGCGACGCTCGGGCTGGTGTCATTGACGCTGCTGTTTGTCACGTTCTTCGTCGCGCGCGCCGCCGGCGCCGGTCTGCTCGCGATCGCCTGGGCCTGGGTGGTGAGCCAGCTCGTCTATGCGTTCGCGATCGACCTGACCGCGCTGCGCCAGCTCGAGGTGCCGGTGCGGCCGCTGCGTGACACCGGGTTGCGGGTGGCCGTTGTCCTCGCGGTGGCCCTTGTCGTGCTCGCTCGTGCCTGACCGCGAGCTGCGGCTGCTCCAGTTCCTCGGTCACCGACTGCCGCGGATGCCGCATGCCTCCGGGATCGCGAACCGCATTCTGAAGCCGTGGTATCTGCGCAAGCGCCGCGCGCGCGTTGTCTGCGACGTGCTGGGGCTGCGCATGGAGCTCGATCCGCGCGAGTCGGTCGACGGCAATCTGATCTTCTGCCCCCAGCTCTACGACCGCATCGAGATCGCCTACCTGCTGGACCATCTGGGGCCGGACGACACCTTCGTGGACATCGGCGCGCACGTGGGGTTCTACGCGCTGAGGGCGACCACGCGCATTCGTACGGGGCGAGTGCTGGCGATCGAAGCGGCGCCCGAGACTTACGCCACGCTGCAACGCAACATCCGCATGAACGACGCCAACGTGACGGCGGTGCACTGCGGCGTGAGTGATCGCGTCGAGACCCTCAAGCTCCACTTGCAGGAAACGGGCAACCGGGGCGGCAACTCATTCCTGCTGCGGCAGGGCCTGGGCGAGTATGGGGTCGAGGTGCCGTGCTATCCGCTCGTCGAGATTCTCCGGCGGAACGAGGTGGAGCGGGTGACCGGGATGAAGATCGACGTGGAAGGGTTCGAGCATAAGATCCTCAAGGCCTTCTTCGATCAGGCGCCGGCGCCGCTGCGGCCGCGATTCGTAATCACCGAATTTCATCCGTGGCTGCTGGGCGGCGCCGAGACGACGGGGGATCAGATCGCGCTGCTCGAGTCGCTCGGCTATCGCGAGGTGCGGCGCGCCGCGTACAACCGGATCTTTTCGGTGGACGGCAGCTCCGCCACGTAGTCCGCGACAAACACCCAGATCAAGGCAATCACGCCGCCCAGCACGAAGCCGAGGACCGCGAGCTGGAGCGGCCTGGGCTTGGAGCGCTCGCGCGGCACCACTGGCGGATCGATCACGGTGATCACCGGCGTGTCGTTGACCTCTTCGATTTTCGCGGTCTCGAACTCGCGGCTCAGCGTCATGTAGACTTCCTGCCGAATATCGACCTGGCGGCGCAGCTGGCCTTCCTGCGAGGTGAGCAACGGCGACTCCTGCCACGAGCGGTTGCGCTCCCGGAACGCGCGGAGCTGCGTTTCGGCGGCGCGCAGGTCGTCCCCGGCCTCGGTGATGCGCCGCTCCACGAATTGCCGCTGCGCGCGGCCCTGCGATTGGCGCGTCTGCGAATTGAAGGCGTCGAGGTCGGCCAGCATGCGATTGGCCACGGCCGCGGCGAGGGTCGGGTAGCGCAGCTCGATGCTGAGCGTGACCATGCTGGTCTGCGTATTCACCTGCGTCCCGATCCGGCTCGCGAGCCGTTTCACGGCTCGCGCCAGGCGCGTGTCCTGGTCGCTGCCGCGCACGCCCAGAATGTCGAGCAGCGAGGCAGAGTCGGCCTGCGCCTTGCGCGGGTCGGGGTAGCGCGCCAGCAGGGTGTGCTCGAGGAGCGCGCGGCTCTTCAGGACGTCGGCGTAGAAGCGCGGCGAGCGCGCAGCGTCCAGGTCGATCGGCAAGCCGAGCTGGCCGACGAGTCCCGCCAGGCCGGCCGGCATGCGCGAGTGGTTCGGGGATTCGGGGACAAAAACCGCGGTCGCCGTGAACACCGGCGGCAGGACGAGCGCGAGCGCGAGCGCCAGCGCCGCGGTGATCAGCGGCAGCGCGATGACGAGGCGGCGGCGCCGCATGACCACGGCCGCCATTCCCACGAGTGTAAGGTCGTGACGCGGACTCGGGTTGGCGTTCATGTGACCGCTCCTCGGTAGGTCCGGAAAGCCGCTACGAGCACCGGACGCGGCAGGCAGCACGCGACGCCGAGTGCCAGGCCGCCCACGCCACCCCGGCGCGCCAGCGCGAACGCGCGGGCGAACGCCGCGCGCCGGTCTCCGGACAACAGGTGATACACCCCGGCTGCCAGCAGGCGCGTTCTGATCAAGCGCCGGTTCTGACGCGTCCGGCCGCGAGTGCTCAGGAATGTCACGTAGCGATCCTGGACCAATGCGTGCTCAGCCGCGTTGCGGAGCTGCGCGCCGACTCCCGTGAGCCGATCGCCGGCGTCGTGGTGGACGATCCCCACCGAGTCGCCAAACGCCGGGACGCCATAGCGGTCTCCGATCTCGAGCCACATCAGTCCTTCAGCGCCGATCCGCACGCTCGGGTACCGGCACGCGGCCGCGCGCGCGACGTCCCGATTCCACACCGTCAGGAAATCCCCGGCAACGGCGCCGTTGCAAAAGTGGGTGGCATCGAAGCGCTCAAACGACCGCGCCGCGGCGCCGTTGGCGTACCGGAACAGGAACGCGGGAAACTGATCGCGCTCCGCAAAGGCCGAGAGACGGCGGCTGATCGTCGCCAGTGCATCGGGACGGAGCTCATCGTCATCATCCAGAATGACCGCCCAGCGCCCGCGCGCCTGCTCGAGGCCAAAATTGCGCGCCGGCCCAGGGCCTCCCTGCGCAACGCGATGCAGCAGGACCATCGGAAACGTCGTTCGCACATGCTCTCCAGTCCCGTCGGTGGATCCATCGTCCACCACGATGATCTCGGGACAAGGCTCCTGCCGCAGCGCGGAGCGAATCGCGCGTCCCAAAACCTCGCGGCGATTATGGGTGGCGATGATTACGCTGAATTGCATGATAGAGAGCCTCAAAGCGCGACACCATGTTCGCGGCGGAGAAATCGGTCAGGATGCGCTGCCGAGCTCGGTTCCCTCGATCCTGACGGCGCGCCGGAGTCTCATTGAGGATCGACCTCCAGGCGCCCGCCAGAGCGTCTGGATCTGCGCCCTTCACGACGCTGCCCGTGCCCGCGAGGATCTCCGGGAGCGGCGGCACGTCGCTGACGACGCAAGGCACGCCGCACGACATCGCCTCCGCCAGCGAGTTCGAGAAGCTTTCGCCAAACGAACAGACGGTGGCGACATCGAGCGCCGCAGTCACCGCCGCGATGTCGGTCCGGACGCCGAGCCGGTGCAGGCGCGTCGTTGGCGCATGACGACGCACGAGGTCGTCCATGAGTCGATCGTCCGTGAACAGACCGGCCAGCACGAACTGAACGGCGGGCATCTGTTGCGTGAGGCGTTCGGCGGCGCGCAAGAATGTGACGTGGTCCTTCTGTGGATCGCGTCTGGCGATGAACCCGATGAGCGGCACGTCGTTCGGCACGCCGAGCGCCGCTCGCGTCTGCGCGCGGCGCGCGGGATCGGGACGGAATTCCTCGGCATCGATCCCGTTCGCAATCAGCGCCCACTGTTTCGGCTTGTAGCCGAGCTCGCTGTGATAGTCGCGGGTCTCGCTCGAGTTCACGACGATGGTGTCGGGCATGCGCGACAGCATGCGACAGGCGGTGGTCACGACGAGGCTGGTCGTGATGGGATGCAGCGCGAGATCCATGTTGGCGGAATGCAGTCCCCACAGGAGTCTCGAACCGCGCGGACGGGCGAGCGCGGCGGCGAAGCACGCGTGATACATCCACGCGTGCACGACATCAGGCCGCGCCGCGCCGACCGCCCGGCGCAGCGCCAGCAGCGCGCGCAGCGAGGGCCGGCCGTGGCGCATGCCGAGGTCGGTAACAGGAATGCCGGCGCGCTCGAGGCGCGGCCGGACGTCGCCACCGGGCAGCAGCGATATGACGCGATGCCTGAACGTGCCATTCGAGCGGGTCACGAGATCGGCCAGCAGCACCTCCGCCCCGCCGACGTCGAGGGAGGTGATGACGTGGACGATGTCGGTCATGGTGTGAACCGCAGCGCGAGGGTCGTGGTGCCGATCGTGGACTCCTCGTAGAACAAGTTCAGGCGACGGCCGGCCGTCAGCGTCGCCTCGATCAGTCCCAGGGGTGATTGTGTCGCTGCGCGCGCGCCGCCGAATACCGACACATCGTGCAGCAATCGCTTCTCGTCGGCTGCGCCGGGAGTCAAGAACAGCGCGTCATCGTCCCAGCGAATGCGACCGACGAACAGCCCGGCCCGCCAGCGTGGCGCCACGTAGTCCCAAGCCAGCCACTGAGTCGAGGCGGCAGGACCGATGGCCGCGCCGATAACCTGACCGCGCTGCGTATACCCCTGTGGTGCCGCATCGCCCGTGTACCAGGTCTCTTCGGGCAGGTTGCGGTACGCCGGCGACTTCTCGAGATCGGTGACTTCAGCCTGCATCCGGAAAGCCGCTCCGGCGGCGCCGAGCGGGCGCGCCCATTCGAGTCCCATCGTATAGCCGAGCGTGTGATTGGGGCTGATCAGCAGCTCGCGCACCGAGCGCGGCAACTGACTGCGTGCCCATTCCGCGTGCACTGCGAAGCCGTCGGCCGGGAATACCCAGCGGCCGAATAACGAGAAAATCTGATTGCGCTGGCGCGCGCCGTTGCCGCGGGCAACGTCGAAGGCGTGCTTGCCGATATCGGACCAGGCGCTTAACGGCGCATAAACCGCGCGGGCTGCGCCGAGCGTGAGATTCGGCGCGAAACGCGGTGCCCACGTGATGGCGAGGGCGCTCATGGCTCGGGCGTCATCGGTGGACGTCGAGTCGAAGTACGGCGACTCGAACAGACCACCCAGGAACCAGCGCGCGGAAACTCTTTTGCCCGTGACGTTCACAAAGGCCCGCCAGATGCCGGGGGCGTTGTTGCTGAGCACGATCGCGTTTCGGATTCCCGGACCCCACCACGCATTTGCGCTCGAGACGCCCATCGTCACGGGACCGAGATCCGCGGCGAGCGTCGATTGGCCCGCATCGAGGCCCGTGAAGCCGTGTGTGCCGAAGCGCAGCGGCAGATCGATGGAGTATGCGCCGACGTGCCATGGCGTGGAGTAGCTGCTGCGTCCCGGAGGTCGCGGGAGCTGCACGCTGTCGGCCGGCAACGGATAGGCGAGGTTCTCGGCGCTCACCAGCGCGGGCGCGAGCACCAGCGTGACGTGCCGCCACCGCAGGCCCACGCCCAAACGCAGCATCTGATTCCAGCCTCGGCCCGCCCACATGGCACCATCATTGAGTGAGAAGGGGAGCGTGGTGTTGTAGACCGTGCTGAGTTCGACAGGAAGAAGTCGCACAGTCGGACGGTCGCCCGGTCGCATGGAAACCACGTCTGATCGCAACAGAAACGCTTCACTGCTGCTCGTGCCAAGCAGCTGCGCGAGGCGCAGCCGATCTTCGGCATCGCTGCCCACCGTCTGAACCTGGATCAGTACGGCACAAATTCGCACGACGGGGTAGACACCCCAACTCATGAGGACTCGCTGCGCTCTGGTATTGCTGGCGTGCACGGTCGCGACCGCCCACAGCCAGACGTTTGCAGGCGGTGAGCGCGAGAACTACCTGCGGTACCTGCAGACTGTGCGGCTCGTTCCACTGTACCCCTGGGGGGCGCGGGCGTTCTCGGGCCGGGAAACGGATAGTCTCGAGGCGGGACTGGCGGCCAAGGGGGGCGAAGGGCGGCGCAGGGGCGACGCACACCTGGAATGGCTTCCGATTGGGCTTTCTGCCCGCTACAACAGCACGTTCCCCTATGGATTCAACGATGGACCCATCTGGGCCGGCAAAGGCTTCACGATCGCCATGGAG
>Ga0134079_10000045_pt1 | contig 27973 bp, 27 predicted proteins | sample 15_taG_2_FD_119770 | JGI IMG/M metagenome (GOLD analysis project Ga0134079, IMG submission 119770) | Grasslands soil microbial communities from the Angelo Coastal Reserve, California, USA - 15_D_Rain_40cm_2_09182015 | ecosystem: Environmental > Terrestrial > Soil > Grasslands ...
CTACCTGATCGTGCTGCTCATCGACGAGCGGCCCGAAGAGGTGACCGACATGGAAGAGAACGTGAAGGGGCCGAACGTCGAAGTCGTGTCCTCCACGTTCGACGAGCCGGCCGACCGGCACGTGCAGGTCGCGGACATGGTGATCGAGAAAGCCAAGCGTCTCGTGGAGCACGGCAAGGACGTCGTCATTCTGCTCGACTCGATCACGCGCCTGGGCCGTGCCCACAACGTCGTGGTGCCGCACTCGGGCAAGATTCTGTCGGGCGGCGTGGACGCCAACGCGCTCCAGAAGCCCAAGCGCTTCTTCGGTGCGGCCCGCAACATCGAGGGCGGCGGTTCCCTCACCATTCTGGCGACGGCGCTGATCGACACCGGCTCGCGCATGGATGAGGTCATCTTCGAGGAGTTCAAGGGCACCGGTAACTCCGAAGTCATTCTGGACCGGCGCATCGCCGAGCGGCGCACGTTTCCGGCGATCGACACGCAGCGCACCAGCACCCGCAAGGAAGAGCTGCTGCTCAACAAGGAAGAGCTCAACAAAGTCTACCTGCTGCGCAACTTCCTCTCTGACATGCCGCCGGTGGAGGCCATCGAGTTCCTGCTCGAGCGCCTGAAGCGCACGAAAACCAACAACGAGTTCTACCAGACGATGTCGCAAGGGTGAAGCAGTCAGGCCGCATTCTGGCTGTCGACTGGGGCGAGCGCCGGATCGGGCTCGCCCTTTCTGACGAAACGCAGGTCCTCGCCCAGCCCCTCACCACGCTCACCCGCCGCGCCGGCAAGCGCTTTCCCATGGCGCAGCTACTCGAACAGGTCAAGAAACACAATGTTGTGGGTATCGTCGTGGGGCTCCCGCTGGATGAATCTGGAGCGGAAGGTGATGCCGCTCACGCCGCGCGAGCCCTCGCCGATGATATCAAGCGGCGCGTGGGGGACCTGGAGGTCCGAATGTGGGACGAGCGGATGACGACAGCACGCGTGCTCGCTGCGATACGCGAGATGGGTGGGAAGACGCGGGGACGGAAGGAAGACGTCGACGCCATGGCCGCTGCTTTGCTCCTGCAGCACTATTTGGATGCAAGGAGAGGAACGGCGTTGTGACAATGCGGAATGCGGAACGCGGAACGCGGAATGGCGGTTGGACGCTCGCGCGTCAATTGCGGATTCCGCATTTCACATTCCGCATTCTGTTAGTGGCCAGCGCGGTTTCTTGCAGCTCACCCGAGCCGGCCCAGTATCAGTCTGTGTCCGATCAGGAGATGGTGATCATCCCGCGCGGCGCCACCTATTACCAGGCGCTCGACTCGCTCGAGGCGCACGGCCTCATCGGGCATCGTGACTGGTTCAGCGTCTACGCGCGCATCCGCGGCCTGCCATCCAACCTGAAGAGCGGCGTCTACACATTCGAGAAAGACGAAAGCTGGAGCAGCATCGTCGGCACTCTGAAGAAGGGGCGCGGCACAGAGGTCCGCTTTACCGTCACCGAGGGGATGATGGGCTTCGAGGTCGCCGAGCGCGCGCGGTCGTGGCTCGGCGTGTCGAAGGATTCGTTTGTCGCCGCCATGCGCGACACCGCACTCGAGCGTGAGCTGGGCATCCGGTCCTCCCCCGCTGGCGTTGATGGCTACATGTATCCGACGACGTACGTCGTGCCGATGCGCATGCGCGCGCGTGACCTGGTGAAGCTCATGACGCACGAGTTCCTGGCGCGGTGGAAGCCGGAGTGGGAGGAGCGGCTCACGGAGCTGCACATGACGCGGCACGAGATTGTCACGCTCGCGTCGATCATTGAGGCGGAAGTGCGCTACCGCCCTGATCGCCCGTATGTTTCGGCGGTCTATCACAACCGGTTGAAGCGCGGCATGGCGCTGCAGGCCGACCCGACGATCATTTATGCGCACGGCCGCCGGATGCGGCGGGTGTGGGAGAAGCAGCTCCAGATCAACTCACCCTACAACACTTATCGCTACCCGGGACTACCGCCGGGCCCCATCACGGAACCCAGCGATTCGAGCATCATCGCCGCACTCTACCCTGCCCCAATTGGCTACCTCTACTTCGTCGCGCAGCCGGATGGGAAACACATCTTCTCGGCCTCGTATGCGGATCACCTGGCGGCGATTCGGAAGGTGAGAAGCCGGCGGTAGGAGGGGTAGGTGACGGTAGGGGGCGGTAGGGGGCGGTAGGGGGCGGTAGGAGTTACTGCAGTGACCTGGTCAGCTCCCGCGTCGCCGATTCCGGATCCCGGGCAGTCAGCACCGCACCGATCACCGCAACACCGACCGCTCCAGCGCCTTTGATCAGGCCAGCATTCGCAACCGAGATGCCCCCGATCCCGATCACGGGACAGCTCTCGGGCGCTAGTTTCGCGAGCGCCGCGAAACCGTCGGGGCCGAGCGGCGGGCCCGCGTCCGCCTTGGTCGGTGTGGCAAAGCAGGGCCCGACACTCCAGTAATCGGCGCTCGCCGGCGCGCGCGCGGCCTCAGCGACTGAGCCCACGGAAATCCCCAGCAGAAAGCCAGGCGGCACGCGCGGTCGCAGCGCCTCGAGTGGTACGTCTTCCCCGCCCAGGTGCGCTCCGGCGGCACCGGCTGCCAGCGCAATGTCGGCCCGGTCGTTGACGAGCACCGGAACCGGGAGCGCCGCGACCAGCGCCCGGGTCAACTCCAGAACTTCCGCCGGCATGCCATCTTTCCAGCGCACCTGAATCATCGTGGCGCCGCCGGCGACGGCGCCGCGGCAAACGGCCACCGCGTCCCGCCCCTTGAGCAGAGCGGGATCCGTGATCACCATCAAGCGCAACTGATCGGCAAGCGACATGACCAAGATCCTGCGCGGCCTGCGTGGAGCGACCACGGCGACCGCGAACACGAGTGAAGCGATTCTCGAGGCGACCGAGGAGCTGCTCGCCGCGCTGCGCGACGCCAACGGCTTCGAACCGGCTGACGTCGAGAGCGCGATCTTCACGTCGTCGCCCGACCTCACCGCCGAGTATCCGGCGCGCGCGGCTCGCCGGCTCGGGTGGACCGACGTGCCCCTGCTTGGCGCCGCCGAGGTGGCGGTTCCCAACGGCCTGCCACTATGCATCCGCGTGCTACTGCACTTCTATACCACGAAGTCTCAGCGCGCTCTCAAACATATGTACCTGCGAGAAGCATCCAAGCTGAGACCGGACCGATGACAGATGATGGAGAACGGGCCATCCGCCCATCCGCCCATCCGCCCGTCAAGGTTACTGCGCGGGGGGCCGAGCGGTGGAAGCAAGGCCACCCGTGGATCTACCGCAGTGACGTCGCCGAGGAGCCGGACAAGACGCCCGGCATCGTTCCCGTTACCGACCGCAAAGGCAAGTTCCTCGGCCAGGCGCTGTACTCGCCGAAGTCCGAGATCCGGCTGCGGCTGCTGACGCGCGGCACGGAGCCGATCGACGCAGCGTGGTGGACCGACCGGATCGCGGGTGCTGCCCAGCGCCGCAACGGCATCACAGCGAGCGCGTGGCGCGTCGTGCACGCCGAAGGCGACGGGCTTCCCTCGCTCATCATCGACCGGTACGGATCATGGATCGTCGCCCAGCTGCTCTCGGCGGGCCTCGAGACGGCGCGTGCCGACATCCTGGCCGGCATCACAGCGGCGCTCTCACCGCAGGGGATTCTGCTGCGGAACGATGCAGGGGTGCGTCGACACGAGGGATTGCCTGAGGAGGTTGTGCTGGCCGGCGGCCAGGTTCCCGAGGTGGTCGAGGTAACCGAAGACGGCCTGAAGTACCTCGCCGCGCCGTGGTCGGGACAAAAGACGGGCGCATTTCTCGATCAACGCGAGAACCGGCTCCTGGTCGGCGAGCACACGCGCCCCGGCGGCCGGGCACTGGATCTGTTCACCTATCACGGCTCATTTGCACTACACCTCGCGCGCAAGGCGAAGGAAGTGCTGGCGGTGGATCAGAGCACCGAGGCGATGGCGCGCGGCGCCGAGAATGCGCGGTTGAATGGAATCGGCAATATCGAGTGGCGGGAAGCGAATGCGTTCGATCTGCTGCGCGAGCTCGAGCGGCGGCGGGACCAGTTCGACACCATCGTGCTCGATCCGCCGGCGTTCGCGAAAACGAAGGCCAATCTGGAACGAGCGATCGCAGGTTACAAGGAAGTGAACCTACGGGCGATGAAAATTCTCGCGCCCAGCGGAGTGCTGTTCACGTCGTCCTGCTCCTATCACGTGAGCCGCGAGATCTTCAATGCCATGCTGGCCGATGCGGCGCGCGACTCGGGCAGGCGCATTCAGTTCATCGCCGCCACCGGTGCCTCCGCAGATCATCCGGAGTTGCTCAACGTTCCTGAGACCGGCTATTTAAAGGGCATGCTGCTGCGTGCCGTTGTGTAGGGGCGCAGCATGCTGCGCCCCTACCCATTTCCTCAGGATCGCAGCCTCACAATCCAATCCGCAATCGCGTTCACAACTTCGGGCATGATCGGCGCCGTCGGGCTCTGGTACAGCTGCATCTGACCGGAGAGCGTGGTGTCGGACGTCTGCTTCAGCACATGATTCGCCGCGGGAATCACGACGAGCTGTGCCTTGGGTTGACCGCTGCGTAGCCGTTCAGCGTCAACGACGGTCACCTGCAGATCCCGCCCCCCCTGCACGATGAGCACGGGTTGCTGCAGTGACCGGATTGCCGCGGGCGGATCGAAGTCCATGAGCGACTTCATGAAGTGCTGATTGATCGGAACAAAGAGCGGGGACATCATGGACGGCACGTCCGTTGGCGTCTCCCCGCGGAGATACTGCGCCATCGCGGTGTCGTAGCGAACCAGGGTCGCACTATCGAACTGGCGCGACAGCTGCTCGCGCAAGACGACCGCGAGCGGGCGCCCAAATCCGGACACGCTCACCACCGCCGAGACGGGTGGACCCTGCCGCGCGGCGATCAAGGCGAGGGCTGCTCCCTCGCTGTGCCCCAGCAACAGGACCTTCGAGAAGCGGGCATCGCGAGCCAGCGACTCGGCCGCGGCTCGTGCGTCGGTCGCGAAATCCTCGAGCGAGAGCCGCGAGATCTCCACCGCCCCCTTCGTGGCCGGCAGCACGCGCTTGTCGTAACGCAGGGACGCGATGCCGCGCACCGCGAGCCCCCACGCGAGCTGTGCGTAGGAATTCGGCCGGATGCCCAACATGGAATTGCCGTTCCGGTCCGTCGGTCCCGAGCCGGCGATGATAATGACGACGGGCACTCTCCCCGCCGCGCCCCGCGGCACGGTGAGCGTGGCGCCGAGTTCGACGCCCGTGCTGTGAATCGTGTACGGCGACTCCACGGCCAGCGCCGGGGCGGTAGTGTCGGCATTCTGTAGCGTCAGTGCGACCATGGCGATGCCAAGAACGTTCATGGTGATCCAATTGGTAGAGGGGAGTGGAATCGGTAGGGGCGCAGCATGCTGCGCCCCTACATTATGAACCTACGATTTTCCCTGCTCCCGTTTCCACAGGACGTAGGACTGCACGACTGGAATCACGACCACGATGAGGATCGCCGCGATCAGCAGAGGCAGGAACGCGCCATGCGGCAGAAAGACGGACGCTGCGAGGACGAAGCCGCCGACGACCATGAGCCACCCACCGGTGCGGTGCGTCTTCCGCCACACGGTGTCGCTCGAGAGCGTCCACGGCGTGCGAATCCCGATGAACCAGTTGGGTTCGACGCGCGTGAGGAAGTTGCCGAGCACGATGAACAGCAAGCCGACGCCGATGGGCATGAACCGGTCGATCTTCACAGGAACCCCGAGACCGGTGGCGACGATCATCCCATGGCCGATCAAGATGAAGAGGATGACGGCATTCGCGATCAGCCAGTACGTGTCGATGAACTTGGCGTAGTTCGCCCGCCGCGGGTCCAGTTTGGGCAGCACGTTGAACAATCCCGTCAACCCGATGATGACGAGCGGCATGATCAAGACCGCGGTAGCCCGGCCGGAAAACCCGTCCGCCGTGCCGCGCACATTCCAGTGCGTCGCGATCGTGGGCGGGAGCTGCGGGTAGGCCCAGATCGAGACAATCAACGCCAGGGCGGCGATCACAAGACCAAACCAGCGGCTACGCATGGGGTGCTCCTCCTCCGTTCTTGTCGCCCGCGCCAAAGCGGGTCATGAAGTACCGCACGACCTCCTGAAACACGGTCGTATTCAGCCGATAGCGGATGAACTGCCCCTCGCGCTCCGAGGCCACCAGGTCCGCCGCCTTGAGCACGCCCAGGTGATGCGACACCGACGCGAAGGCGATCGGGAACTGCTCGGCGATCTCCCCGGCGGTCAGGTCCTTCTCCGTCAGGAGCTCGAGGATTTTGCGCCGCGTCGGGTCGGCCAGGGCTCGGAAAAGGGAGTCTTCCATTGAGGCGAGATATTTATACAAACGTCTAAATATGTCAAGTACGTTGACTAAATCGGCCCGTATCACAAGCTTACAGGCCATGTCCCCATCGACCGGTAACGCCCTGGACCGGTCCCGGGCGGTACGCCGGGTACTCGCGGGACTACTCGTCGCCAACATCCTGGTCGTCATCGCTAAAGCGACGCTCGGCGTCGTGGCCGGCTCGCTCGCCGTCATCGGCGATGCGGTCCACTCCTCGGTCGACGCGGTCTACAATGTCCTCGGCCTGGTCGTGGTGCGCGTTGCATCTCAGGCTCCTGATGAAGAGCACCCCTACGGTCACGGGAAATTCGAAACGCTCGGTGCCCTTGGGATCGTCGTCTTCCTCTCCGTCACGTGCGTTGAGCTCACGCGGAGCGCAATCGGGCGACTCATCAGCGGCGGGCACACAGTCCAGATGACCGACTTCGGCCTCGTGCTCCTGCTCGCAACACTCGCCACCAACGTTCTCGTCGCCTGGTACGAGAACCGGCGAGGTCACCAGCTTCAGAGCGAGCTGTTGATCGCCGACGCTGCCCACACCCGCACCGACGTCTTCATCACCATCGGCGTGCTGATCGGCGTCCTCTTTTCGCGGCAGGGTCACGGCTGGGTCGATCCGGCGGTCGCGATCGCGGTTGCACTCATGATTGCCCGCGTGGCCTTCAACATCCTGCAGCGGGTGGTGCCGGTCCTCGTAGACGAGCGCGCGATACCGGCCCCGACGATCCGAAAGACGGCGCAGACAGTCGCAGGCGTGAAGGACGCTTACGGCATTCGCTCGCGCGGCGGCAACGCCGGCGTGCGCTACGCCGAGGTGACGATCGCGGTCGATTCCTCAGCGAATGTCGCCGCCGCGCACGCCATCGCGGACGCAGTCGAGGAGCGCCTGAAGAAAGACCTGGAGTTGGAGGAAGTGACGGTGCACGTCGAACCATGCTGACCTCCGTGCCGCTCCACGCAAACAAGCCGGGGATCACCCCCGTGCGGCGGGCGCCGCGCTCGCTCAAACAGGAGTACCAGGAGTTCATCCTGCAGCGGCTCGAGGAATTCAAGAACACGCTGCCGCGCGCCGAGCTGCTCCGCATCGGCGACGAGGCGGTGCGCGAGCTCCAGGCCAACGCGCAGGATCAGTACCTGCTCACCGAAGTGCTCCTGCTGGAGCACGTGGATCGGATCATCGCGCGGCGGCTGCGCTTGCCGTCGTTCCCGCGCTGGCGGCAGAAGCACCGCGCGCTGCGCGAGGCGCAGCGCGAGCCCACACACTGGGGACTCGACCGCGGCCACCCCCTCGTTCCCTGGGCGGCGCGGGTAGAGCCCGGCGACGTCATCGTCGTCCTCGGCGCCGCCGCGCTGGGCGAAGCGCTGTTCCTGGCCGCACACGACGCCGAAGTCTTCCTGCTCGATCAGGACCTGGGCGCGGTGGAGGCTGCCGAGGGACGAGCGGTGACGGAGCAGCTCGCCGGAGCATTTCAGGCACTGGTCATCAACTTTGGAAGCTGGTTCCCTGACCTGGCGCCCTCTCTCGTCGCGATCGCTGCCGGGTGCATCGCCCCGCTGCGCGCCAAGCACCGCGCGTCGCTGATCGCGGATCTGCAGGCGCGGACGCCCACGGGCGGCGTCCACGTCGTCCTTCCGGCCGCCGCCGAGCGCCAAGTCATCCCCCTGGCTCCCGAGACGTTGCAGACGCTCTATCGCGACTGGCAGGTCCAGTCTGGGCGGCGCTCCAAGCGCTCCGGCTTCACAGCTATCAAGCCGCCGCGTCAGGTGGACACGGCGCTGAACGTGTCGGAGTGACACCTCTAGATCTCGCCAGTTTGCTAACACGTTGGCACGTCTGCACGTCGGCACGAGCGGTGATGGCAGGTCTCTTGCCTTCCATTCATGACGACCTGCTACGTGAGACATGTCCGCATGACGAGTTTACCGATGGTGATCGATCAGGAACCGATGGGGATCGTCCTGAAAGCCGGCCGACAGACCCTGCGGCCCGCAAAGATCTGGGCGTACTGCTGGTTCCGGGATGAAGGCGAAGACGGCGACCATACCCATCGCCACTTACCGGTGGATCCCAAGGTTTGAACTGGACGCACCTAAGAAACAACGGGGCCGGCGCTGAGCCGGCCCCGTTGTTCTGATGGCCCGTTAGAACGAAAAGCTGAAGGCGCAGCCAGATTTGCGGTTCGCGTGCACCGCTTTCACCTCGAACAGCAGCACCGTAAGCCACACACCACGTCGCAGAGGGGCGCTCTTTATCTTGGCCACCGCGAACGTGTTCAGGAGCAAGCCCGCGCCGATCATCACGTTCACTCGACCGATGGATGGCCGAGGACCGAGGATCGGATTCGTTTCCGTTAAGCCCTGCCGAATCCCGTCGACCGTGGTGAGCCAATCGGCGAAAATCAGCGTGCTCGAGGCAAACCGGAGCGCCTGATCGGTGCCTTGAAGTCTTCCGGCAATCCGTGGCTTGGGAGGAGTCAGGGCGTGGATGCGCGGCGAATTGGAGGGGGTTCCGATCCCGCCTGATAGCACCAGCAGCAGTACGCCCGCGATCATGCGGCTCGAACTGGCAAGACCTGCGCCGCAAAAGTTCGCTACGGAACTCGTGGAAAAGAGACTGTTCTGACGCAACCCAGCACAACCTTGCAACTCACATCCGGAAGCCTATCTATCAAGGTATGGCGACGCTCAAGATCGACGGTCGTTCAATAGTTGCGGAAGAGAGCCAGACCATCCTCGATGCCGCCCGCGCGGCCGCCATGGAGATCCCGACGCTCTGCTGGTATCCCACTCTCCCGATTGTCGGGAACTGCCGCATCTGCCTCGTCTCCGTGGAAGGTCAGGCGAAACTGATACCGGCGTGCGCGACTAAAATTGCCGAAGGCATGGTCGTGACGACCCAGTCGCACGCCGCAGTCGAAAACCGCAAAGGGGTCCTCCGCCTGCTCGCCGAGCGCTATCCTGCGGAGCACCTCCGCAACGGCGGCCGCACACACCCGCGCAACGAGTTCGAGCGCTACCTCGTGCAATACGACGTCGTGCCGACGGCCGTCGAAACGCGCGACCTGCCGCTGCGCTCGGGCGACGAGCGCCCCGGCGACCCGATGATCCGTCACGATATGTCCACCTGCATCCTGTGCACCCGCTGCGTGCGCGCGTGCGAGGACATCCAGGTCGTGGGCGTGCTGGACGTCGGTTACCGCGGCGAGCACGCCGAGATCATCGTCGGTGCGGACGGCGACCCCGACAAGGCGGGCTGCACCTGGTGCGGCGAATGCGTCCGCGTCTGCCCGACGGGAGCGATCTTCGAGGTGATGCCGCGCCAGCGCTTCGCGCCCGAACAGATCCGGCACCCGGAAAAAATCGTGCGGGCCGTCTGTCCATACTGCGGCGTGGGATGCCAGGTGGATCTGCACGTCTCGGCCAACAAGGTCATCCGCGTCACCTCGCCCGACATCGAGCTGAACACGCCGAATCAGGGTTCCACCTGTGTGAAAGGGCGCTTCGGCTACGACTTCCCCCAGCACCGGGACCGACTCACCAGGCCCTTGATCAGAAAAGGCTGGACCAAAGAGGGCAGCCGCTGGATCTGGAAGGGCGCGACCGGCGCCGAGCGGCGCGCGGGGCCGTGGCGGACGATCGAAGCCGAGGGACGGCGCTCGAAGCCTGGTACGCCGCCGCGCGCCACCGGCAAGAGCGTGCGCGAGCTGCCGCTGCTCGAGCGGCTGGACATGGACATCCGGGACCGCGTCGCGACTCCCGACGACTGGTATGCGCCGTTCCGTGAGGCGACCTGGGAGGAGGCGCTCGAGCTGACCGCGCAGGAGCTGCGGCGGATCAAGGGCGCCCGCGGCGGCGATGCGCTCGCCTGCTTCTCCTCGGCGAAGTGCTCGAACGAAGAGAATTACCTGATGATGCGCATGTTCCGCGGCGCTCTCGGCACGAACAACGTGGACCACTGCACGCGCCTGTGCCACTCCACATCGGTGGCCGCGATGCAGCGCGCCATCAACACCGCGGCGGCGTCGGGCTCGATGCGGGAAATCGAACAGGCGTGCGACGTCATCTTCATCGGCGGCGCCAACACGACCGAGTCGCACCCCGTATTCGGTGCCGCGCTGAAGCGCGCGCACGAGAAGCGCGCCAAGCTCATCGTCGCCGATCCCCGCAAGACCGAGCTCGCGGGCCGCGCCGACATCCACCTGCAGATGCAGCCCGGCACCGATGTGGCGCTCTATTCGGCGATGTTGAACCACATCCTCGCGCTCGGGCTCGAGAACACATCGTTCATCGCCGCGCGGACGCACGACTTCGATAAGGTGCGCGCCGCGGTTCAGCCCTACACGCCGGACAAGGCCGCCAAGATCACGGGCATCTCCGCCGACAAGATCCGCCGCGCGGCGGAGGTGTACGCGCGCGGGCCCAACACGAGCACGCTGTGGGCCATGGGGCTCACGCAACACGCCAACGGCACCGACATTGTGACGTCGCTGCTCAACCTGATGTTCGCCTGCGGCATGATCGGGCGCTGGGGCGCGGCGATGCTTCCCGTCCGCGGGCAGAACAATGTCCAGGGCGCATCCGACGTGGGCGCGATTCCGTTCGTCTACACGGACTATCAGCCCGTCGGCGACCAGAACGTTCGCGCGCGGTTCGCCAAGACCTGGGGCGTGCCCGCGGACTCGCTCTCGCTCGAGAAAGGCCTGATGGTCACGGAAGTGGTGAAGCCGGAGAGCGGCGTGCGCGGCATGTACATCATGGGCGAGAACCCGATCATCTCCGATCCCGATATCGCTCACGCCGAAGGCTGGTTCCAGCAGCTCGAGTTCCTGGCCGTCCAGGACCTCTTCCTCACGGAAACCGCGCGCTATGCCGACGTCGTGTTGCCCGGAGCGAGCTTCGCCGAAAAGACCGGCACGTTCGTCAATACCGAGCGGCGCATCCAGCTCTCCCACAAGGCCGTGGACTCGCCCGGCGAGGTCCGCGGCGATCTCGAGATCCTCATCGACCTGACCAACCGGCTCGGCTTGGAGACCGATTTCGCCGATGCCGAGGAGGTCATGCGGGAGATCGCGACCGTGACACCGAGCTGGGCCGGCGTCACCTACGAGCGGCTCGAGGGCGCCGGCCTGCAGTATCCCGTCCCGACACCGGATCACCCCGGCACGCCCTACCTGTTCGATCATGACTTCCCGACCGCCGATGGCCGAGCGACATTCGTCCCCGTCGAGTACACCAATCCCGTGGAGCTGCCCGACGACGAATACCCGTTCGTCATGAACACTGGTCGCCAGCTGTACCACTGGCACACGGGCACCATGACGCGCCGCGCGAGCGGGCTTGATGCGCGGGAGCCCACAGCCATCGTGGAGATTCATCCTGACGACGCGAGGAAGCTCGGCGTTCGCGAAGGTGAGCTGGTGCGCCTGACGTCGCGCCGCAACTCGATGGTCAGCGCGGCCCGTATTTCCGAGCGCGTGGCACGCGGCCAGGTGTTCGTCCCCTTCCATTTCCGCGAAGCCGCCGCCAACCTGCTCACCAACCCGGTGCTGGACCCCTACGCGAAAATGGCTGAATTGAAAGTTTGTGCGGTCAGGATTGAAGCGGTGAACGATTGAGTTCCCACCCTAGAGGGGGGGCTTCCAGCCTGTGGATCTAGGACTGCGCGGCCGAGTCGCGCTCGTCTGCGGGGGCACGCGCGGCCTTGGCCGCGCGGTGGCGAACATTCTCACCGAGGAAGGCGCGCAGGTTGCGGTCAACGGCCGCGACGCCAAGACCGCTCCCTTCCCTGCCGACGTCACCGTTCCCGCGCAAGCCGAAAAGCTGGTGCAGGACGTGGCCAAAAAGTTCGGCCGGCTCGATATCATCTTCTGCAATGCCGGCGGCCCGCCGGCGGCGGCGTTCAAGGATCTCCCTGCGGACGCCTGGCAAAAGGCGATCGAGCTGAATCTCCTGTCCACGATCCACCTGGCGCGCGCCGCCGTCCCGATCATGAGCAAGGCGAAATGGGGACGGATCATCTGCCTCGCGTCGATCGCCGCGCTGCAGCCGCTGCCCGGTCTCATCCTGTCTTCGACGGCGCGCGCGGGGGTGTTGGGCTTCGCCAAGGCGCTGTCAGATGAAGTCGCGAAGGATGGGATCACCGTGAACAGCGTCTGTCCGGGCTTCATCGCCACCGAGCGGATCGAAGAGCTGTCGAAGGCGCGCCCCGACATGATCAAGCAGCGCATGGCCGAAACGCCGATCGGGCGGATCGGCACGCCGGAGGAGCTGGCTGCAGCCGTCGTGTTTCTGGCCTCGGAGCGGGCCAGCTATATTACCGGCGCGGTGCTCCAGGTGGATGGCGGTTACAGGCGCTCGATCTTTTAACCCGTCCCTCTTTCCCCTTCCCCGTCCCCCGAGTTCATGCAAGCGATCGTCAAGGAAAAACGCGCGCCCGGCCTGACCGTGAAGTCCGTCCCGAAGCCGGCGCCGGGACCCGGTGAAGTGCTGATCGCCGTGCGGCACGCCGGCGTCTGTGGCACCGACCTGCACATCGCCGACTGGGATCCCTGGGCCCAGAACCGCCTCAAGCCGCCCCTCGTCATCGGGCACGAGTTTGCCGGCGAGATCCAGGGCTTGGGCGACGGTGTCACGGGGCTGCGCGTTGGCCAGCTGGTCACGGCCGAGGGACACATCGTATGCGGGCACTGCCTCCAGTGCCGCACCGGCAATAGCCACATCTGCCGGAATACCCGGATCATCGGCGTCGACCGCGACGGCGCCTTTGCCGAGTTCATCGTCATGCCCACTACCAATGTGCTGACGCTCTCGGGGATTCCCACCGAGATCGGCGCGATTATGGATCCGGTGGGCAATGCGTTTCATACGGTGCTGACCGCGGAAATCCCCGGCAGCACCGTTTTCATTGTGGGGTGCGGGCCCATCGGATGCTTTGCGGTCGGCATCGCGCGAGCGGCCGGAGCGACCAAGGTCATCGCGTCGGACGTGAATCCCAAGCGCCTCGCCCTCGCGGAAAAGATGGGCGCGCACGTCGTGATCAATGCCGCGAAAGAGGACGTCGTCGAGACGGTCCGGGCGGAGACCGCCGGCGAAGGCGCGGACGTAGTCTGCGAGATGTCGGGCGTTCCGTCGGCGTTGCACCAGGCGTTCGCCGCAGTGAGCCTCGGCGGCCGGGTGCAGCTGCTCGGTATTCCCAAGAACGAGGTCCCGATCAATTTCGCCGACGAGATCATCTTCAAAGGGATCACCGTGTACGGGGTCATCGGCCGAAAGATGTACCAGACGTGGCACCAGATGCGCCGCTACCTCACGTCCGGCCAGTTCGATCCCCGCCCCGTCATCACCCACAGATTCCCACTCGCCAAAATCGACGACGCGCTCGCGGCCATTCGCTCGGGCGACGCCGGCAAGGTCATTCTGGAGATCGTATGAGCTTCATCGCGCAGCTGCAGGACGAGCTTGCGGGGTTCAAGAAGGACGGCGTCTACAAGCGGCTCAATTACCTCGACTCGCCGCAGGATCCACGCGTCAAGATGGAAGGACGCGGCGAGGTCGTGATCCTCTCGTCCAACAACTACCTCGGACTCTGCGACGTCCCCGACGTCGTGGAAGCCGGCAAAGCCGCGCTCGACCACTGGGGCGCCGGCGCGGCGTCGGTCCGCTTTATCTGCGGCACCTTCACGGTGCACCGGCAGCTCGAAGAAGCCCTCGCGAGGTTCGTCGACTGCGAGTCATCGCTCACCTACGTGAGCTGCTGGAATGCGAACGAGGGGCTGTGCCCGACGATCCTGAGTGAGCCCGACGTCGTCATCTCGGACCAACTGAACCACGCCTCGATCATCGATGCGATTCGTCTGGCCAAGGCGATCACGAAGTGCCAGACGGCCGTGTACAAGCATTCCGACATGGCCGACCTCGAGGACAAGCTGCGCGCCGCGGGAAACGCACGCCGCAAGCTGATCTTCACCGACGGCATCTTCTCGATGGAAGGCGACATCGCGAACCTGCCCGATCTGGTCGCGCTGGCGCGGAAGTACGGCGCCGTGCTCGCGGTCGATGATTCACACGCGACCGGCGTGCTCGGGAAGAAGGGTCGCGGTACAGCCGAGCACTACGGAATGCTCGGCCAGGTGGACGTGATCACCTCAACCCTCGGCAAGGCGCTCGGCGGCGCAGCCGGCGGCTTCACCGCCGGCCCGACGGCGCTGACCGACTATCTCACACAGCGCTCGCGGCCGCAGCTGTTCAGCAACGCGCTGCCGCCGACCGTCGCCGCCATCGCGCTGGCCTCTGTCCGCCATGTCGAGGCGCATCCGGAGCTCGTGACCAGGCTCCACCAGAATGCCGGCTACTTTCGCGAGCAGCTGCTGTCACTTGGTTTCAAGCCCCTGCCCGGTGACACGCCCATCGTTCCCGTGATCCTGGGCGAGACCGCCAAGGCGATTCACATGAGCGAGCTCTTGCTCGCCGAAGGGGTTTTCGTGACTGGCTTCGGATATCCTGTTGTGCCACAAGGACATGCGCGCGTTCGCTGCCAGCTGTCCGCCGCGCATACCAAGGATGACCTCGATTTCGCGCTGCGCGCGTTCAAGAAGGTGGGCTCCAAACTCGGATTGATCTAATGAACCTACTCGCCGTCGCCCTGCTCGCTCTTCAACAATCCCCCGCCGCGAGTGTCGGCTTCGAGCCGGGCACGGACTCGATGCTCGCCGATTGGAAACAAGTCAGCGGCTACATGAATCAGCTCGCGCAGCAGAGTCCCTTCGTTCGGGTCGACACGCTCGGCAAGACGACGGAGGGCCGTCCGTTCCTGCTGATGACGATCACGTCGCCGGCAAATCAGCAGCGGCTGGCCGATATCAAACGCGCGCAAGCGCTGCTCGCCGATCCGCGCCGGCTCACGGATGCCGAGCTCAAGCGCATCCGCGCCGAGCAACCCGCCGTCATTCTCATCAGCAACAACATCCATTCGACGGAAGTCGCGTCGAGCCAGATGGGCATGACGCTCGCGTACCGCTTGACGACCGATCCGGAGCTGCGCCGCCTGCTCGACTCCGTCGTGGTGCTGATGATCCCGTCGATGAATCCCGACGGCCTCGATACCGTGGTGAGCTGGTACCGGCGCTACAAGGGCACACGCTACGAAGGGGGCCCACTGCCGTGGTTGTACCACAAGTACATCGGACACGACAACAACCGCGACTGGTTCATGCTGACGCAGGTGGAGACGCGGCTGGTCACGCGCATGCTCTATAAGGATTGGTTTCCGGAAATCGTGTACGACGTGCATCAGATGGGCGCGAACGGCGTGCGCCTCTTCGTCCCGCCATTCCAGGACCCGGTCAATCCCAATCTCGACCCGGCGATCGTGGCAGGCATCAATCTCGTCGGCACACAGATGGCGTCGGCGCTGTACGATGCGGGGCTCACCGGCATCGCGCACCAGCAGACGTACGATCTCTGGTGGCATGGTGGCTTCCGTTCGACTCCCACGCGTCACAACATGATCGGCATCCTCACCGAAGCCGCGAGCACACGCCTCGGCTCGCCGATCACGCTGAGTGTGGACTCGGTGCGGCAACCAGGACGCGGCGTGAACTATGCGGCGCCGTGGCCGGGCGGCACCTGGCATCTCGGCGACATCGTCCGTTACGAGCTGATCGCATCGCAGGCGTTGGTGCATCTCGCCGCGCGCGACCGCGTCAACGTGATCGACCGATTTGTGGGATTGGGGCGGCGGGCCGTAGAGGCCGGACTCGCCGGTAACCCATTCGCGTACGTGTTACCGGCTCCTCCGCAGCAGCGCGATCCGGAGAGCTGGAGCGCGCTGGCAAATGTCCTCACGGCTGGCGGCGTCGAAGTCTGGCGTGCCGCCGAGCCGTTCAGCGTCGAAGGCCACAGCTATCCCGCCGGTTCACTCGTCGTGCCGATGGCGCAGCCCTATCGCGCGCATGCCAAAGACCTGCTCGAGCCGCAGCACTACACGCCGGTCAATGATCGGCCTCCCTACGATGTGGCGGGGTGGACGTTGCCGCTGACGATGGAGGTGCGTGCCGATGTCGTGAATGCGGCGTTCACGGCAAACCTGGTACGAGTGGACAGCGTCGTTCCCACGCCCGGCCGAATCGAGGGCGCAGGCGACGTCTTCTTCCTGAGCAACCGCACGAACGCCGAGTCGCGCGCGACCGCGCAGCTCCTGGCGGCCGGTCAGACGGTGACCATCGTCGGCGACAGCTTGATGGTCCGAGGACCGCGGGCGCGTGCCATCCTGAGTGAGCAAGCGGCGCGTCACGGGTTCACCGTGACGGCGGTGCGCAACGCGCCAAGCAGCGGCGTCGGCGCGAGCCGGCAGCGCCTGCCGCGCATCGGGCTCTATCAGCCGTGGACCGGCAATATCGACGAGGGATGGACGCGGTGGTTGTTCGAGCAGTATGGCATCACTTACACAACACTTCATGACAGCGACATCAGGAAAGGAGGACTGCGCCAACGCTTTGATGTGATCGTGCTGCCGGATGCCGACGGCGCGTCGATCGAGCGCGGCGTCGATTCAACTCGCATTCCGTTGCAGTACGCAGGAGGGCTCGGGGAAACAGGCTCCGACGCCGTTTCGGCGTTTGTTCGGGGTGGTGGGACCCTGGTTTGCCTCGATGCTTCAAGTAATTTCGCGATTACACACCTTAACCTCCCGGTGGTCAACGTTCTAGCCGGGGAGGCATCGGGTCCGCAAGTTTTGCGATTTTACGCTCCAGGTTCTATTTTCGGTACGGTTTTGGGGGGGGTTGAGGGGACGAGAAGCCCGGTTACCCTCGGGGTCCCTGACTCCCTCGATGTCTACTTCGAGAATAGCGCCGCCTTCACTGTGTCGGCCCCGGCTAGGGCCCTGGCGACGTATCCCTCGCAGCCCCTGCGATCCGGCTATGCCCGGTTCGAGGAACGGCTCGCTGGAAAGGCCGCGCTGGTGGAGGTACCGGTCGGCAGCGGGGGGGGGCGGGTGATCCTGTTCGGGTTCAGGCCGCAGTTCCGGGGCCAGACGCACGGCACCTTCAAGCTGCTCTTTAACGCGGTCCTGTTGGCGGCCCCGTAGCGGGGCCCCGGAGGGGGAGGAGTTCGATGAAGCGGCTGATTCTCCTGGTGGGGTTCGTAGCCTTGGCAACGACTCCCGCCGCGGCGCAAAAAGCGCAAAACATCGAGTTCGGCGGCTTCGGCTCCTGGTGGCGCTTCGACCGCTCGTTTTTCATTGCGAATGGCTTCGGCGGCGGCGTGCGCATCGGCTACAACTTCAGCGATAAGATCGGCCTCGAAATCACCGGCGACTATATCGCGACCACCAATCTCGCCGCTACCCAGGACATCAACGTGTCCACCATCAGTGGCGCCCTGGTCCTGAACTTCCCCCTCAGTGACCACATGACGCTTCTGGCCTCCGGCGGCTACTCGCGAATGGTGTTCGGTCCCGATCCGCCCTACAACTTCCAGCAGAGCCTCCTCACCGGCGGGCTGGGCATTCGCGCCTTCGTATCGCGGCACGTAGCGGTGCGAGGCGATGTGCGCGCGCAGTACACCCCCAAGAACCCGTTCTTCTCCGATCTGTGGACTGGCCAGGTCCAGGCGTCGCTCGGTGCATCGTATTTCTTCATTCCGCCGCAACAGGGGCGCGGGTTCAACACGAACTTCCAGTGGTACTGGGGCGCGCAGGGTGGGTTTTTCCTGTCCAAGACCAACGTCGAGCCGTATGCCTACGACCCGATCGTGGGTGGCCACTGGCTGATTACCTCACGGCGCACCGCGCTCTACGTCGCGTACGAGCAAGCACTCTTCCTGTCCGACGCCCACGCCGTGATCTACGATCCCGGCTCGTCGGCCTCGTCGGTGGGTCCCGGGTTCCGCGATGTCGCGTTCCACGATGTGCGGCGTCTGCTATTCGGCGTCCTCGCCTATCCGACCCAGAAGGTGATAGAGCCGTTCGGCGGCCTCGGCTACGCGCTGGTGCAGGTGCTGAATCCGCTGGTGGACTGCTCCAGCTGCACCACTCTGGGTGAAGCGAGCGAGGCCCAGGACCGCGCCCTCGATGCGTCGAGCAAGGCGTTCTTCTGGGTGATGGGCGGCCTCCAGATCAACTACTCGAAAAAGTTGAACGTCTTCGCGCAATACATGCTGACGTCGGCCGCCTCCAACTTCCTGCTCGAAAGCAACACGCACACGCTGCAGGGCGGCGTGCGCCTCAGCTTCGGAACGTCGAAAGAAGGCATCACCGAGCGGAACTAGCGGGAAACCCAAGGCGAACCCTCGAGGTAGAACCGCAGCGGCCAGTCGGTCGCCTGGGTGATGCCAATGCGGGGCCCCGTCGCGATTTCGCGCCGCGGCGGTTTCCGCCCTTCCACAATCCGCAACAAACCGCGCTGTAACGACGCGCCATTCAGGGCTCCCGTGACCCCCAGCGCCTCGCACAGCCGGGCCGGCCCGGCGCAGAGCGGCTGCTTCCCGCGTCGCGCGCGCATGGTATCGATGCCGGCAATCGGCTCGAGCGCGCGGATCAGCACCGCCGCGGGAAAGTCGCGCGGCTCGGTGACTGCGTTGAGACACCAATGCATACCGTAGGTGAAGTAGACGTACGCCGTGCCGGGCGGTCCGTAGAGCGGCTCGGTGCGCGCAGTTCGTCGGTGGCCGTAGGCGTGACAAGCCGGATCGTGCGGGCCGACGTACGCCTCGACTTCCACAATGCGGCCGGCGGTCTGACGGCGGCGGCCGCCCACGTCGCTGACCAAAATGTGCCCCAATAGTCCACGCGCGACCTCTTCCGTAGGTCGCGCGTAGAATTTCGCCGTCACAGCGGGACCTGGCACGCTAGGCGTTGCCACCTGTCAGGCCACGCTTGACGCGCGACCAGAAGGATTCCGTGCCCTCGGGCTCCACTGACTTGGCTGGCGCTGGTGGAGGTGCCGGCGGCTCCGGAGATTCTGGACGCGGCGCCACGGGCCCAGCCGACGGACGCGCGGTGTGGTTCGTCACCTCGTTCGACTCCTCGAAGGGACGCGGTCCTCGACCACGGCCACCGCGGCCGCCACGACGACCCCTGCCTCCGCGCTCGCCCCTTTCTCCGCGTTCGCCGTTCTCACCCCGGCCCCGATCCCGACCACCACGGCCACGACCACCACGACCGCCGCGCTCGGGCCGCTCGCCTCGCTCCTCCACTGCTCCTCCCGTGGAGGACGGCGTCGTCGGTTTCGGGGGCATTACGTCGCCGCGCGGCTTGAAATTCGGATCGACTTCCACCACACCGATCTTGGGAATCTCGGGGACGCCCGAGCCGGACCGGTGTCCGCCGCCGCGCGAGCCGCGACGGAAGCGTGCGCTCCGCATCGGAATTCCGCCGCCAGATGCTGGGTTGCTATAGGGTGGCGGTGGTGCCGACGACGTCGGCATCGGAAGGTCGTCCTCCTCCTCCACTTCGGGCGCGGAGAGCACGGGGCGCGGCGCCTCGGCCGCCTCGTCGGCCGGCTTCATTTCGGCCTCCGAAGAGGGCGAGAGGGACTCCTCCTCTGGTTGCTCGTCGTTGCCCATGCGGCCGACCGCCTGCTTGATCAGCCCAAACGCGTCACCGAACGAGAATCCCGACTTGGCCGCCGGTGCCTCAGCCGGTGCCTCAGCCGGTGCCTCAGTCGCGGGTGTCTCGCGTTCCTCGGTTGCCGCGGGAGTGGGCTCCTCGCGATCTCCGCCCCGGCCACGCCCGCGGGCCCGGCCACGGCCGCCCCCCCCCCCGCCCCCCCGGCGGGTCGGCCGTTCGGTGCTCTCGCTCATCGCGCCGAGCGCCGGCTGCGCCGCCGCGCCTTCGACCTGCGGTCCCAGCGCGATCTCATACTGCCCGTTGTCAAGTCGGGTCAGCGTAATCAGGCCGCGGCGCGCTGCTTCGATCACGAATTTGCTGAAGCGCGAGAACCCCGCGTCCTTCTCGTCGAAGTTCGGATCGATCTCCTGCATCACTTGCTTCAGGCGGTCAGAGCGCATGACGTCGTTGTGCGCCGTCATCTGTTTTACGGCTTCGACGACCAGCTCCCAGGGATCGCGCTTCACGTACTCGACATCGCTTGTCTTGGTGAAGCCGGCGAGCTCGTTGTACGAGTAGTACTCATCGCAGTTCTGAATCAGGAGATCGCTCGAGGACTCGCGGATCCCGACGCCGATGACGTACTTGCCGTATTCCTTCAGCTTCAGCACGAGCGATGAAAAGTCCGAGTCTCCCGACAGCAGGATGAACGTCCCGATCTCCGGGCGTGTGAAGACCAGCTCGAGCGCGTCGATCGCGAGCCGGATGTCGGTCGCGTTCTTCTTGTTCGCGCCGTGCGCGGGCGCAAAGATCAGATCGATGGACGATTCGGAGAGGGGAACGATGTACTGCGGATAGCGGCGCCAGTCGGCATAGGCGCGCTGCACCGCGACCTTACCTCGGATGATCTCCGATTGGAGGAGGCGCTTCAGCTCGGTCTGGAGATCGGAGCGAATCGCCATCGTCACATTGTCGAAGTCGATCATCAAGGCGGCGTTGGGGGCGTGTGCGGGAGGTTCTTTGTGGATCGGGCGTGCCAAATGGCTGTGTTGCGACTGCATGTTCATAACGAAGTCTGTTTCTGCCCTGGGGGCGGACAGGCGAGGAGCACGTCCCGCATGGTGGGGAACCGTGCGACGCGTGTCCGCTGCGTCGGGCTCTTGGTAATGGCGTATTGCGCCGTAGTAAAGGCTGGCTGGTGCGTGGGGAGGGCTCGCCGAGTCACCCCGGCGCGCCGTGCGCGCTACTTAGGCCCATTGCCGAAGTCCGCAGGCGCCGCCTGATGGTCCGACCCCTCACCGCTGGCACTGCCAAGCTATGAACGGTTGAACATAAACGATTGGGACTTCAGAAGCTAGGGTTTGACTAAGATCGGGGCTTTTCGTGGTCAGTGAGAACGGGCAAGTACGGGACCCAGGATCCAACCTCGTGCCGATACTGCTTGGCCATTACACGCGCCACCTGCGCGATGTGTCCGAGATCGTGCACTACCCACGCCGCCAGCAGCTGCCGGAGCGTGACCGGGCCCTGCTCCGGATGCTCACCGACCAGGTCGAGCTGGGCATCCGTGAGACCCCAGGATCGGAGCGTACGGAGGTTCTCGGCACGCAGTCGCGCGAACTCGTCAAGCAGGGAGTCGAGCGTGCGCGTCTTGTTGCGGGCGCGATGCCGGAATCGATCGTACGGCTCGAAACGGCGGTTGGGACCCTGCGCGAGGATGATCCGCGCACGCGGCATCCAGTCCGTTTCCTCGCCGTCGATCAGGTGGCCGATGTTGTCGAAGGGAGTGAACGTCTCCGGCCCCTCGGTGCCGCGAGCCCAGGGCGCACTGACCTCCCGCAGCAGCGCGCGGAGCGTCGCGGGCGTGCGTTCGAGAACCTCCGTCGCCAGCCGAAGATCGAAGTCCATGTCAGCGCGGCCTCCCTTCGAAATGGAAGAGATGCGCAATGCGGTGAATCACTGGCACCAGGAATAGTCCCGCCACAACTAGAAAGACCACGCCCGCATACAGGGCGAAGATCCCGGCGAACAGCTTACCGCCGTTACTGCGCAGCGGATCAACGGGTCCCATCCCTCCCAGCAGCATCGCGGTGTTCAAGAATGCGTCGCGCCAGGGGAGGTGTTCGTAGTGCTCGTAGCCCCACATGCCTACCAGCAGCGACACGCCAACGATGGCAGCCGCCAACGCGACGTGATCGGCCATGCGCCGCAAGAAACGTCTGCGGGGAAGCGGTGGGGTGTCGCGGTCTTCGTACATCGTTCTTTGGGCTACCGTCCTGGTTTGGGAGGCTCGGGATCACGCGGGATTCGCGCCGGCTCCCACGGTTCGGGTGGGCGGGGCTTGGGCGGCTCGGGAAGCTTGACCGGGCCCGGCTCTTTCTTGATCGGCGGGAATACCATCTTGCACCTCCTGGTTTCAGCGACGCATCTCGGTGACTCGCACTTTGACCAGTTTCTTGACGAGCCCCACCGGTATTGGTTTCGTGAGCGGCAGCCGGACCGTGCCCGTCGCTACCACGTACCCTTTCAGGTCATTGGCCAGTTTGCGCCGGATCGCACCGGTCATTGGATACAGGCTGCAATGGTTCTTGAAGGCGGCATACCAGACGAGCGGGCGCCCAGCCAACCGGAACGCGGGAATCCGGTAACTGAATGCCTCCTCAGCCCGCGGCGCTGCCGACAGAATGGCGGAGCGGATTCTCCGGAGTGCCGCACGGGCCTTGGGAGGTGTTGCCGAGAAGTACGCCAGGACCTGCTTCCGAGGAGTCGCGGACGTTTTCGCCATACTCAGTCTCCCAGTCTGGATTGGGCTTCTACCAAGGCGGCAGGGAACGTCCTACGGCAAGCTGTACGCAACATACGCATCGCTCGACTTCGATCCCAATTTACCCCCCCCAGCCGCCACGACCACGAACTGCTTGCCAGCGACGGCAAACGTGCTGGGTGTCGCGTAGCCCGGGGCGGGCAACGCGCCTTCCCAGAGAAGCCGGCCGGTGCGCTTGTCGAACGCGCGAAACTTCGCGTCCTGAGTCGCGGCGATGAACACCAGCCCGCCGCGCGTGACGATCGGCCCGCCGTACTGCTCGGTTCCGGTAACCGGCATCCCGCGCGCAGTGAGGGCAGCGAACTCGCCGAGTGGGATGCGCCAGCGGTATTCGCCGGTGTTGAGATCGATCGCGCTGAGCGTGCCCCAGGGCGGCTTGATCGCGGGAAAGCCGCTCGTGTCCCGCCAGCGTTCGTATCCGGCGAATTCATACGGGGACGCGCTCTGTGGAGGCGACACCCATCCCGCCGTATCAGCCGGCGTGATTGAATAACCGAGGAACTCGAGCACCGCTGCCTTCTCGTTTACCGGAAGACTCGCAAACGACGGCATGAAGCCCCGGCCAAAGTCGAGAATCTGACGCACGTCGCGCGCCGGGTAGCGCGACGTGAGACCAACGAGTGGCAGTGCGCGGTCTCGGCCGCGCCGATCGGCGCCATGGCAGCTCGCGCACGCGACTGCGTATACCGCGGCGCCGGTTCGAGCGCCGGTACTCGGCGGCACCTGGGCCCGCTCGCGCATCGCCGCGATCCATGGCACGTCGCTGGCGTTCACGAACAGCGTGGCGGTTTCCGGATCGACCGCGGCCCCGCCCCACTCGCCGCCGCCGTCGAAGCCAGGCAACACGATGCTGCCCTCCCGGCTTGGGGGCGCAAAGAAAGTGCTCCGCAACGTCCGGAAACGCTGCTGCTGCTCGGTGACATCCGCGGCGGTGATGCTTTGGCGCGCGAACGGCGCCGGCTTCACCGGGAACGGCTGTGTCGGCCAGGCGCGCTCCCCACGGAGATCGGACCGTGGCACCGGGCGCTCCTCGATGTCGAACAGCGGCTTGCCGGACTGGCGATCGAACAGAAAGACGAACCCGCTCTTGGCGATCTGCGCGACGGCATCCACGCGCACGTCCCCGCGGGTGACCGTGACGAAACTCGGTGCGGCCGGCAGGTCGCGGTCCCAGAGGTCGTGGTGCACGGTTTGGAAATGCCACAGCCGCTTGCCGGTCGCCGCGTCGAGGGCGAGCAGCGAGTTGGCAAAGAGATTTGCGCCGGCGCGCGCACCGCCGTAGAAGTCAGGCGTCGCCGAGCCGGTCGGCACGTAGACAATGCCGCGTGCCGTGTCGACGCTCAGCCCCGCCCAGCCGTTCGCGCCGCCCGCCGTCTGCCAGGCGCCGGCCGGCCAGGTGTCGTAGCCGAGCTCGCCGGGATGCGGAATGGTGTGGAACGTCCAGCGGATCGCCCCCGTGCGCACGTCATACGCACGTAAGTCGCCGGGCGCCGACCCTTCTTCCTCGCCGACGCGCGTGCCCTGGATCAGCAGGTCCTTGTAGATGGCGCCGGGACTCGTCGCGACCACGTACGCGTCCCCGATGTCGCGCGACAGGCCGGCAGCGAGATCTATCGAGCCGGAATCGCCGAATGTGCCGATCGGACGGCCGGTGCGGGCGTCGAGGGCGTAGAGGCGCCGGCCTGCGGTGAACAGAATCCGCTGGTCAGCCCCGTCCGCCCAGTACACGACGCCGCGATTGACGTGGGACAGATCGGTGCGCGGTCCGGGGTGAGCGGTGCGCGGATCGAACCGCCAGATCAGTTTCCCGCGATCGGCGCGCAGCGCGACCACGGCGAGGGCCGGCGTCGTGGTGTAGAGGACGCCGCCGATGACGATCGGTGTGGCCTGGATTTCGGACGGGCCGCCCCACGGTCCGTGTGCGGGCATGTCACCGGTGTGGTACACCCACGCGACGCGCAGTTGCGCGACGTTGGCGGTGTTGATCTGATCGAGCGTTGAGTACCGCGTGTTGCCGGGATCGCCGCCCGCTACGCGCCAGTCAACCGGAGGCGCCGCGGGCGCAGTTGTGCACCCCATCATGAGCACGAGGGGACCGCACCACGTGGTCCTCATTCCCGGTAGATCAGCAGTTCCTGGATTTTGCCGTCAGGACTGCGGTACATCAGCGCGCTCGCATTCGCGGCACCGACCTTGAAGCGCAGCACCGCGACCTCCATGCCGCCTCGCTCCACCGTGTTCGTAACCTGGAGACCGCTAATCGCCCCAGCGCGCTGCAACGAGGCGCGGGCCGCTGCCAACAGATCGGGCGTGAGAAAGGCCCTGAAGTCGTCGCCTAGCGTCGCACGATTCACCGTCCCCGCGCGCAGACCTTCGAGGAAACCCCGAGCCGCTTCGAGTGCCGGCGGTCCGTTGATCACGGGCACATCCTGGTGCGGCAGCAACCGCCGCACGATCGCGCTGTTAAGCTCGTCGATGGCTGCGAAATCGGTATTCGCAAGCAGCACCAGGGCGGATCGGGTAACCGGAATGACCGTGTTTTGCGCCACGAAGCCGCTCACGGCACCCCCGTGTCGCAGCACGACTGCTTCACCGCGATCGTTCACGCCTTCTCCGCAGCCGTAGCCTGTCGAGCGCCCATCGGGCAGACGATGCGCGGTGGTCAGCGTACGATAGGACTCGTCGGAGAGCACCTTGCCGTCCACGAGGGCAAGGTCCCAGGTCAGGAGATCGGTCGGCGTGGACCAGATCGCGCCAGCACTGCCCGCCCAACCTGCCGCCTCTGGGATGGCGGGGGTCGCGGCACCGAGCGCAAAAGACGTGTATCCATGGGCCATCGCGCTGTCCTGGTGCGATGGCGCGAAGGTCGTGTGCGTCATGCCGAGGGGAGTGAAGAACCGATGCGCGAGAAACGCCCCGAATGGCTCGCCGCTCACTCGCTCGACCACGCGTCCGAGGATGAGGAAGTTGGTGTTGCTGTACGACCAGCGCGTCCCCGGCTCGAAATCGAGCGGGCGCGTGGCGTATTCGGCGATGATGCTGTCGGCCCCCCTCGCCTCGAGCATCTCCCGATCCACGAAGTCGAGCGGATAGTAGTCGCGGTATCCGGAGACATGCTGGCCGAGCTCCAGCAGCGTCACGTCATCGGCCCGGGTGAGGTGCGGCATGTACTTGGCGACAGGATCCTGGAGCGAGAGTTTCCGCTCCTGCGCCAGCAGGAGCACAGCGCTGCAGGTGAATTGCTTGGTCACCGAGCCGATCGCGAACATCGTCTGGGGCGTCACGGAGTCATGCGTCGCGAGCGATCTGCTTCCGTAGCCGCGCGCGAACACGATCTTACCATCCTGCGCCACGCCGACGGATAGGCCGACGAGCCCGCGTTGCCCCATCGCGACGCGGACCAGACTGTCGATCTCGGCGATGTTCACAGGCTTGCCGTGGGACGTGAACGTGGCTGCCGGCGCTTTTGCATCACCGCTCGCTCTGCACGAAGAGATCACGACCACACAGGCCAACCAGGACACGTTAGGGAGACGCACGGTCGGGCATCCTCCACAAGTCGATCGGTTTCGTCACGCCTTTCGGATAGAATGGCAGCATCACTTTCCGGCCTTGACCCGCCGAGGCGTACGCCGCGTACAACACCTCTTGCACGACACGCCCTGTCTCGCCATCCGAGATCGGCTGCTCCTTGCCACGGACGCAACGGGCGAAGTGCCGCATCTCCTGCGGGAAGCCGTAATTCCAGTGCTCCTCGAACACGGGATAGGTCCAGCCCTTGGTTGTCGCCGCTTTTTCGACCGCGTAACCGAAGCCGACCTCCGAGTAGGTCGGGAGCGCGTTGCCCATCAGCATGTCGGCGTAGGTCTGACCCTTGTCGCCGAAGACTTCGATCGAGTCATCCATGCCGCCGGGGCGATTCCAGCTGCTCTCGATCATGCCAACGGCGCCATTCTCGAACTCGATGATCGTGATGGCTTCGTCCTCGCCCTGAGTGCGATCGCGATGCACTTGCGTCGCCATCTGCGAGTACACGCTCTTCACTTTTAGCTTCCCCAGAAACCACCAGCAAAACGCGATGCCGTGACAGCCGAGGTCCATGACGGCGCCGCCGCCCGACTGCGCCACATCCCAGAACCAGGAGGAATGCGGGCCCGAGTGCTTCTCGCCCTGCTTGACCAGATGCACGCGGCCGAACGCGCCCTCGTCCGCCATCTGTTTTGCCTTCACGTATTTCGGCGCAAAGAACAGCTCTTCGGCATAGAGCAACAGCACGCCCGCGGCCTTGCAGGCGTCGATCATCGCATCGGCTTCCTCGAGCGTGATGCACAGCGGCTTCTCGCAGACGACGTGCTTGCCGGCTTTGGCGGCGTCGATCGTGATCTGCGCGTGCAGGCGGTTCGGCGCCGTGATCGAGATCAGCTCGACCTGCGGATCGCGGAGCAGGTCCTGGTAGTCGGTGTAGGCATTGGGGACACCGTGACGCTTGGCAAACGCGGCAGCGTTGCCTTTGGTCGGGGATGCGACGGCGACCAACTCCGCTTCCTCCGGAATCGCTTTCACGGCGCCCGCAATGCAATCGGCCTGGAAGCGCGAGCCGACGATGCCGACTCTTACTTTGGACATGGGAGAGGGCGCCAAAATACCTGTGCTCGCGGAAGTTGGACAGGGTCGCAGTCGCCGCGTGACCGGCGCCACATCCGAGCTGAGTGGTCAAGCCCGAGTTTTTGGCGCATGAGACGCTGTCTGGCCGCTCTCACCTTAGCGCTCGGGCTGGGTTGTCGTGGCGTTACCAATCCTCCGCCCCCCCCGCCCCCCCCGCCCCCTCCACCGCCGCTGCCTCTGCGCTCGGTGTTTCCCGCCGACAATGCGTGGAATCGCGATATCTCGGCCGACTCGGTGGATCCCAACTCCGACAGCCTCATCGCGCGCTGCGGCGGGTCGGCGAGCCTGCATCCTGATTTCGGCACCGTGTATGGCGGCGCGCCGTGGGGTATTCCGTTCATCACCGTCGTGGGGACGCAGCAGCGAGTGCCGGTAGGCTTCGCTTACGCGGACGAGAGCGATCCCGGGCCGTATCCCATTCCATCCGATGCGCCAATCGAGGGCGGTCCGTCCGCGACTGGCGATCGTCACGTGCTGGTGGTGGACGTGGACCACTGGACGCTGTACGAGCTGTTCGACGCGCACCCCATCAGTGGTGGTGCGTC